>Ga0136617_10001980_pt1 | contig 18269 bp, 20 predicted proteins | sample AntDrymUQ3222106_2_FD_129672 | JGI IMG/M metagenome (GOLD analysis project Ga0136617, IMG submission 129672) | Polar desert sand microbial communities from Dry Valleys, Antarctica - metaG UQ322 (21.06) | ecosystem: Environmental > Terrestrial > Soil > Desert | place: Antarctica: Dry Valley... | reverse complement strand
GCCGCCGGCCGAGATCGAGGTCGCGGCGTACTACGTCGTCGCGGAGGCCCTCACGAACATCGCCAAGTACGCCGGGGCTCGCAAGGCCGATGTTCGGGTCAGCCGCTCGAACGGTTCTCTGCACGTCTTCGTCGGGGACGACGGGGCCGGCGGTGCCGATCCCGCGGCCGGCTCGGGACTGCGCGGACTCGCCGATCGAGTCGAGGCGTTCGACGGCCGCTTCGATGTCGTCAGCCCGCCAGGCGGCGGTACGACGATCCGCGCCGAGATCCCGGTTCCGTAAGCCCTCCGTGGGCTACCTCCACCGAGAAACGGGGGCCCGCCTCATCGCGAAGCACCTTCGCGTCCGACACGATGCGGCGAGTTCGTCCACGTGACCAGGAGGCCCCTTGCTGCCCAGCACACGCAACAGCGTCTTTTCGGCGACCCACCCGCACCGAGCTGCGACGCGACTTCTCGAGGCCGGATGATCGACGCGTCTTCGTCCGGAGGGAGTGGGCGCCGGCCGGACCTTCAACTTCGCTCGGCTCCTCGGATGCACGGGCGGATGATCCTCTCGCTGTCCACGGGCATCCGAGGACGGTATGACGTCCACGGTTCTGATCGTCGACGATCATCCGGCGTTCCGCTCGACGTTTCGAGCGTTGCTCGCCAGGGACGGTTTCCGGGTCGTGGCGGAAGCGGAGAACGGGATCGAGGCACTCAGGCTCGCGCGGGAGCTTCGGCCCGAGATCGTCCTGCTCGACATCGGCCTCCCCGACGTCGACGGGTTCGAGGTGGCGACGCGCCTCGCCTCCGACGGAACGCCCGCGCCGAGGGTCGTCCTGACCTCGAACCGGGACTTCTCCGGCTTCACGCGGGCGATCGCCGAGAGCGGAGCGCTCGGCTTCCTTCCGAAGGAGGAGCTCTCGGGTCCGACCCTCCGCGCGCTGCTCGGCGCCGCAAGCGAAGAGCGTACCCTGGCCGAATGAGCCGCTCCACGAGTCTGCACGAGCGTGAGACCGGGGCGATGCGGGTCGTCCTGGCAGAAGACTCGGTCCTGCTCCGGGAGGGCGTGGCGCTCGTCCTGACGAATGCGGGCTTCGACGTCGTGGGCCAGGCAGGTACGGCAGACGAGCTCCTCATGAAGGTTCGGAGCTACCGGCCGGACGTCGCGATCGTCGACATCCGCATGCCCCCGACCCACACCGACGAGGGCTTTCGTGCGGCGCAGGAGATCCGGGAGCGCTTGCCCGGCGTGGGCGTACTCGTCCTCTCGCAGCACATCGAGTCGACGTATGCGCTGGAGCTTCTCGGCAACAGCGCCGAGGGCGTCGGCTATCTCCTCAAGGACCGAGTCTTCGACGTCGCCGACTTCGTCGCGGCGGTGCGGCGCGTCGGGCAGGGTGGCTCTGCCCTCGACCCGGCAGTCGTGTCGCAGCTCGTGGGACGTCGTGGCGACGACCCGCTCTCCGAGCTCACTCCACGCGAGCGCGAGGTCCTCGGGCTGATGGCGGAGGGCCGCTCGAACAAGGGCATCGGGGAACGGCTCGTGGTCACTGAGCGGGCTGTCGAGAAGCACGTGGGCAGCATCCTCACGAAGCTGCGGCTGCCGGCGGCGCCCGAGGATCACCGGAGAGTCCTGGCCGTGCTGGCGTTCCTTCGTTCGTGATCGGGAGCCGGATTGCGCGGCCTCGTCGATCGCCTCCAGACTCTCGGTGTGATCCCGATCTCCGATGAGAATCCAGCGAAGGGCACGATGGATCGCTGAGCCCTTGCGATCGAGAGCCGGGTGCGGGAGGACCGGCGTGGTCCCCCCGCACGGCAATCGGGGTGCCCAGATTCGAACTGGGGACCTCTCCGACCCGAACGGAGCGCGCTACCAGGCTGCGCCACACCCCGAGCGGCATAGGGTACCGAGTCGTCTCACAATCGGCGCACATGCGTCACACCTTGCCCGGTACGTTGACTTCACCGGCAACAAGGAGGAGCAATGAACGTCGTAGCGCTGATCGGGAATCTGGCGACGGACGTCGAGCTGCGCGAGCTCGACGCGGAGAGGAAGGTGGCGAGCTTCCTGCTGGCCGTCGACCGGGGAGGGCCGGCCGGCGGAGCCGACTTCGTCCGCGTGTGCACGTGGAACAAGCAGGCCGAGACGTGCAACCGGTTCCTCGCCAAGGGCCGGCAGGTTGCGGTGGACGGCCGCCTCCGCAGCCGATCCTGGGAGCAGGCCGACGGCACGCGCCGCAGTGCGATCGAGGTCACTGCGCACACGGTGGAGTTCCTCTCACCGCCAACGCACGAGGCGGAATCCGGAACCCCGTCCCATGAGGTGGCGATGGCGTAGCCTTGACGACAACCTAGAATCGCCCGGCGTGGCACACCGGGACGAGATCCTCGCGTACACCGACGAGCTCCTCTCGGTCGCCGCGTTCCCGGAGTTCGGGCCTGCGGGAGCCCAGGTACTCGGCGCCGACGAGGTCGGGAGTCTGGTCTGTGGTGTCTCGTCGTCGCGGGAGCTATTCGAGCGGGCAGCCTCGCTCGGCGCCAAGCTCGTGCTCGTCCACCACGGGCTCTTCTGGCGGAACGAGCCGCTGGTCGTCGACCGTCGCCTGCGCGGAAGGCTGCAGGCGCTCTTCGACGCCGACATCACGCTGGCCGCCTATCACCTGCCCCTGGACGCCCACCCCGAGCTCGGCAACAACGCGCAGCTCGCCCGTCGGCTGCGCGTCGAGCCCGAGGGCTCCTTTGGAGGGATAGGCCTCGGAGGCAGCCTGCCCGAGCCGGTGGGTATCGACGCCTTCGCCGAGCGTGTTCGAGCAGCCGTGGATCGCGAGCCGCTCGTCCTCCCCTACGGCCCGGCCGAGATCCGCCGGGTCGCGATCTCGACCGGAGCTGCAGGGCACGACCTCGTTCAAGCCGCGCGGGAGGGTTTCGACCTCTTCCTGACGGGTGAGGCCGAGGAACCGAACCTGCACAGCGCGAAGGAGCTCGGGATCCACTTCGTCGCGGGCGGGCACTATGCGACCGAGCGGCTGGGCGTCCAGGCGCTGGGGGAGCATCTCGCGGAGCGCTTCGGGCTCGCGTGGACGTTCGTCGAGCTTCCGAACCCGGTGTGAGCCCGCGCCTGTTGCTCGTGCGCCGGATCGAGCCCGGCGACGCCGAGACGCTTCGGGCCGTCCAGTTGCGCGCTCTCGAGACCGACCCGCTCTCGTTCGGCAGCACGTGGGAACGGGAATCCGCCTACACGACCGAGTGGAACGACTGGGCCCATGAAGACGGTCGCGGAACGGAGTACGCCACCTTCTTCGCGCTGGCCGACGACGGCACGGCCGTCGGCCTCGCGGCCGGCTACCGGGAAAAGGAGGATCCGGGCGCGTTCGGACTGGTCGCGATGTGGGTCGCTCCCGAGCACCGACGATGTGGTCACGCCCGACGCCTCGTCGAAGCCGTCGCAACCTGGGCCGCCGCGTGCGGCGGGCGAGAGCTGCGGCTCTGGGTGACGGATCCGCGCGCCCTAGCTCTTCTTGGGATGGGAACTCGTACCCTTGCGACAAGTTTCTTCGGCGGAGCCGGGCTTGCCCGGCGTAGCCACCCGCGGCTCCGGCGCGTCTCCCGTAAGGAGGGGGTCCGTGGGGGAACCATGGGTTCCCCCACGCCGGGCGAGCGCGTCGAGGAATCCATCGATCGCGTCGAGACACGCCTCCGGACGCTCGGCGATCAGCAGGTGGCCGCAATCGGCGATGACGCGCAGCGGGGCGCGCAGGCGGCGTGCGTACTCGAAACCGTCGTCCACCGGCACCTGGCGGTCCCGGGCGCCCCAGAGCACGAGGCAGGGGCAGCCGACGCCCGCGAGGGCGTCGCGCGGGTCTCCGCGAACGAGCGCGCGACCGGCACTCAGCACATCGGTGTGGAGCTCGTGAGGCGCGAGCAACCCCTCGACCGCCTCCTCCGAGAGCGAACGGGGGTCGGAGACCTGCCAGCGGTTGAACACGGAGGCCCGGAGCGCCGGTCTTGCAGCGAGCACGCCGCGCAGCGGCGCAACCCGCCCCCCGGGACGGGAGAAGCCGAAGACCGTCAGCCAGAACTGGGCCCGGCGAGTCGACGAGGAGATTCCGGCCGGCGCGGCGAGGACGAGAGCCGTCACCGCACCGGGGTGGCGCAGCGCGAGCCGGAGCGCGACGAGGCCGCCGAGCGAGTGTCCGACGACGGCCGCGGGGAGCAGGCCCGCCTGCTCGGCGACGATTCTCACCCGTTCGGCATACGCATCGAGGTCGGGGGCGGCCGGAAGCGGCGCCGAGCCGCCGTGACCCGGGAGGTCGAGCGCGAGGACGCGGCGCCGGCGCGCGAGCACCGGCGCGAGCTCGCTCCAGTTCGCCGCCGCCCCGCTCAACCCGTGCACGAGCAGGATGGGCGGCCCCTCTCCCGCGACGAAGAAGCGCATCCGCACCGCTTTTGCGTCGGTAAAGCCCTGCTCGAAGCCCCGAAGACCGGAGTGCGCAAGACGTTTTGCGTCCGTCACGGACCGAGACTATCCTTGGATCGATGAGCCGTTTCCGCGGGCGGGCGCGTTGAAGCCCGCAGCATCCACAATCGAGCGTTCGAGCGCTGCCCGACGTGCCCCGTGCCGGCGGGCTTTTTTGTGCTCGAGCGAAGGAGGAGCCACATGGCAAATCATCTGACGCCGGAAGAGTTGTCGAAGGAGCTCGGCCTCGAGCGCGAAGACGTCATCCGCCTGTGTGTGCAGGAGGGCGTCCCGATCTACCAGGGCAAGATCGACAAGACGCTCTTTCAAGCGCAGCTCGAATCGGTGGGAGCGTTACCGCAACCGCACTGACAGCACCAGAGTGCTGGACGTAGACCTAGGCGCTCTTGCGGGTGGGCGCCTTTGCGCGCGCGCGGGATGCGCGGGGCTTGGGCGAGCTCTTGGGCGCACCGTCGCCCTTACGACCCTTCACGGCCGCGACACTCTGTCTGAGCGCCTCCATGAGGTCGACGACGGGCGTCTCGGGAACCGGCTCCGCGTGCGTGACCTCCTGGCCCGCAAGCTTCGCCTCGAGCATCGCGCGCAGGTCGCGCCGGTACTCGCTCGTGAGCTCCGAAGGATCGAACTCGCCCGCGAAGCTGGCGATCACCTGCCGGGCGAGGTCGAGCTCAGGCCCCTTCACCTCGACGCCGTCGACGGCCTCGTCGATCTCGGCCTGCGAGTGAACGTCCTCCGTCAGGAACAACGTCTCGAGCACGAGGGCCTCGCCCTTGGCCCGAATGAGCGCGAGCTTCTCCTTGCCGGCGAGCACGAACTTCCCGATCGCGGCCATGTCGGTCTCGCGCATCGCGTGCAGCAGGAGGGCGTACGGCCGGCGCTGCGCGGGAGCGGCGGCCGGAGCGAGGAAGTAGGTGCGATCGAAGTAGACCGGGTCGACCTCGCCGGCGGGCACGAACCGCGTGATGTCGATCGAGCGCGAGTTCTCGCCCTGGGCGAGCGCCTCGAGATCAGCGTCCTCGACGACCACGAACTGGCCCTTGGAGATCTCCCAGCCTTTCACGAGCTCGTCGGCGGAAAGCTCGCGCTCGTGCACGGGGCACCAGCGCTTCTGCTTGATCGGCGTCCCGCACTCGCGGTGGAGCGTGCGGAAGGCGATGTCGGATTGCCGGGCAGCCGGCTTGGTCGCCGGGGCGAGCCCGACCGGAATGGTGACGAGTCCGAAGCTGAGCGAGCCGTTCCAGGTGGTGCGCATGGTCCCCCAAGTGTAGTGGGTGGCGGGTGTTCTTCCCCGTATGCAGCCTCTTCCCTTCGATCCCTAAGCTAAGGGCATGGCGACCAGGACGGAACCGCGAGAGAACCCGAGCCATGAGGGCGGGTCGGCGCAGCGCACGATCGGCGCACTCTGGCTTGACGCCGTCGGGCGAGGAAGGCCCGAGCCCGCCTACCTCGACGAGCGCGAAGGCTCGTGGCAGGAGGTCGGGCTCGACGAGGCGGCAGCGCGCGTCGAGGCGATGGCCAACGGCCTGCTGGCCCGCGGGATCCGAAAGGGCGACGCCTTCGCCCTGCTGGCGACGACCAGCCTCGAGTGGGCGCTTTTCGACTTCGCGCTAGCCCTCGTCGGCGCCGTCAGCGCGGGCATCTATCCGAACAGCACCCCGGGCGACGTCCGCTACATCGTCGAGCACTCCGAGTCGGTGGGCGTCCTCGTCGAGAACGAAGAGCAGCGCATGAAGCTCGAGGGCACCGACAGCGACCACGTGCTCACGTTCGCCGACCTGCTCGCGCTCGAGGCGCAGGGACGCGCCTACGCGACCGAGCACCCGACCGCGCTCGCCGAGCGCACGGCGACGATCCGCGAGGACGATCTCTTCACCTACATCTACACGTCGGGGACGACCGGCCCACCCAAGGCGTGTCTGATCACGCACCGAAACTACTACGCGATGACGGCGACGATCGACGGGCTCGACGACTTCATCGTCGCGGGTGACGTGATGCTCCTCTACCTCCCGCTCGCGCACAACTTCGGTCGGCTGATGCACCTGTCCGGTCCGTATGCGGGCTTCACGATCGCGTTCCTGGCCGACCCGCTGAGGATCGCCGAGGCGCTGCCGCAGGTGCGCCCGACGGTTCTGCCGAGCGTCCCCCGGGTCTACGAAAAGGTGTACGCGGCGGTTTCCGCCCAGTTCGCCGCAGCGACGGGAGTGAAACGGCGCATCGTCGACTTCGCGCTCGCGACGGGCCGTGCCGTGAGCGAGCTTCGCCGGGAGGGGCGCCCGCTTCCGCGCGGACTCGCGCTCAGGCACCGCCTGGCCGACCGGCTGGTCTATTCGAAGGTGAAGGAGCGACTCGGCGGCCGGCTGCGGATCGGCATCTCGGGTGGCGCACCCCTCGCGCAGGAAGTCGCCGAGTTCTTCCACGCGCTCGACATCCTCATCCTCGAGGGCTACGGGCTCAGCGAGTGCACGACGGCCGCGACGGTCAACCGGCCGAGCAGCTTCCGCTTCGGCACCGTCGGGCCGGCGCTTCCCGGCTGCGAGCTCCGCATCGACGACGACGGCGAGATCCTCATCCGCAGCGAGACCGTCTTCGGGGGTTATCTGAAGGACGAGGAGGCCACCCACGCCGTCCTCACGGAGGACGGCTGGCTCCGCTCGGGCGATCTCGGCACACTCGAGGACGGATTCCTGCGGATCACCGACCGCAAGAAGGACATCATCATCACGGCCGGCGGCAAGAACGTCGCCCCGCAGAACATCGAGAACGCGCTCAAGGCGACCCGGCTCGTCTCCCAGGCCCTCGTCGTCGGCGACCGGCGGCCCTACGTCTCCGCACTCCTGACACTCGACGAGGCGGCCGCGCAGGCGTGGGCCGAGCAACGGGGCGTCGATCCGGCCGAAGCGTCCATGAGTCCGGAGCTACGTCAGGAGCTGCAGCGCGCGGTGGACGGAGTCAACGCCGGACTCTCGCGCTTCGAGCAGGTCAAGCGCTTCGCCGTCCTTCCGCGCGATTTCTCCGCCGACCACGACGAGGTGACGCCCACCCTCAAGCTGAAGCGGCGGGTGTGCGAGGCTCACTTCGCCGCCGAGCTCGAGGAGCTCTACCGCTCCACCTGATCCGCAGGCGTCGTCCGAGCTGGGTTCCGCCACGCGCAGCACGTCGCAGGTCAGACCGCAGCCGGTGCGCTGTGGACAAAAAGGGCGGTCCTGCACGTTCCGTGGGTAGCTGAGCACGCGCACGCCGCTCTGCTCCTAGGGTTCCGGCTGTTCATGGCTGGTTCCCAACAAAGGCAGGTGACGGCGTGCGCGGAGGAAGCGTATTCGTCCGCCTGCTCGGCCTGGGCCGGCGGTGGTCGAGGGTGTCAGGATCGAGGAGGGTGTGGTCGAGGCGCGGCCGGGGCGGCGGGAGCGGTCGCGCTGCGGGATCTGCGGGCGCCGCTCGCCGGGCTATGACGGCGGTGAGGGGAGACGCCGGTGGCGGGCGCTCGATCTCGGCGCGACCAGGGCGTTCGTGGAGGCGAAGGCACCGCGGGTCGCGTGCAAGCGCCACGGCGTGGTCGTGGTCAGGGTGCCGTGGGCCCGGCACGGTTCCCGCTTCACGCGTCCGTTTGAGGCCCAGGTCGCCTGGTTGGCCAACTACTGCTCGAAGAGCGCGGTCTGCGAGCTGATGCGCGTCTCCTGGCTGAGCGTCGGCCGGATGATCGAGCGGGTGGTCGCAGACGAGCAGGCCAAGCGGGGCGACCGGCTCGAGCGGCTGCGCCGGATCGGGATCGACGAGCTCTCCTACCGCAAGGGGCAGCGCTACATCACCGGGGTGGTTGACCACGACACAGGACGGCTGGTCTGGGCCGCCGACGGTCGCGACAAAAAGACGGTCGCGAGCTTCTTCGCCGAGCTCGGCCCCGAGCGGACGGGCCGGATCGAGCTCGTCTCCAGCGACATGGGCGAATGGATCACCCGGGTCGTCGCAAGAGAGTGTCCGCAGGCGACGCTCTGCCTCGACCCCTTCCACGTCGTCAAGCTCGCGAGCGCTGCCCTCGGACGAGGTCCGCCGCGAGGTCTGGAACGACGCCCGCCGCGCCGGCGACCCGGCCGGCGCGCGCTGGCTGAAAGGGGCGCGCTGGGCGCTCTGGAAGCGGCCCGAGCGGCTGACCGGACGCCAACAAGCGAAGCTGGCCACGATCGAGCAGGTCAACCGCCGGCTGTACCGGGCCTACCTCTTGAAGGAGCAGCTGCGGCTCGTCTTCCACGAGCCTGACTCGCAGGCGGCGATCGCGCTGCTGGACGCCTGGCTTGCCTGGGCCAGACGCTGCCGCATCCCCAGCTTCGTCAAGCTCGCCAAGACGATCCGCGAGCACCGCTGCGGGATCGTCGCCACACTCACGCACCGGCTCTCGAACGCGCACACAGAAGCGGTCAACACCACCCTGCGCCTGATCACCCGCCGCGCCTACGGCTTCCACTCCGCCGACGCCCTGATCGCGCTCGCCATGCTCACCGTCGGCGGCCTCCGGCCCTCTCTCCCCGGCCGTGCATAAGACCCACGGAAACGTTAGGAGCTCCACAAAAAGGGGAAGGGGTCAGACCCCGGCTGTTGGGGACGAAATGTGAAGGGGTTCTGACCCCGAGTCCTGCCCTGAGCATCTTGCTGCCGAGATCGAGGCGCTCTACCGCACCGCCATCCTCGCCGAGCAGCTCTCTTTCGCCGGAGGCAGGTGCCCGCGACCAGCGGCGTGGCGCTCCAGGGAAGGAATCGTGGGGTTGCTTTTCTCTATAGGCGCCGCGCGCCGACCCAGGTCGACGCGTACCACGAGTCCGAGAGGCTCGAGATCTTCACCACGTCGCCCGTGTGCGGCGAATGGATGAACTGGTCGCCGCCGATGGAGATGCCGTTGTGCCCGAGGCCGTCGAAGAAGACGAGGTCGCCGGGCTGGAGCTCCTCCCGGGACACGGGCGTCCCGTAGCCGTACTGCGCCGCCGCGTTGTGTGGCAGCGAGACGCCCGACTGGGCGTAGACGTACATCACGAAACCCGAGCAGTCGAACCCGGACGGGGAGGCGCCGCCGTAGACGTAAGGAATTCCGAGGTACTGCATCGCGGTGGCCACAACGCCGCCGTACTGGGCGGGCGGGGCCTCGGGCTTGACCGCCTCGAAGGTCTCGTCGACCGCATCGACGACGGGCTCCTCCAGGACCGGCTCGCTTTCGAGGTCGAGCTCGAGCTCGAGCTCGACCTCGACCGCGAGCGCGGCTCTCGGCGCGGCCACTGCCGCTGCTGCTTCCGTCGCCGCCGCGGCACGTGCCGCGCGCGCCTCCCGCTCCTGCTGGGCGAGCCGGGCTCGTGCCTCGCGCTCGAGCCGGATCTGACGCGCACGCTCGGCCGCCTGGATCCTTGAGATCTCGCCCTCGATCGAGCGCAGGAGGCCGCGGCGCTGGACGAGCTGCGCCTCGATGGAAGCCTTGCGCGCCGCGCGCCCGGAGACGACCTGCGCCTGCCGCGTGTGCGCACGTGCGAGCGCCGCTTTCTGCCGCTGCACCTGGGCTCCGAACGACCGCACCTGCCGCAGCGTACGGGCGTCCTGGCTGGAGACCCTGTCGACGGTGTCGAGCCGGTTCAGGAGATCGTCGATGCTCGTCGAGCCGAGAAGAACCTCGAGTGTCGAGCCCGACGCGTCACCGGAGGTGTACAGCTTGACGAGGCGAGTCTCGAGCGTCCGCTGCGCGAGGCGGAGATTGGAGCGCGCCACCCCGAGCGTTCGCGCGTTGCGGCGCTGGTCGACGCCGATCCTCGCAAGCTCGATGTTGGCCAGGTTGTAGGCCTCGGCGGCGTGGGCCACCTGGGAGTCGATCGCCCGGATCTGGGTGAGAATCTGCGCCGCCTCCGCGCGCTTCTGGACTAGCGCCGGCGGGTCGGCGGTTGCCGAACCGGCCGTCAGGAGGGCGAGCCCGAAAACGGCGAGGAACACTGGCGCATGCCTTCGAACCGGGCTCCCCAACCGTCTGGCAGGCGCACCGGAGGGGGTCCGGTACGTCACGAGAGCGGGCACCCTAACAGTGTCGCCCGACGGCCGCAACGGGTGGCGGCCAGGGCGCGGCCGGCGGCGAGGGTATCCTCGAGCCGCCTCTGGCGTATGCGACAGCAAGCGACTGAATCCTTCCCGAGAGTGCTGGGCGCGCTGCTCTGCGCCCTGGCTCTCGCCGCCGCGACTCCGGCGGCATCCGCGCGGGCCGGCGAAGTCCCGCTCACGGCCCGGCTTGCGCAGGCCCTCGCCGTCCCCAACGTCAACCACCGGCGCTCCGCCGCCGTCGTGGTCGACCTCGAGGCCGGCCGCGTGATCTTCGCCCGAAACCCCGACGTCCCGCTCGCTCCCGCCTCGACCGAGAAGCTCGCATTGAGCTTCGCCCTGCTTACGACGCTCGGCCCCGTCCACCGCATCCAGACGCACGTCGTCGGCCGCGGCGGCCTCCAGGGAGGCACGTGGCGGGGCGACCTCATCCTCAAGGGACACGGCGACCCGACCCTCTCGACCGGTGACCTCCGGGCGCTCGCGCGGCGACTGCGGACGCTCGGCATCCGACGGGTGACCGGGTCGGTGCTCGGGGACGAGTCCTTCTTCGACCTCCGCCGAACGGCGCCCGGCTGGAAGTCCTGGTACTACAACGACCAGTCGGCGCCGCTCTCGGCCCTGGCGGTCGACCACGCCCTCCACCGGGGCGCGGTTTCCTCGGAGCCTGCTCTCGCCGCCGCCTCGGCGTTCCGACGTGTGCTGGTCGAAGCGGGGATCGCGGTCACCGGCCCCTACGGGCTCGGGCGAGCTCCCGCCGGGGCCGACCCGCTCGCCGCCGTGAGCTCGCCGCCGCTCCTGCAGGTGCTGCGCCTCGTGAACCGCGAGAGCGACAACTTCACAGCCGAGCTCCTGCTCAAGCACCTGGGTGCGGTCGAGCTCGGAAGCGGCACGACCGCCGCCGGAGCCGTCGTCGTCACGCGTGCGCTCCGTGACGGCGGCATCCCGACCGCGGGCGTCCGCTTCGTCGACGGCTCGGGTCTCTCCCTGCTCGATCGCCTCACGGCCGACTCGCTCGTGGCGATCCTCGTCAATGCGTGGAGGGATCCTCTGCTGCGGGGAAGCTTCCTCTCCTCCCTGGCCGTCGCCGGTCGCAACGGGACGCTCGAGCGGCGCCTCACCCACGGCCCGGCGACCGGCCGCGTCTTTGCGAAGACCGGGACGACGTCGCGCTCGTCAGCCCTCACCGGCTATGTCGCGGGCCGGTACGCCTTCGCCGTGCTCCAGAACGGCCCCCCGCTCTCGACCTGGTGGAGCCGGACGGCCCAGGACCGCTTCGTCACCGTGCTAGCCCGCCAGTAGCGTCGGCGTGGGAGAACCCATTGGTTCCCCCACGAGCCCCCTCCTTCGAGAGCAGACGCGCCGGAGCCGCGGGTGTAGCGCACGCCGGGCAAGCCCGGCTCCGCCGAAAGAAACACCGTAATACTTGTCCAACGTCAGGAGTTCCGACCGCCAAGGAGCGCGCGCAGGTCGTCCTCCTCGAGGACGGGGACACCGAGGCTCTGCGCCTTCGCGAGCTTCGAGCCGGGGCTCTCACCGGCAACGACGCCCGTGGTCTTCTTCGAGACCGAGTCCCCGACCTTCGCCCCGAGCGCCTCGAGCGCCGCTTTGGCCTGATCGCGCGAGAAGCCCTCGAGCGTCCCTGTGATCACGTATGTGCTGCCGCGGAGCGGCCCTTCGACCGGGCGCTCCTCGGGGCCCGCCTCGAGCCGGAGCCCGAGCTCGCGCAACTCGTCGACGAGCGTCCGGTTCGCCTCGTCCGAGAACCATTCGGCAATCGCCTCGGCGCGGTCGGGGCCTATGCCTTCTACCGCCTCGATCTCTTCCTGGCTCGCTCCCAGCAAGCGACGCGCGGTGCCCAGCTCGCGGGCGAGGTTGCGAGCCGTGACCCAGCCGACCTGCGGGATGTTGAGCCCGAAGAGAACGCGCGAGAAGGGCTGCCGCTTCGAGTGCTCGATCGACTCGATCGCCTTCCGGGAGGAGATCTCGCCGTACCCGTCGAGCTCGGCCAGCTCCTCGGCCGTCAGCCGGTAGAGACCCGGCATCGACGTCACGAGGCCCTCGCGCCAGAGCCGGCGCACGAGCTGCTCCCCGACACCTTCGATGTCCATCGCCGCGCTCACCCAGTGGATGAGCGTCTCGAGCCCGCGCGACTCGCACTTCGGGTTCGGGCAGCGGTGCATCACTTCGCCCTCGGGCTTCACCACGGGCGTATCGCAGAGCGGGCAGCGCTCGGGCATGCGGAAGGGCTCCGTGCCCGGCTGGTGCGGAAGGACGGGGCCGACCACCTGCGGGATCACGTCGCCCGCGCGCTGCACGATCACGACGTCGCCCTCGCGGATGTCCTTGCGGTTGATGTCCTCCTCGTTGTGGAGCGTCGCCGTCTGTACGGTGACGCCGCCGACCTCGACCGGTTCGAGCTGCGCCCACGGGTTGAGGTTGCCGGTGCGCCCGACGCGGACATGGATGCGCAGGAGCTTCGTCTGTGCGGTCATCGGCGCCCACTTGAAGGCGCGCGCCCAGCGGGGGCGCTCGTGGAGGGCGCCGAGGCGGGCCTGCTGGTCGAAAGCCTCGACCTTGATCACGATCCCGTCGATCTCGTAGTCGAGCTCGACGCGCCGCTTCTCCCACGCGCGGCAGACGCCGGCAACCGATTCGATCGACTCGTGCCGCTCGGCGAAGGGATTCGTGCGGATGCCGCGCTCGCGCAGCCAGGCGAGCACGCCCCACTGCGTCCCGAGCTCGAGCCCCTCGCGATGACCGATCCCGTAGACCCAGATCGAGAGCTGCCGCGAGGCGGTGATCGCCGGGTTGAGCTGGCGCAGGGAGCCGGCGGCGGCGTTGCGCGGGTTCGGCGCGACTTTCTTCCCATCGGCGACGAACTGCTCGTTGAGGCGGTTGAAGGCAGAGATGGGCAGGTAGACCTCGCCTCGGACCTCGAGCACGGGCGGCGGCTTGTCGCCGTCGAGTGACCGGAGCGTGAGCGGGATGGCCTGGATCGTGCGCAGGTTGGCGGTCACGTCCTCGCCGCGAACGCCGTCACCGCGGGTGGCACCGCGCACGAAGACGCCGTCCTCGTAGACGAGCGAAACTGCGGAGCCGTCGATCTTCGGCTCGGTCACGTACGCAACGGGCTCGTCGGAGTCGAGCCGCTTGCGGACATCGTCGGCCCACTTGCGCAGGCCCTCCTCGTCGGTCACCTTCTCGAGCGAGCCCATCGCGGAGAGGTGCGGGACCTTGCCGAAGCGCTCGGAGGGCGGTGCGCCGACGCGGGTCGTCGGCGAGGTCGGATCGCGCAGCTCGGGGTGCGCCTCCTCGAGGGCAACCAACTCGTCGTAGAGGCGGTCGTACTCGGCGTCCGAGATCTCGGGATCGTCGTGGACGTGGTAGCGGTAGAGGTGGTGATCCAGCTCCCGCCGGAGTTCGGCGACGCGCTCGCTAGAGGAGGGCACCGAGCTCCTCCGCGTTGTCGATGAGGGCATCCGGCTCCTCCCCTCGCAACCTCTCAGCCGGATGGATCCCGCCCCAGGTGACGGCGACGGCGTACACCCCCGCCGCCTTGGCGGCGCGAACGTCGAACGGTGAATCTCCCACGTAGACGGCCTCCTCCGCCTCGGCGCCGAGCCGTTGGAGCCCCAGCTGGATCGGCTCCGGGTCGGGCTTGTGGCGAGCCGTGTCCTCGGCTGCCACGACGGCATCGAAGAGATGGTGGAGGGGCAGGACGGCAAACGCGAGCTCCACGCTCACGCGCCGCTTCGCGGTCACGATGCCGAGCCGATGGCCCCGTTCGCGCAGCCGCGGGAGCAGGTCGAGGATGCCGGCGCAGGCCTGAAGATTCTCGTGCAGCGGCTCGTTGTGCTCGCGGTAGACCTGCACCAGTTCGTCGACGCGCTCGCCGTCGAACAGCCGCATCTGCTCGACGAGGTTCGAGCCACCGACGGTCGCGAGCAACTGCTCGTCCGGGATCTCGCGGCCGAGCACCGTCCTCGTCGCGTGGCGGAACGAGGACAGGATGATCGCACCGGAGTCGATCAGCGTCCCGTCGAGGTCGAAGAGAACGGTGGAGAAGCGCATCGTCCTCGATGCTAGATGGTTGATCGGAAAAACCGGATCAACCATCGATCGAGCCTCGTTCGTCGGGGCTGCCTCCCCGCCAAAAGCATGCCTGCCCGCGGCGGGGGCGGAAGAAGCGGAGGCGAGAAGGAAGCGGTTCAAGGAGGCCTCTACCGCCACCCGCGAAGCGGGAAATGCAGTTTGGCGGAGAAGCAGCTCGAGCCCCACCATTGCAGCACACGATTGATCGACGCCTATCCGATCAATCGTCGTAGGCCACCCGCTCCAAGTACAGGCCCCACGGCGGCGCCGTCTTCCCCGCTTCGACTCGCGGGCGGCCCTCGAGCAACTGGGCGACCTCGGCCGGGTCGAACTCGAGCATCGTCCCCACGAGCGTCCGCACCATGCGCCGGAGGAAGCTGTCGGCCGTCAGTTCGAGCTCGAGCACGTCGCCGCTGCGTCTCCAGGTCGCCCGTTCGACCGTCCGCAGGAAGCCCTTGTGCTCGGTCTCGGCCGGCGTGAAAGCGCGGAAGTCGTGCTTTCCGACGAGAAGCTCGCAGCAGGCGGCAAGCGCGTCCTCGTCCAGCGGCCGCGGGAACCAGAGGCTGCGCCGGCGCTCGAACGGAGACGGAAACGCGCGCCGGAAGATCCGGTAGCGATAGCTCCGCGAGCGCGCCGAGTGCCGCGCGTGGAACGTCGGATCGACCTCCTCGGCGGCGAGCACGGACACGTCGTCCGGAAGCGCCGCCGCGAGCGCCGCCGCCGCTCGCTCGATCGGAGGTCCTCCGTCCACCTCCACGCTCACCACCTGGCCCAGGGCGTGGACGCCGGCGTCCGTCCGACCCGCGACCGCCAGCTCCGACCACGTGCGGAACGTCCGCCCGAGCGCCGCCCGCAGCTCGTCCTCCACGGTGCGCAAGCCCGGCTGCGCCGCCCAGCCGCGAAAGGCCGTGCCGTCGTACTCCAACGTGAGCTTGAGCCTCACCTCGCGTGCGGGACGACCACGAGCGTCAGCCCGTCGACCTCCCGGACGACGACGTCCTCCCCCGCCTCCGCGCCTGCCTCGCAGCGCGCCTGCCAGAGCTCGCCCGCGATGCGCACCTGGCCGCGAGGCCGGCACGCGGTCACCGTCCTTGCGGTCGAACCGACGAGCACCTCGACACCCACCTGCGGTCGGCGGCGCCGCGAGAAGCGCCAGAGCAGTGCTGCCTCCCCGACCTCGACGAGGAGTCCACCCGCGACCGCGACGACCCCCCACGGGCTCGGAAGCACGAAGACCGCAAGGAGGATCGCGGTGAGGAGTGCCAGCTCGCGACAGCTCTAGAGGCGCGAGCCCTCGGGCACGTGGTCGACGAGCTCGAGGTAGACCATGTCGGCCGCGTCGCCCTGGCGCGGGCCCAGCTTGACAATGCGCGAGTAGCCGCCAGGCCGTTCGGCGAAGCGCGGCCCCACGTCGGCGAAGAGCTTGTGCACGACGTCCTGCGAGCGCAGGTACGCGATCGCCTGGCGCCGCGCCGCGAGGTCGCCCCGGCGACCGAGCGTGATCATCTTCTCGGCGATCGGCTTGACGGCCTTGGCTTTCGCCTGGGTCGTCCTGATGCGGCCGTGCTCGATCAGCGCACCGGCGAGGTTCGCATAGAGCGCCCGCCGGTGCGCCGAATCGCGCCCGAGCTTCTTGCCTGCGCGGTGGTGACGCAAGGCCGGGCCTCCTACCCCTCGTCGCCCCGCAGGGTGAGGCCGTGCGTTCCGAGCGTCTCCTTGACCTCTTCGATCGACTTCTTGCCGAAGTTCGGGATCGCTGCGAGCTCGGTCTCGCTCTTCGTGACGAGGTCGCCGATCGTCTCGATGCCGACGCGCTTGAGGCAGTTGTACGAGCGCACGCCGAGCTCGAGCTCCTCGATCGGGAAGTTCTCCATCCCATGGGCGAGCGGGGCCTCGCCGCCGGCGTCAGCCGAGGAGGCTGCCTCGTTGAAGCCCTCCATCGTGTCGATGTCGGTGAAGATCGCGAGCTGACGGATCAGGATCTCGGCCGCCTGAGCGATCGCGTCGCGAGGATCGATCGAGCCGTCGGTCGTCACGTCCAGCCGCAGCTTGTCGTAGTCGGTGCGCTGCCCGACGCGGGCCGCCTCGACGTCGTAGGAGACGCGCCGCACGGGCGAGAAGATCGCGTCGACCGGGATGACGCCGATGGTGACGCTGTCGCCGCGATTCAGCTCCGCCGGCACGTAGCCGCGGCCGCGCCCGACCGTGAGCGTGATCTCGAGCTTGCCGCTGTCGGACAGGTTCGCGATCTCCAGGTCGGGGTTGAGGATCTCGAGGTCCGCGGGGGCCTGGATGTCTGCCGCCGTCACGATGCCCGGTCCCTTCTGGGCGATGTGCACCTCGACCTCGGGCGACTCGCCGTGGAGGATGGCGACGAGGTTCTTCAGGTTGAGGATGACGTCCGTGACGTCCTCCCGGACGCCCTTCAGCGTCGTGAATTCGTGAGCGACGCCCTCGATCTTTACCGACGTGACGGCGGCGCCCTCGAGCGAGGAGAGGAGAACGCGACGAAGCGAGTTGCCGAACGTGTAGCCGAATCCGCGGTCGAGCGGCTCGATCACGAACACACCGCGGTCCTCGTTCACCTCCTCGTGAACGATCTTCGGAATCTGAAAGTCCATGGGGCTGGTGCGTGTAGCCAAGAGTGTTCCTTCCTTCGTTTCCTTGATGCGGAGACCCCGGTCTCCGCGGACTACTTGCTGTAGAGCTCGACGATGAGCGATTCCTGCACGGGCGTGTCGATCTCGGCACGCTCGGGCAACTTCAGGATCTTGCCGGTGAGGCCGTCGTGGTCGGCTTGCAGCCACGGAGCGACGGAGGCGGTGAGATCGGTCGCGTCGCGGATCACGCTCTCGGCCGAGCTGCCGGGCGTCATCGTAACGATGTCGTCCGTCTTCACCAGGTAGCTGGGGATGTTCACGCGCCGCCCATTCACGTGGAAGTGCCCGTGGCGGACCAGCTGGCGCGCCTGCGCGCGCGAGGCGGCGAAGCCGAGGCGGTAGACCACGTTGTCGAGTCGGGTCTCGAGCATCTGCAGCAGGTTCTCACCGGTGATACCCGAGCCGCGCGCTGCCTTCGTGTAGTAGGTGCGGAACTGCTTCTCGAGCAGCCCGTAGTAGCGGCGCGCCTTCTGCTTCTCGCGGAGCTGCAACAGGTACTCGGACTGCTTGATGCGGCCACGGCCGTGCTCGCCCGGCGGATAGCTGCGACGCTCGATCGCGCACTTCTCGGTCAGGCAGCGCTCACCCTTGAGGAAGAGCTTCATGCCTTCCCGGCGACAGACGCGGCACTTGGGTCCCACATCCCTTGCCACTTAGACCCTCCGTCGCTTTCGCTGCCGCACGCCGTTGTGGGCCTGCGGCGTGACGTCCCTGACGCCGAGGATCTCGAGGCCCGCGGCCTGGAGCGAGCGGATCGCAGTCTCGCGACCCGATCCGGGCCCCTTCACGAACACCTCGACCTTCTGGAGCCCGTGCTCCATGCCCTTACGCGCGCACGCGTCTGCGGTGACCTGCGCGGCGAACGGGGTCGACTTGCGCGAGCCCTTGAAGCCTGCGGAGCCCGCCGACTCCCAGGCGATCACGTTACCCTCCTTGTCGGTGAGCGCGACGATCGTGTTGTTGAACGACGTCTTGATGTGCGCCTG
>Ga0136617_10001979_pt1 | contig 18272 bp, 20 predicted proteins | sample AntDrymUQ3222106_2_FD_129672 | JGI IMG/M metagenome (GOLD analysis project Ga0136617, IMG submission 129672) | Polar desert sand microbial communities from Dry Valleys, Antarctica - metaG UQ322 (21.06) | ecosystem: Environmental > Terrestrial > Soil > Desert | place: Antarctica: Dry Valley... | reverse complement strand
CCTACCGTCAGCACGACGCGGCCCGAGGCTGGCTGGAAGATCAGCTGGCGGGGACGCCGCGCGTGGGACTGCCGTTGACGAGCCTCTTGGCGTTCGTCCGCCTGGTCACGAACCCGAGGCTTTTCACTGAACCCGAGCCGATCACAGATGCTTGGGATCAGGTGGAGGCCTGGCTCGACGCCGACGTCAGTTGGATACCCGGGCCGACTGCTCGGCACCGCGAGGTTCTGCGGACCTGCCTGCTCACCGCCGGCGTGCGGGCGAATGACGTACCCGATGCGCACTTGGCCGCCTTGACCATGGAGCACGGACTTACGCTCGCCTCGAGCGACAGCGGCTTCGCCCGGTTCGGTGGACTCGAATGGTTCAATCCGCTTCGGAAATGAAGGCGGCGACCGGCTGTTTCCATGTCGCCGCACCGCGCCGGGGAGCTAGGAGTTGCCGCGCGGGCTGACCTCACCCATCTGGCCCCAGCCATCCTGCGGAACCTCGACGTTGACGATCTCCGGCGTCTGAGCCACCACGTCGGGCATCCACGAGATCGCGGTCCTGAAGTGGTCAGAATTGACGTGCACCCCGCCCGCCTCGCCATCCCGGAACGCCTCGACGAGGACGAACTGGTGGGGGTTGTCAACGCTCCGGGACCACTCGAAAAAGAGGTTGCCCTCCTCCCCTCGGGTGGCCTCGGTGAACTCCGCCACAAGCGAGAGCCACTCGTCGCTTCGCTCGGGGCGGATCGTGAACTTGACGACGATGAACATCATGGCTGCGTTCCTTCGGCGTCGGGACCGGTCGATTCGTTGATCGGCAGTCTATTCACGACGTCAGCCGCAACCCGGCTCCACCGCCCGAGGCGCTGCTACGTTGGCGCGATGCCGATCAAGCTCTTCGTCAATCTGCCCGTCAAAGACCTGAAGAAGTCGATCGACTTCTTCACCGCACTCGGGTTCGAGTTCGATCCGCGGTTCACCGATGACACGGCCACCTGCATGATCGTCGGTGCGGACAGCTTTGTGATGCTCCTGGTCGAAGAGCGCTTCAAGGACTTCACCAAGAAGGACATCTCCGTGGCCACAACGCACACCGAGGTGATCCTCGCGTTGTCAGCCGACAGTCGGGAGGGCGTCGACGAACTCGTCAACAGGGCAATGGCGGCCGGCGCTCAGCCTTCGAACGAGCCAATGGACATGGACGGCATGCACGGCTGGAGCTTCCAGGACCTCGACGGTCACCTGTGGGAGGTCATCTGGATGGACCCCAACGCTTTGGAGCGGTAACGGACCCCCTACCACCGGCCGTAGTGGACCACCTCCGGACGGGGACGCCGGCGCGACCGCAGGTCCCGGCGTTCGGTATCGGCGTCGTAGCCGATCGCGATGGCCCCGATCGGCTCGTGGTCCTCGGGCACCCCGAACTCCGCGCGGAAACCGGCCAGCGCTTCGGTCATGATGCCGAAGTAGAGCGCCCCAAGACCCTCGTCGACCACGGTCTGCAGGATGAGCAAGGCGGCCATGCCGGTGTCGATGTGCCAGAACGGCACCGGCCACCGCGCCTCGTCGCGATCGGTCCACCCCTTGTCCGGTAGCGCGTACCGGTCCAGATAGACCTGTTTGCTGGACATCGGGACGACGACCAGCGGAGCGGTCTGGACCTCCTCGGTGACGGCGGCCGAGCAGATCTGCCAGAACGTTTCCAACTCACCGCCACGCAGCACCAGGAATGCCTGGCCCTGCGAGAAGCCGGCCGACGGGCCACGAACCGCGTTGTCCATGATCCGCAGCAGGCTGGCCTCCGGGACAGCGTCCGGCCGGAAGCGGCGGACCATCCGGCGGCGGCGTACGACGTCCTGAAACTCCATGCCGGCGACAGTACGACGCCGCTACGGCGACCCGACGCACGGAACAACACTGCGGCGACCGACGACACAACGACCGACGCGGCCACAGACCGAACCCGCCGGGCTCAGCCCGAGCCGCCGACCCGGGCGAACATGCTGCTGACCGACTCGCCCAGATGGATCCGGCTGATCGCGTCGGCGAACAGCGGGGCGACGGAGCAGACGGTCAGTTTCGGCAGCGTGGTGTCGGGAGGAAGCGGCACGGTGTCGGTGGTGACGATCTCCAGTAGGTCCGGCTGGGCGGCCAGCCGTTGCAACGCCGTACCGGTGAACAGGCCGTGCGTGCACGCCAACGAGATGCGGCCGACGCCACGTTCCCGAAGCCGGTCCAGCAATTCGATGACCGAACCGCCGGTGGCGATCTCGTCGTCGAGGATGATGGCGTTCTTGTCGTCGACGTCACCGACGATGGAGTCGATGACCACGTGGTCGTCAGTGAGCCGCTGCTTGTTGCCGGCGGCCACCGGCAGGCCGAGCAGGCGGGCGAACTGAGTGGCCGCCTTGGCGTTGCCGAGGTCCGGCGAGACCACGACGGTATTTGACAGGTCGCGGCCGGTGAAGTGCTCGGCCAGCTCGGTGATGGCGGTGAGGTGGTCGACCGGGACGCTGAAGAAGCCGTGCACCTGGGGTGCGTGCAGCGCCATGGTGAGCACCCGGTTCGCCCCCGCCGTCGCGATGAGGTCGGCGACCAGGCGCGCGGCGATGGAGATCCGGCCGGCGTCCTTCTTGTCCGACCGGGCATAGGCGTAGTGCGGGATGACGGCGGTGACCTGCGCCGCGGACGCCCCCCGGGCGGCGTCCAGCATCATGAGCAGCTCGACGAGGTTCTCCTGAACCGGGGGGACGAGCGGCTGTACGACGTACACGTCGCGCTGGCGGCAGTTCGCCCGCAGCTGCACCTGCAGGCAGTCGTTGCTGAAGCGCAGCCGGTGGCTCGGCGACAGCGGCGTACCGAGGAGGTCGCAGATCTCGGCGGCGAAGACTGGGTGCGCGGCACCGGAGAACACGACGATTTCTCCCATCGCGCGCGACTCCAGACTGGTTGGCACAGATCCGGTTGGCCGGCGCCAGCCTAGCTCGTGTGCAGGCCGCGCCTCAGCCCCGCCGAGCGTGCGGTGATCAGGCCGCGCCCGGCCGGTCCCGCGTCCCCGTCGAGCTGCGCGTCCAGCCCCGCCGTCCGCATCCCTTCGAGGTAGTCCGCGTGGGCGAACAACGTCATCTCGTGCCGTTCGGTGATGTGTTCGGTCACATCGGCCTCGGCGACGAGGTAATCCATCGCCAGGACGGCGCGTCCGTCGACCACCGACGACCGGGTGATGCGGGCCACGGTTCGATGGGCCGACTGCCCGGTGTCGACGCTGATCCGGCCGGTACCGAACTGCTCGGCGGTCAGCCACGGCTCGACAAGCACGATCCCCTCGCGATTCAGGTGTCGGGCGATGGACGCAGCCGCGGACCGCAGCCGACCGGTGTCCCGCAGGTAGCCCAGGCTGGAGAACAGGCAGACGATCGCGTCGAAGCGGCGGCCCAGATCGAAGTCGGCCAAGTCGCCCAGGACGAGCTGCGCCGAAGGCGCCCGGATCGCCGCCGCGTCGAGCATGACCTGCGAGGCGTCCAGCCCCACCACATCGGCGAAGTCGCGCTGGAAATGGGCCAGGTGTCCGCCGCTGCCGCACGCGAGGTCCAGCAGTGAGACTGCCCGCGGACGGCCGCCCGGATGAGCGCTGTGATCTGCCCCGCCTCGGCGGTGTAGTCCTTGCCGCGAGCAGCATGTACGGCGTCGTACGCGATAGCCGACTCGTAGGCCACAGTCCTCACCCTCCCCAATCGGAGGCTGTCATGCTCTGATGCGAGGGCCGTTGATGCCATCGGATAAGCGTGGCCAGTGCCGTACTCGACTGACGCCCTACCTAACTTTGATCGTGGCCGTCCCACGGCATCGGCGTCGTGGCACGACAGTCTGGCTGCCCGCGACCCGGCCAGGGCCGACCGAAGGACCGGCGGCACGGGCAGCGGTCGCCCGGCGAGGCGAGCACCCGGTACCGAGGCGGCCGCAAGGTGGCGCCGTAGTCGAGGCGGGACTGGGTCAGGACAGGGAGCGCGCTTGAACTCACGGCGAGTACGGCGCCTGGGCACCCGAATATCTCGTCGGAGAGCCGTGGCTCGTCTCGACTGAAGACCCACGTCCGGCCGCAACAACCACCATCCTCGACGTCGACCCGGACGGTTCCGCCCACGGATGTGATCTGGTCGATTGCGGCCAGGGTGACCGGAAAGGGCGGACGCCGTGTCTGCTCAGTCATGACACTCACGCTGCCAGGACCGTCCGACAAAATCAGTCGGGGCTGACCGAGCACTGCTGCTGGATAGCGCCAACCGAGGTCACTCGGCGCCTTCAGTGCCGGCACCGGTATGTCCATTGCTCGGGGTGGTGCGCGAGTATCGGACTCAGAGGTGCCGCTTCCCGGCCGAAGGCGGCACTTCAGGGTCCATCGCTCCGCCCGGCAGTGCAGGTAATGGACCGGGAGGTGCCACCCACGCACCGCAAAGCCAGCCGCGGCCGGCGCGACAGCCTGCTTGCCCGAGCAAGGACGGGTCACCCTCGGTAGATTGGCAGCCAGTCGATTCCAGAGGAGATCGCATGCCTGAGCGTGCCCAGGACCCGTATAGCCCATTGCCGGAAGTCCCGACCTTCACGGTCACGAGCAACGACATCGCCGACGGCGAGGCCCTTGCGAACGCCCAGGTCAGCGGCATCATGGGCGCCGGCGGCGAAGACATCTCCCCGCATCTTGCGTGGTCCGGCTTCCCGGCGGAGACGCGGAGCTTCGCGGTCACGGTCTACGACCCCGACGCCCCCACTGTCAGCGGCTTCTGGCACTGGGCGGTGTTCAACATTCCGGCGTCGGTGACCGAGCTGGACACCGGCGCCGGCAGCGATTCGTCGGGCTCAGGATTGCCGGATGGCGCGGTCATGCTGGCCGGCGACGCCAATGCCAGGCAGTACATCGGGGCCGCACCGCCGGAGGGTCACGGCCCGCACCGCTACTTCACCGTGGTGCACGCGGTCGACGTCGAGGCGCTCGCCGTCGAGCCGGACTCGCGGCCGGCGTTCCTCGGCTTCAACCTGTTCAGCCACACCCTGGCCCGCGCCACCATCGTCCCCGTCTACGAGCAATAGCCGGCCGCTTGCGCAGCAGCGATCCGGCACGCACCGTGGAGGGATGCCGCATCGCAGAAGTACGCCGAACCGCCTCGTCCCAGGCCTCACCGCCGTACTGTTGCTGGCTGCTTGCAGTGGCGACTCCCCCGAACCGCAAGACGGTGGCAGCCCCAGCGAGACCGCCGCGACATCGGAAGTGCCGAGCCAGCCGCCACCGACGACAGCTTCGACGCCGCCGGCAACCGAGGCCGGGCCGATCGAAGGCTTCGGTCCGGTCCAGACCGTGGCGAGCGACATCTCGGTGCCCTGGGGGGTGGCGTTCCTTCCCGACGGGGACGCGCTGGTCGCCGAGCGCACGACGGGCCGGATCCTACGAGTCACGCCACAAGGCGAGCAGTCCGAGGAGATGACGCTTCCGGACGTGGCCGACCTCGGCGAGGGTGGGCTGCTCGGCCTGGCCGTCTCCCCCACGCACGACGCCGATGACCTGGTCTATGCCTATTACACGACGGAGGACGACAACCGGATCGCGCGGTTCACCCTGGGCGGGCGGCCGGAGGTTCTGCTCGACGGCATTGAGAACGCGGACATCCACAACGGCGGCCGGATCGCCTTTGGTCCCGACGGCATGTTGTACGCCGGCACCGGCGACGCCGGGAACAGCGACAACTCCCAGGACGGCGACAGCCTGAACGGCAAGATCCTCAGGATGACGCCGGACGGCACGCCGCCGGCGGACAACCCGTTCCCGGACTCGCTGGTCTACAGCCTCGGGCACCGCAACGTGCAGGGCCTGGCCTGGGACGACAGCGGCGCCCTGTACGGCGTGGAGTTCGGACAGAACCAGTTCGACGAGGTCAACCTCATCGTGCCCGGTGCCAACTACGGCTGGCCGATCGTCGAGGGCGAGGGTGACCTCGAGGGCCGGTTCACCAATCCGCTCGTGACGTGGACGACCGACGAGGCATCTCCCTCCGGTGCCGCCGTCATCGGCCAGACCTTGTACGTCGCCGCACTCGGGGGGCAGCGGTTGTGGACCATCCCGGTCACCGGACCGGGGCAGCTCGGAGAACCGGTCCCTGTCCTGGAGGGTGTCTACGGCCGGCTGCGGACGGTCGTCGAGGCGCCCGATGGAGCGCTCTGGCTGACGTCGAGCAACACCAGCAGGGGGGATCCGCTGGAGGGCGACGACCACGTCTACCGCTTCCCCGCGCCCTAAGCCCCAAGTCAGCAGACGGTGTGGCGCCGGTAGCAGCGATTCGTCGTACCGGCGGAGTGCAGTCGAGGATGGACGGGTGACGGCGGCAAACGGACAGGTGGACGGCGTCTCGCTGTTCGTGGACTTCGAGCGGGAGGCATGGCGGGCACTGGTCGATGCCACTCCCCTGCCGCTCACCGAACTCGAAATCGATCGGCTCCGCGGGCTCGGCGACTACCTCAATCTCGATGAGGTCGAGACCGTCTACCAGCCGCTGTCGCGCCTGCTGAACCTGTACGTCGCTGCGGCTCAGCAGCTGTGGGCCGCCCAGCGGGGCTTCCTGGACTCGCGGGCGTCCAAGGTCCCGTTCGTGATCGCGGTGGCCGGGAGCGTTGCCGTGGGCAAGAGCACGACCGCTCGGCTGCTGACGGCGCTGCTGTCGCGCTGGCCGCACCATCCCTCGGTCCAACTGGTCACGACCGACGGGTTCCTGCTGCCCAACACCACCCTGGTCCAGCGGGGCCTGCTCGAGCGCAAGGGCTTTCCCGAGAGCTACGACCGCCGGGCACTCGTCCGCTTCCTCGCCGAGATCAAGGCCGGGCGGCGGGAGACGGCCGTCCCCGTCTACTCGCACCTGTCCTACGACGTCCTGCCCGACCGCCAGCAGGTGATCACCCAACCGGACATCCTGATCCTCGAAGGACTGAACGTGCTGCAGCACGGCCTTACCTCACTCGGCCGTACGCCACGGGTCCTGCTGTCGGACTTCATCGACTTCTCGGTGTACGTCGACGCTCACGAGGCGGACATCCGACGCTGGTACGTCGAGCGATTCCTCACCCTGCGGGAGACCGCCTTCGCCGACCCCGACTCCTACTTCCATCGGTACGCCGACCTGCCCGAGCAGTCCGCGGTGGCGGTCGCGGAGGGGATCTGGGCGGCGGTGAACGGACCGAACCTGGAGCAGAACATCGCGCCGAGCCGTTCTCGGGCCCGATTGATCCTGCAAAAGGGGCCGGACCACTCCGTCCGCAGGATTCGGCTCCGCCGACTGTGACCAGGCAATAGTCGTTCCGTCCGTACACCTGAGCGCCCAATACCGACCAAACGTACGGACGTTGCGGGGGACGCCCGGCAGTGCGGACCCTCGGCATGCGAGGCGGTGAGCAGCGTGTCAGAGTGAGGACGTAAGCCCCAATCCGACCGCACCACATGGAGGACTGCATGGCGCTCGACGACGATGACATGACCACGACGCCGGTTGATGGCGGGCCCGACGGTGCCGAAGGACCAGCCGACGGGGGCGCGGGCGGCACCCCAGGAGTGGGTGACGGCGGCGCGGACGGCGGCGCCGACGGTGGGGCCGGCGGCGGCACTGAGGGACCGGCCGACGGCGGCGCGGAGGGAACTCCCGGAGTGCAGGACGGCGGCGCCGATGGCGGCGCTGACGGCGGCGCTGACGGTTCGGCCTGATCACAACGCTGACCGATGAGGGCCGGGTGGGCGGCGCGCCCGCCCGCCCGGCCCTTCGTCGCTGCATCGGCCTCCCGGCGGAGCAGTTTGCCGCGGACTACTGGTCCCGCCGACCGTTGCTGTCCGCCTCGGCCGAGCTGCCGAGCGGGTTCGAGGATCTGCTGAGCCTCGGTGACGTCGACGAGTTGGTCAGCCGTCGCGGCTTGCGCACGCCGTTCCTCCGGATCGCCAAGAACGGGCAGGTCGTGGATGCGGTCCGCTTCACCCGTTCCGGCGGTGCAGGTGCGCAGGTCGCAGATCAGGTCAGCGACGACCGGGTGCTGGAACTGTTCGCCGACGGCGCCACGCTCGTCCTGCAGGGCCTGCATCGGCTGTGGCCGCCGCTGATCGACTTCGCCGCGGCGCTCGTGACCGACCTCGGCCACCCGGTGCAGATCAACGCCTACATCACCCCGGCGCAGTCGCAGGGCTTCTCCGCCCACTACGACGTGCATGACGTCTTCGTGCTGCAGATCGCAGGCACCAAGCGCTGGATCATCCACCCGCCGGTCCTGCCCGCCCCGCTGCGCAGCCAGCCGTGGACGGACCGGCGTATCGAGGTCGCCCGCGCCGCCGAGGCAGCGCCGGACATCGATGCGGTGCTCAAGCCCGGAGACGCCCTCTATCTGCCTCGCGGCTGGCTGCACGCGGCCACCGCCCAGGGCGAGGTCTCCGCGCACCTGACAGTGGGCATCCACACGCTGACCCGCTACGCCCTCCTCGAGGCGCTGCTGGAGCAGGCTGCGGACGATCCGGCGCTGCGCGGCTCGCTGCCGCTGGGAGTCGACCCCGCCGACACCGCAAGCATGGACACCGAGGTCCGCGCCACCGTCGACCGGCTCGTCACGATTCTCCGAGACGTCGACACGGCCAAGGCCACCGACCGGGTACGACGGCAGCTGTGGTCCGCGGTCCGGCCTGCACCGCTGTCCCCGATCGCCCAAGCCGCCGCAGCCGCGCAGCTCAGCTCGGTGACCTCGATCCGCCGCCGCCCCCATCTGCGCCACACCGTGCAGCTCGGCGCGAAGCAGGTCACGGTGGCGGTCTCGGACCGGACGATCGGCTTTCCACCCGACACCGGCCGCGCCGTCGCCAGGGCGCTGGCCGGACCGGGCATCTCGATCGGTGAGCTGCCCGACCTGGACGCCGAGGCTCAACTGGTCCTGGTCCGCCGGCTGCTGCTGGAGGGGCTGGTCATCGTCGAGCCCTCGCCGGAACACCACGATCAAGCTGCCGAGAACGGTCAGCAGCCCGACCCGTCTGGATGACCGACCCGGGACCGCTCACCCCATCCACCCGCTGCGCTGCGCTGTCCCTTGCGCGCGGCGACTCCGTTCACGGCTCGGCGGCTCCGGTCTCGCGGTGGTTTCTCATCGAGGCGCCGGGTCCGTGGGGCCGTGACGCCCTGCTGTCCTCCCGGCTGGACGCCGGCCTCGCGCGGGAACTGGACCGCAGGTGTCGGGCGGCCGGCGTACGGGCCATGCTGATCCGTCGACCCGGCCGCGCCGTCGCTGCCGACCCGAAGCGCTGGGCGTTCGTCGATTCGCGGCTCGGCCAGGAAGGTGCCTGGTGGGGTGTGTACGACCGGGACCGCGACCTCGTCGACGTCCCGCTGGACGGCACCGGCGGGCAGCGCTCGAACGCTCCGGCGTACCTGGTGTGCACGCATGCTCGGCACGACGCCTGTTGTGCGATCCGCGGCCGACCGGTTGCGGCGGCCTTCGCCGCGCTTCGACCCGAGCAGACGTGGGAGTGCTCGCACACCGGCGGCGACCGGTTCGCGGCGAACGTCGTCGTACTCCCCCACGGCTTGTACTACGGCACGGTGGCGGTTGCCAGGGTGCCGGACCTGATCACCGCACACGAGGCTGGCCGAGTCGTTCCCGACCTGTTCCGGGGCCGCAGCGCCCTGCCGATGGCGGTGCAGGCGGCGCAGCACCACGCCCGTCGGGCGGTGGACGACCTCGGGCTGACCGCACTGCCGCCCTCCGACGTACGGCGCATCGACCCGACTACCTGGCGGATCGGCTTTTCGCATGATTCCGGCGTGGTCGCCGTGACCGTCCGCGCGGTGTCGAGCGATCCACTGCCGCGGCTCACCTGTTCAGCCGCCGGCCATCAGCGCATAGTGACGTTCAGTGTCGAGGACCTGCACATTCAGTAGTCCCCAGGGCAGTGTCCCATTCACCGATCATGGCGAAGTGCCAGGAGCGCCCGTAGGTGCTAACGTTCATCCCGGTCGTCGTTCCCTGATCGTGTCAATACGCCCGCGGAACTTTCAGCGCGGAATCCGCTTTCTCCCGGTGACACCGGGTCGAGGGACGGGCCGGCGGGTCGGCCCGGAGGCCGCGACCGTGGCCTCCGACACAGTTTCATGCAAGGAGCAAGACAAGTGGCACAAGGCACCGTGAAGTGGTTCAACGCCGAAAAGGGTTTCGGCTTCATCTCTGTTGACGGCGGCGGCGCCGACGTCTTCGTGCACTACTCGGCCATCGAGGCCGATGGTTACCGTAGCCTCGACGAGGGACAGCGCGTCGAGTTCGAGGTCACCCAGGGCCAGAAGGGCCCGCAGGCAGAGAAGGTTCACCCGGTCTGATCCGCAGGCGGATCACGTAACGCCCTCTTGAGCGCCCGGCCGGTTCATCCGTCCGGGCGCTCAGGCGTCCGGCCGCTTCGCGTTTAGGCTCACGATCATGCGTTACGCCGATGCGCCCGAGGGCGCTTGGCGCGACTTCATCCAGGGCGCGCCGATCTGCCGGACGGACCGGTCCGCACCGCGAAGCTGGACGGGTCACGGGGGTAGACGACCTCGACCAGGTGCGGTACTGGGCCGGCCGGATCGGCGGACGGTACCTGGGCGCGGCGGTTGGCTCCATGATCGCAACCCGCCCCCACAAACGGGTCCACTCGGTCCGGTTGGGCAGCACCTGCCCGGCGTGTCGAGGGGTGTCGCGGGAGCATCGTGGGGCCTGGTTGCGATCATGCCGGCTCCGGCAGCATCCCGATCTCGCCAGGGATATATGCGTCCTTCAGTCACCGAAGACACCGCTGGCTCGTCGACTCTCATGGCCGCGGCCCGTGCGTGGGACGCACCGGCGTTTGCCCCAGCAGCCGAAACCCGACTTGGACCAGCGGTCCGATCAGCACAACCGACACGACAGTTCCGATGCCGACGGCTCCGCCGAACAACCAGCCGAGGACAAAGGCCGAGCCTTCGGTGATGGTGCGGGCCAGGGAGATCGGTGCCCGGAGCCGCCGGTGGACGGCGAGCATCAGGCTGTCCCGCGGACCCGAACCGAGGTGGGCGCCGATGTAGAGGGCGCTGCCCACGCCGATGACGGCCAGACCTGCAACGAGGAGGAGTAGTCGGGCGATCCACGGCCACCGGTCTGCGGTACCGAGAAAACCGACCCGCAGCAGCGCCTCGATCACCGCGCCGATCAGCAGTGTGTTGAGCACGGTGCCGATCCCGGGCCTGGTGCCGAGAGCCATCGCGAGCAGCAGAACGGCAGCGCTGGTGATCACTGAGGCCGTGCCGAACCCGAGCCCGGTGCGCTGGCTCACCGCCGAGTGCAACACATCCCATGGGGCGAGCCCCAGTTCGGCCTGGACGGTCAGGGTCACGCCCACCGCGAATAGCAGCAGCCCGAGCAGCAGCTTGCCCAGCCGGACGGTCACCCTGCGAGGCTACGGAGCGGTTCGGCCCTGCCCGCAGGTGGTGGACACCCCACCAACCCCGTCCACGACCGCTACCCCCGACCTTGATGCGTTGCCACCGGCAGATCGGCGGACGATGGCACAACTGGTCGAGGCGCCGCGTTGCTCTTCCCCGACTTTCCGACCGACTGTCGACAGGTCGTCACTACCGTGGGGTGAGAACGAAACCGGGATCCGGCGGGGTGCCGCGCGGCGCTCATAGGCAGCCCACCCCGGATAGACGCGCAGGCCAGCCCGCCAGAGCCTGTCGCGCTCGTCGCCCCTCGCCTCCTCGGCCAGCATCTGCGTGGCCGCACCGTCGACGGCGACCGACGCGATGGGGTTCGCCCGCAGGTTGTGGTACCAGGCGGGATGGTTGCGCTGACCGTAGTTCGAGGCCACCACAACGATGCGGTCCCCGTCGCGCAGGCCCAATAGCGGCCAGGTTCGGGGTTGCCCGCTCCTCGCGCCGGTGGTTGTGAGCATGACCACCGGCAGTCCGGTGACGATGCCCGCGAAGGTCGTGCGGCCCGCGGTGATGCGGTGCACGCCCTTATCCAGGCGGTGCATGACCCGGGCGGAGAGCCACGACATCGGCGCGGTCGCCCCAGTGGCCCGCATGAACCGGTGCACCGGATGGGCCTGCTCGAACAAGATAGACACGACACGCTCCTCGTGTTGGTTCGGTGGCGACCGTGGGTTACAGCGAACCATTATCAGGCGCTGGCGCGCATCCAGGCAGGTCACTGGATTCGCCGGGACCGCCGCTCAACCCACCGCAGCCGCCGGGGTCAGCCGGCCGCCATCCCTGTCACAGCGCCCAGGGAGGCGTGATCCGCGATCCGTCGCCGGTCACCGCTTCGATCCCGGGTGTGGTGGTGACCCACGCCGTTGCTCCTGCAGGGCCGGAGTCGACCCGCAACTCGCTGTCCGCCGGCACCAGGGCGACGTCTCCCCGGTGCAGTTCGGACCGGGCGTCGTCCAGTGTGACCCGCAGTTCACCGTCGAGGACAAGGATGATCTCCTCCCTGGTAGGTCGATGGGCCACCCCCTGCAGGTCCGCCGGGACTTCCAATCGCCAGGCGCACAACTGCCTGCTGCCTCGGGATGGGGTGGCGTAGGACACGAAGCGGCTGCCGTGCAGCTCGAACGTGGTGGCTTCCGGGGAGCGGAACACTGGCATGAAGACCTCCAAGTTGGACAATTACCTTGTCTTCATGGTCAGCCTCCTTGTCCAAATATGTCAACATGATTTCCATGAACTCCCCGGATTTGCACACCGCCGCCACCGTCCTGCGGCTGGCCAGCCAACTTGTCGACGGCGTTCAGGACGGGCTTGCCCGCCGCGGTTTCGACGACGTCCGGCCGGCGCACGGTTTCGCGTTCGTGCGCATCAGCGGCGGCGAGGCCACCACCGCCGACGTCGGAGCGCACCTCGGAATCACCAAACAGGCTGCGAGCCAGCTTGTCGAACACCTCGTGCAGCGCGGCTACGTCACCCGCGAGGCCGACCCACGAGACGCCCGGGCCCGGCTGCTGGTGCTGACCGATCGCGGACGAGCCTGCACCGCAGCAGCTGAGGACGCCGCTGCCGAAACCGTGGACCGGTGGCGACGTCAGCTCGAGCCGACGCAGTTCGATGTACTCCAGGCTGCCCTCAAGGCGCTGGTGGCAACCGGCCGACTGCGGCCGTCCTGGTAACGCCAGGGATGAGACCGCGTCCGAACACGTCGTCGATGCCGCGGCTCGGCCCACTACACAGGTAGCGTCCAGACGTGCCGCCCGAGCTGCCGGATACGGACCTGCCACTGGTCGTCGTCGACATCGACGGTGTTGTCGCCGACGTGACTCACCGGCTGCACCTGCTCGACCGCCGGCCGCGGCGGTGGGAGGAGTTCTTCAATGCCGCCGCCGACGACCCAGATTTACCTGAGGGCGTCGCCCTCGTGACCGAGTTGCCGGCCGGACACGCGCTGTGCTGGCTCACCGGCCGCCCAGAGCGCAACCGGAGGATCACCGAGCAATGGCTGGCCCACCACGGTATGCCGGACCGACCGCTGCTCATGCGCGCCGACCAGGATCACCGGCCCGCTCGGCAGGCCAAGCGCGACCACCTGCGCCGACTCCGGCGTACGCACCGGATCGCCCTCGTAGTCGACGACGATCCCGCGGTCATCGCGATGCTCACCGAAGACGGCCTGCCGCATCTGCTCGCGGACTGGCTGCCCTACAGTCCACGCCTGCACCAGGCACAGGAGCGGCACGGACGGACCTGAGCCGGGATCACGGCGTACCGTCGACCGTGCGGTCGGCAGCTGTTGCCGACACGCGCACAGCACCATCGTCGCCAATTCGTGGACGCTCAGGCGTCCCATCAGTCACACTGTGCCGTGGGCCACACTCCGTGGACCCCGACCGCTCAACCCAGAGAGAAGACCTCGATGTGCTCGCACCACCCGGGCTGTCCGACCGCCGAGAGCCCTGACCGCGACGCTGCCCACGTCGTTTCCAGTCATCCGGAGCAGGGCTGGTCCCTGCTCTGTAACGGGGTTGTCCTGTTCGACGACAACGGGGAGATCCTGCCCGATCGCAGCGTCATCGCCTCCCGGCGACCGGCTGCGGCCCACCACGCCGCCTGAGCACACCGGCCGCTGATCCGGTCAAACCGTCGTACGCCGCCTCTACTCATCGTCGTACGCCGACAGTGGCGGGCAACTGCAGATCAGGTGCCGGTCGCCGTATGCCCCGTCGATCCGGCGTACCGGCGGCCAGTACTTCCCCTCGCGAACCGACTCGACCGGGTACGCCGCCTCCTCGCGGGTGTATCCGTGCTCCCACGGGCCGGCCAGCATCGCCGCGGTGTGCGGCGCGCCGCGCAGCGGGTTGTCCGTGCGCTCCCACTCCCCCGACGCGACCTTGCCGATCTCGGCCCGAATGGCGGCCATCGCCTCGATGAAGCGATCGAGTTCAGCCAGGTCCTCGGACTCGGTCGGCTCGATCATCAAGGTCCCGGCCACCGGGAAGCTCATCGTCGGTGCGTGGAAACCGTAGTCGATCAGCCGCTTGGCGACGTCCTCGACGGTGACGCCGGTCTGAGCGGTGATCTGCCGCAGGTCGACGATGCACTCGTGCGCGACCATCCCGTTGGCCCCGGTGTAGAGCACGGGGTAGTGCGCCCCGAGCTTCGTCGCAAGGTAGTTCGCGGACAGGATCGCCGTCTCGGTGGCCTGCTGGAGCCCGTCCGGTCCCATCAACCGCACGTAGGCCCACGGGATCGGCAGGATGCCGGCCGAGCCCCAGGGCGCCCCCGTGACCGGGCCGGGACCGGTTTCCGGTCCTGCCTCGGGTGTCAGCGGGTGGTTCGGCAGGTACGGCGCCAGGTGCGCGCGGACGCCGATCGGCCCGACGCCCGGTCCCCCGCCGCCGTGCGGGATGCAAAAGGTCTTGTGCAGGTTCAGGTGGCTGACGTCCGCCCCGAAGTGACCCGGCTTGGCCAGACCCACCAGCGCGTTGAGGTTCGCGCCGTCGACGTACACCTGGCCGCCGGCCTCATGCACGGACGCGCAGATGTCGGCGATGGTGTCCTCGTACACGCCGTGCGTCGACGGGTACGTCGCCATGATCGCCGCGAGCTGGTCGCGGTGGGTGTCGATCTTGGCGTGCAGGTCGTCGAGGTCGACGTTGCCGCGATCGTCGCAGCGGACCACGACGACCCGGAGACCGGCGAGGACGGCGCTGGCTGCGTTGGTCCCGTGCGCGCTGGCTGGGATCAAGCAGACGTCGCGCTGGCTGTCACCGTTGGCGAGGTGGTACTCGCGGATCGCCAGCAGGCCGGCGAGTTCCCCTTGTGACCCGGCGTTCGGCTGGACGCTGACCGCGTCGTAGCCGGTCAACTCGGCCAGCCAGCGCTCCAGGTCGCTGATCAGGGCGCGGTAGCCCCCGGTCTGCTCGGCCGGCGCGAACGGGTGCAGCGCGGCGAACTCCGGCCAGCTGATGGCGGCCATCTCGGTGGTGGCGTTGAGCTTCATCGTGCAGGACCCGAGCGGGATCATCGACCGGTCCAGCGCGACGTCCCTGTCGGCCAACCGGCGCAGGTAGCGCAGCATGCCGGTCTCGGAGTGGTGGGTCCGGAAGACCGGGTGGGTGAGGAAGTCCGTCTCCCTCCTCAGGCCGGCCGGAAGGGCGTCGGCTGTCGTCGCGTCCAGGTCGTCCAGGTCCGGTGCGGGCACTCCGAACGCGTCCCAGACCGCGGCCACCTCGGCCCGGGTCGTGGTCTCGTCACAGGCGATCCCGACGTGGTCGGCGTCGACCGGGCGCAGGTTGATGCCCCGCTGCGCCGCGGCTGCGACTACCGCGTCCGTCCGGCCCGGCACCCTGGCCAGCACGGTGTCGAAGAATTCGTCATGGACGACGCTGACGCCGCCACCGCGTAGGCCGGCGGCCAGTACGGCGGCGTAGCGGTGCACCCGGGTGGCGATCGTGCGCAGCCCGTCCGGCCCGTGGTAGGCGGCGTACATCCCGGCCATGACCGCGAGCAGGACCTGCGCGGTGCAGATGTTGCTCGTCGCCTTTTCTCGTCGGATGTGCTGCTCGCGGGTCTGCAGGGCCAGCCGGTACGCCGGGTCGCCGGCGGCGTCCCACGACACCCCGACCAGGCGGCCCGGCATGGACCGGGCCAGCTTGTCTCGAACGGACATGTAGCCGGCATGCGGCCCGCCGAACCCGAGCGGTACGCCGAAGCGCTGCGTCGTACCGATGACGACGTCCGCGCCCATCTCGCCGGGTGGGCGGAGCAGCGTCAGGGCGAGCAGATCCGCCGCCACTGCGACCAGCGAGGAACGCTGGTGTGCCGCCTCGATGAGCTCGGTCAGGTCGCGCACCGCTCCGTCGGCAGCGGGGTACTGCAGGAGGACGCCGAAGAACTCGCCGTCCGGAAGTCCGTCGGACAGGTCGGTCACGGTCAGGTCGATGCCCAGCGGCACGGCGCGGGTCTGGAGCACGGCGATGGTCTGCGGCAGGCACTGGCTGTCGACGAGGAACCCGCCGCTGCCCTTGTTCACCCGGCGGGCCAGGGTCATGGCCTCGGCCGCGGCGCTGGCCTCATCGAGCAGCGAGGAGTTGGCGATGGGCAGGCCGGTCAGGTCGATCACCATGGTCTGGAAGTTGAGCAGGGCCTCCAGCCGGCCCTGACTGATCTCGGGCTGGTAGGGCGTGTAGGCGGTGTACCAGGCCGGATTCTCCAGCACGTTGCGGGCGATGACGGCGGGGGTGTGGGTGCCGTAGTACCCCAGCCCGATCATCGGTGACAGGACGGTGTTGCGGTCTGCCAGCTCGCGCAGGGCAGCGATGACCTCCGGCTCGCTTGCCGCCGGCGACACGTTGAGATCCTCGAAGCTGCGGATGGACTTCGGCACGGCGGCGTCGATCAGGTCGGCGATGGTTGAGTAGCCGACCGACTCGAGCATCTGCCGCTGTTCGTCGGCGTCCGGGCCGATGTGCCGGGTCCGGAACGGCGCGGCCGCTTCCAGCTCGGACAGGCTGCGGGCCGATTGGGTTTCGGTCACGGTGCGGACCTCTCGGGCGACGGTGGTGCGCTCCGTCGTCGGAGCGACCGTCCCCTCTGTCCGCTCACCGTCCAGAGTTGCCTGCTCCGCGTGGTCCGTTTGCCTGAGAGGTTCCGGGGTGTTGCCCCTTCGGCGCCCCCAACTGGTGGTGGAGGGCTCTCCCACGCGGCATCGTCAGCCCGGCCAGAATACACCGGGGAGTGTACGTCGCTGACCGGCGCGGGGTATGAACGGTCTCATGTCGATTCCACCGTCCGGCGAGCAGTTCGAGATCTTCTCCGGCGAGCAGCGGGCCACGATGGTCGAGGTGGGCGGCGGCATCCGCTCCTACACCGTCGGCGACCGACCCGTTCTGCACTCCTATCCGCTGGACGCGATGTGTGACGGTGCCCACGGAGCACCGCTCGTACCGTGGCCGAACCGCCTGGAGGACGGCAGCTACACGTTCGCCGGCAGCGAGCACCAGGTTGCGTTGACCGAGCCGGAAAAGCACAACGCGATCCACGGGTTCCTGCAGTGGCGTTCCTGGCGAGCGGTCGGGCGTGGCCCCGACCGGGTGACCATGGCCACCCGGCTGTATCCGCTGCAAGGCTATCCGTTCATGCTGGACGTGCAGGTGGCGTATTCGCTGTCCGCGGCAGGGCTGACCGTGCGAACCACCGCTGCCAATGTCGGTGACGTCGGCTGTCCCTACGGGTGCGGCCAACACCCGTACCTCTCCCCCGGCAGCGGTCTGATCGATGACTGCACGCTGGAATTCGCGGCCGGGACTCGTGTCGTTACTGATACCGAACGTCAGCTCCCGACCGGCCGGGCGCCGGTGGTGGGGACGCCGTACGAGTTCCGTGCCGGTCGCCTGCTCGGTGATCTGGAGGCCGACGTCGCGTTCACCGACCTGGTCCGCGACGGCGACGGCCTGGCCTGGGTGCGGTTGACCGGCGCCGACAGCCGCACCGCCGAACTCTGGGTCGACGAGAGCTATCCGTTCGTCGAGATCTTCACCGCCGACACGCTGAGGCCGCAGCGGCGCCGGCGCGGGCTGGGCACCGAACCGATGACCTGCCCGCCCAATGCCTTCCGAACCGGCGAGGGGGTCCTGCACCTGGCGCCCGGCGAGTCGGTGACCACGACGTGGGGCGTCCGCCTTCGATGACCGAACGGCTGAAAGCGCTCCTGCGGCAACTGATGGATCGACAGTCGGGCGTACCTGGTCGCATCGGCCGAGCGTGCCGTCCGTCGTTG
>Ga0136617_10001978_pt1 | contig 18272 bp, 17 predicted proteins | sample AntDrymUQ3222106_2_FD_129672 | JGI IMG/M metagenome (GOLD analysis project Ga0136617, IMG submission 129672) | Polar desert sand microbial communities from Dry Valleys, Antarctica - metaG UQ322 (21.06) | ecosystem: Environmental > Terrestrial > Soil > Desert | place: Antarctica: Dry Valley... | reverse complement strand
TCCTCTTCCATGGTGCGCGCACCCGGGTAGTCCCCCAACGCCCGCAGCGTGGCGGCGAGGTGGGCCGCGGCGGTGATCGTGTCCGGGTGGTCGTCACCGAGAGTGTGCCGCGAGTGGTGGTAGGCGTGGCGGGCGAGGGTGAGGCTGTTCGGGTAGTCCCCCGCGGACCGCAGATACTCAACCAGCCGTGTGATGAGGGTGCGGGCGTCGTTGTCGTCGTTGTTGACCAGGTGGGTGGCCAGCGCGTGCGGGTAGAGCTGGGCGTACCGGGTCCAGCTGGCCGGGTCATCGGGGTCGGTCGGGCCGGCGGCGGCGAGCAGGGCGTGCACCGCTCGGCGAATCCCGTGCCTCTGCGCGGCGGGGGTGTGGTCGCGCAGCACGGCCTGGACCACGCGGTGCATCACCACGCCCTGCTCAGTCAGGCGGACCAGACCCAGCCGCACGATCCCGGTGATCACCCGGCCGCGGACCAGCGGGTCAGCCAGACCCGACCCCGCAATAGGCACTGCGTCTGAGCCGGTCAGGTCAGTCGGTATCGGCTCGGGGCCGAAGAACGCCCACAGCCGCAACAGGCCCACCGTGACCGGGTCGTCCAACGCCTCGACCGCCACCGTCCAGGTCGCGGCCACCGGCACCGGATACCCGACAGGTGTGGCCTCGGCGAGGATCTCCCGGGTGCGGTGCTCGACCGCGTCGGCGTAGTCCGCGGTGCTCATCCCGGAGCTGGCCAGCCACGCCCCGGCCTGTTCCAACGCCAAGGGCAGGTCCCCGAGCAGCACGGCGAGCTGGTCGGCCTCACCGTCGGTCAGGCGTGGTGCCCGGGCGTGCAGCAACGCGACCGCCTCCGCCCGCGGCAGCACATCGACCTCGACGGTCTGCGCGGTCTGTGTCCACACCGGGTCCCGCGAGGTGATCAGCACGTGCCCGCCGCCCCCGGCCGCGGTCAACAGACCCGCCAGGTCCGAGGGTGCGCCGGCGTTGTCGGCCACGACCAGCCAGCGGGCGAACCTGTCCCGCCGGCGCAACAGCTGTAGAGCCGCCTCCGCCGAGTCCTTCGCCTCACCCAGGGTCGCGACGTCGATCCGGGCGGCCAGTGCGGCCAGCGCGGCGACCACCAGGGCGGGTTGCTCCGCCGGAACCCACCACACCAGGTCGTAGTCGGTGGCGTGCCGATAGGCGTACTCCACCGCCAGCTGGGTTTTCCCCACCCCACCCAGACCGTGTACCGCCTGCGGCAACACCGCCGCCGTCGCCGACCCACCAGCGAACCTGGCCCGCAGCACACCCAGCTCACCGGCCCGGCCGACGAAGTTCGGGTTGCGCGGCCACGGAACCCCCCACACCACCGGCGGCCGCGGGAACACCGGCTCACCCCCCGACCCGGGCACCCCACCGGCCACGTCCGGGAACCGCGGTTCGACCTCAGGTTTGAGCCGCTGCCCCCGCACCCCGCCCAGCAACCTGTCCCGCGCGGTAGCCCGGTCCACCCCGAACAGGTCCACCGCGACCAGCTGCCCCAGCAACCCCTCCCGAGCGCAGTCCTCCACCCGCACCACCAGCAATCGCCGACCCCGCCCCGCCGGATCACCCACCCACGCCGCCTGCCACTCCGCCGCCGCGAACACCGACCCCTGATACGCCGCCGACAACACCGCCACCGTCCGCGACGACCGGCGCGCCGCATCGTGGATCTCACCGACGAAATGCGAACCCGGCCCGAAGTCCCACGCCTGCATCACCACCCCGAAGCCGGCGTCCTCCAACACCCAACCGACCCACTCGGCCCACCGCTGATCCGAACCGGTGTAGGAGACGAAGAAATCTGGACCGTCCACACCGTCTCCATCGGGTTGGCCGGTCATACCGAGCAGCATCTCACCACCGGGGCCGCCCGCAGAACCCGAACGCAGCCGACGCCCCAATGGTCAGATGCAGACCCACCACGCCGAGACGGCCGGGCCGGAGCGTCATCTCGTCGACCTGGCACAGCCCGATCACGCCCCGGCCGGAGGGCAACCTCCCGCCATTCCGAACCTGACCATGCCAGCCTTGCCCTCCGGCCGGGGCGTGATAGCCCCCCGGGAGGTCGACGAGATGACGCGTACCCGCCCCCCCGCCCCCCACAGCGGCACCCGCCGCACAGCCGACCATCTCGGAGACCTGCCCGCCCGGCGAGGGCACCGCCCTTGTTCGTGCAGCCCCCTGCGACCGTTGACGCCGTCTGGCCGCCTCGGGCAGCCCTGCGCCGCGCGGGGACCGGCCGCAGGCCCAACGCCCCGCGCGGCGCGTTGGGCTGCCAGAGACACCGGACCAGCGGCGCCGCAGGCGCCGCCTTGAACGGCCCCGACGGCGCAACCAGCCCCTGCCCGGCCGGGCTCGACGAGCACGCCCTGCGCGACGCCGTGCAGCACGCCGCCCGATCCGCCTCGGTCACCACCGCCCGCCCCGACGGGACCGTGCTGGATCTGCGGTGGACCTCGGCGGCCACATGTCCTATGAGGACCTGAACCTGCGCCGCTGGGCGCACATGCTCGGATTCCGCGGCCACTTCTTGACCAAGAGCCAGCGCTTCTCGACGACCTTCCGGGCGATGCGCGCCGACCGCCGGCTCTGGCGCCTCCGCGAAGACCTCGCCCAACTCGACCGCGACACCGACAGCCCGGATGGCATCCCGCCGGATCTGGACACCATCACCGTGATCAACGAGTGGGTGCCGATCCGGTACGGACACCGCGACTACGGCGAACGCGAACTCGCACTCGCCATCGCCGAACGCCACCGCACACAACGCCAGCAACGCCGCACCGATACCAGGAAGGCGACGGCATGAACGACAAGAAGCTGTACCGCGTCCCGGAAGCGATGGCCCTCCTGTCCCTGAAGCGCAGCGTCATCTACGAGCTGCTGCGCTCCGGGCGCCTGCGCTCGGTCCACGAAGGACGGACCCGCCTCGTCCCGGCCGCCGCCATCGCCGAGTACGTGGCCCTGCTGGACCGCGAGGCCGCCGACGCCGCACCGTTCGAGGTGGCCTCGTGACCGCCCGCCGGAGCCGCGGAGAGGGCGGCCTGCACTGGGACGAGACCCGGCAACGCTGGATCGCCACCGCCGCACTCGGGTTCGACACCCGGGGCAAGCGGATCACCAAGAAGGCCAGCGGCACCACGAAGACCGCCGCGAAGAACAAGCTCAAGGAGATCCTGCGCGACCACGAGGACGGCCTGGCCCAGGGTGAGACCAACTACCGCGTCGCCGACACCGTGCGCGACTGGCTCACCTACGGCCTGGCCGGACTCACCGCCGCTACGATCGACAACTACACGACGATCGCGAACGTCCGGATCATCGCCCAGATCGGGGCACGGCGGCTCCGGGACCTCTCCGCCCAGGACGTCGACCGGTGGCTACTCGCGGAATCGAAGTCGGTCAGCACGCGCACGCTGCGACTCATGCACTCCCTGCTCAACCGGGCGGTCAACCACGCAATGGCCCGAGACAAGGTCAAGCGCAACGTCGTGACGCTGTGCCAGGTGCCGACCGGGCAGGAGGGGCGCCGCTCCAAGTCGCTCACCCTGGACCAGGCCGTGGCCGTGCTGGACGCGTCGGAAAGGACAGCGCTGCCCGCCTACATCGTGCTGGCGCTGCTGATCGGGGCGCGTACCGAGGAACTCCGCGCGCTGCACTGGAGTGAGGTGGACCTGGTCGGCCGACCGGACGCCACGCCCCCGGAGCCACCGTCGATCTCGGTCCTGCGCTCGGTCCGCGTGGGTGGCGACACGAAGACGAAGAAATCCCGGCGGCGCCTCGCCATGCCGCAACGCTGCGTCGCCGCGCTGCTGCTGCGCCGGAAGCTGCTCGGCCGGATGCCCGCCGGGGACATGCTCGTGTTCGCCACGGCCAACGGCACCCAGCTCGACGCGCACAACGTCCGGCGCTCGTTCCGCAAGATCCTCGACACGGCCGGGCTCGACGCCGGGCAGTGGACGCCCCGGGAGATGCGCCACAGCTTCGTGTCCCTGCTCTCGGACTCCGGGATGCGCATCGAGGACATCTCCCGACTGGTCGGCCACAGCGGCACGGCCACGACGGAGCGGGTCTACCGCCAGCAGATCCGGCCGGTACTCGAAGGGGGCGCCGTCACGATGGACGGAATCTTCCCGAACCGGGCCACCGACGACAGTCACTCAGATAGTCACTCAGCCCCGATCCCGCCGGACGACGTGATCACCGACGGCCTAACCGGCACCGGATAACCCGCACAACGCCGGACGACGTTTCCGCTGGTAGACACGCGGAAGGGCGGTTCCCCACGATCATGGGAACCGCCCTTTGTGCCGTCGGGACGACAGGATTTGAACCTGCGACCCCTTGACCCCCAGTCAAGTGCGCTACCAAGCTGCGCCACGTCCCGGCCACCCCCGTAGGAGCCCGATCACCCTACCGCACCACCGATGTCGGTCTTGCGCCACTCCATTGCGCCGCAATCACAGTCGTCCTGGTTCACGTGCCTAGATTCTGGCGTAGCGGATTGCAGGCTGCTCCTCGATCTCCCGGGACATCGAGGATTCAGCCCGCCGACATCCTGCGAGCAGTCTCGAGGAGCGCTTCGGCGGCTCGTGCTGCTCGCTTCCGGTCGTCATCGGACGTCGGTGTGTAGCCGTAGGCAGCCTTCGACTTCATTCCGAGCAGCGCGCCCAGGTGTTTGGCCGAGATCTTGTCCACCCCGCGAAGCAGCTCGATGGCCTCGTTGTGGCTGTCGCCCTGCGCATGCCGGCCGAGCCGGGCGCAACAGATCGCGTCAGCGGCCGCGATACCGGCATGTACGCACAACGTCACGTAGGCGTCGGGGTGATCGCCATGGTCGTCGGTGGAGTCGTGAACCAGGCTCGCTGCGTCGAGGAACTGGCAGGCCTTCTGCAAGCGTCCGCGAGTGATCTCAGGACCGCACGGACGAGTACGGCTCATGTCAGCCGGCCTGCATCCGCAGCTGCCGGTTGAGCCAGGCACGGCTTCCCGCCACGGTGAGGGCATCGGCGAGTACCTCACGCAGGACGGGTTCGGTGCATGCACCAGCAAGTTCACCCCGGCTGTACTCGAGAGGGCGCGCGTCGTTGCCCGTCCATCTCGTCACATCGGAGGCCAGTGTCCCGACCTGCTCATCCCATATGTCGTAGAGAGTGTCATCATCACGCACCAGGAACAGGTCGATATCGCTGTCTGCGTTCATGCTGCCGCGTGCCGCCGAGCCGAACACGGCGGCGTACACCGCTGGGACCATCCAGCTCGCAATCCGCTCCTCGATCCGCGACAGCAACGTCCGCTGCAGGTTGGCGAGCTCCGTGATGGCAGGTGCCGCCAAGTGATCTTGATTGAGCCGATGACTGTAGGCGTTGCCGACCCGCTCGCGGAGCACGATCCCCTGGCCACTCAAGCGCACCAGTACCTTGCGAATGCCAGCCTCCGAGTACCGGTTCAGCACGCGATGCAACTGCCCTGACGTGAAGCTGACCTCGTGCCGCGCCAGGAGTACGAGGACGTCCCCGTCGAGTGTGGGCGTGATCGTCGCAAGTGGACGGTTCAGCTCCACGACTCCTCCAAGGACGGCAAAACACCAGAACTATAGTACGTTCAGCCCTACTATAGTCAAGGTAGCGTACGGATAGTAACTACCTGCCGGCATCCGACGCTCAAGACTTGCGGCCGCGCTTCTCCCGCACCCGGATCGACAACCGGATCGGCGAGCCGGTGAAACCGAACTCCTCCCGCAGCCGCCGCTCCAGGAACCGCCGGTACCCGGCCTCCAGGAAACCGCTCGTGAACAGCACGAACGTCGGCGGCCGGGTGGCGGCCTGCGTGGCGAACAGCACCTTGGGTTGCTTGCCACCACGCACCGGCGGGGGTGTGGCGGCGATCACCTCGGCCAGCCAGCCGTTGAGCCGCCCGGTCGGCACCCGCTTGTCCCACGACTCCAACGCCGTGCGCAACGCCGGTGCGACCTTGGCCACCGAACGCCCGGTGAGCGCGGAGATGTTGACCCGTTCGGCCCACTGCACGCGGCCGAGGTCGCGTTCGAGCTCGCGTTTCATCGCCAGCCGCCGGTCGGAGTCGACGAGGTCCCACTTGTTGAACGCCAGCACCAGCGCACGCCCGGCCTCCACGACCATGGTGATCACCCGCTGGTCCTGCTCGGCGATCGGCTCGCCCGCGTCGATCAGTACGACGGCCACCTCGGCGGCCTCGATGGCCGACTTCGTCCGCAGCGAGGCGTAGTACTCCATGCCACTGGCGGTGTTGACGCGCTTGCGCAGCCCCGCGGTGTCGACGAAGCGCCAGACCTCGCCGTCGAGCTCCACCAGCGAGTCCACTGGATCGACGGTCGTGCCGGCGACCTCGTGCACCACCGCGCGGGTCTCCCCGGACACCCGGTTGAGCAGGCTGGATTTGCCCACGTTCGGCTTGCCGATCAGGGCGACACGCCGCGGGCCACCAGGGCCTGCCCCGAAGAGGTCGCGCGGACTCTCCGGCAACGCCTCCAGGATCGCATCCAGCAGATCACCCGAGCCGCGGCCGTGCAACCCGCTCACCGGGTGCGGCTCCCCCAACCCCAGCCGCCACAGGGCAGCGGTGTCGGAGGTGAGCCGGTCGTCGTCGACCTTCGTGGCGGCCAGCAGCACCGGACGGTCCGACCGGCGCAACACCCGGGCGACGGCCTCATCGGTGGTGGTCGCGCCGACGCTCGCGTCCACGACCAGCAGCACGGCGTCCGCGGTCGCCATGGCCATGTCGGCCTGCGCGGCGACGGCGGCCGCCAAGCCGGTGGCGTCGGGTTCCCAGCCGCCGGTGTCGACCAGGGTGAACCGCCGGCCGTTCCACAGCGCGTCGTAGGCCACCCGGTCACGGGTGACCCCGGGGATGTCCTGCACCACCGCCTCGCGGCGCCCGAGCAGCCGGTTGACCAGCGTCGACTTGCCGACGTTGGGCCGGCCGACGACGGCCAGTACCGGCGGCACGACCAGGTCCTCGGGCGCGGCGCCACCCCCACCCGGCAACCCGTCGGCGTCGGTGAACTCCTCGGGGTCGATCCCGAGCCGCGCCATCATGGCGGCGTCGTCCTGGGTACTCACACGTCCTCCTTGCTGACGCTCGTCAACCGCGTTCGCGCCACTGCTGCGTCTGATGGTGAGCTCGCTCATGCCCTGCTCCGTATCTCATCAAGTTCTCGGACCATCCCGGCCAACTCGGCCCGGACGGTCTCGGTAGCGGCGGTGAGGCCGGTCCGGCCACCACCACCGGGGATACCGAGCGGTTCCCCCACCAGCACATCGATCCACGGCCGCCACCGCCGGACCGCCCCGCCCGGGCGGTGGGTGCCCCGGCAGACCACCGGCAGCACCACCGCACCCGTCGTGCGGGCCAACCAACGCCGCCCCGTGCTGGGCCGCCGCGACGTCACCGCGGCCGCGCGCGCCCTCAGGAAACACCCCGACCACGCCACCGCCGCGCAGCACCGCCACCGCGGCCCGCAGCGGCCCCGGGTCGGATTCGCTGCGGCGCACCGCGAGCTGCCCGATTCGCCGCAACCACCAACCCGCGGGCCCGCGAAACATCTCCTGCTTCACCAAGAACACCACCCGGCGCCCCAGCAGTCCAAACAGGAGCGGCCCGTCCAGCATGACGCTGTGGTTGGCCACCACCACTACCGGGCCCGCTGTCGGGATCCGATCGCGGTGGTGCACCCGGACCCGGAACCCGGGCCGGAAAAGCCACGTGCCGACCCAGCGGCCCAGGTCGTGCAGCCACGGTGACGCCCCCGGCGGCAGATCGCTCACCGCAGCAGGCCCCGCGCACCGACCAGCCGCAAGAGCTCGGAGAGTACGGCACCGACGCTGAGGTCGTCAGTGTCGACGATCAGGGCGTCCGACGCGGCGTGCAGCGGGGATGTGGCACGGGTGGAGTCGAGCCGATCGCGGCGTCGGACGTCGGCGAGCACGGCCGTGAGGTCACCGTCGCGGCCGGCCCGGCGGTTCTGAGCGCCGCGGCGCGCGGCCCGGACCTCCTCGGACGCGGTGAGATACACCTTGAGCGGCGCATCGGGGGTGACGACGCTGCCGATGTCGCGACCCTCCACCACGATGCCGCCGTCCGCCAGTGCCGCGGCGATCAACCGGCGCTGCCGCGCCACGAGCTCGGCGCGCACCGCCGGCTGCGCGGACACGGCGCTGACCGCCTGCGTCACCTCCGGCCCGCGGATCGCGGCTTCGACGTCCTCGCCGGCCAGCAGGATCCCCCGGCGCGCGGGATCGGTGACGGACTCCAGCTCAGCAGCGGTGGCGACGGCGACGACCTCGGCGTCCGGGCTTCGCTCATCGAGCCCGGCACGCAGCACGGCCAGGGTGACCGCCCGGTACATCGCCCCGGTGTCGAGGTAGGCGGCGGAGCACTCGCGGGCCAGTCGCCGGGACACCGTGGACTTGCCGGTGCCCGACGGCCCGTCCATCGCGACCACACCGTGCAACCTGCCGGTCACCGCCCGATCCCCTTCCCGGGCCCTGCTCGCCGCCCACATCCCGACCATCATGCCGTGCGAGCCGTACGCGCAGGCCAGCGCCCGGTCGTCGAAGCTGCGCCGTCCGATCCAGGTCGTGATCGCTACTCGGGAACGTTTCGCCGCCCGCCGTCCGGCTCCCGGTTCCGCAACGGCGATCAGCACCTGTTCGGGCGGCACTCTCCGCCCGACCTCGCATCCGCCGCGACGAGGTCGGCGGCCTACTGCGGCAAGTCCGTCCGCAGCGCCTCCGCCCCACCCAGATACACATGTCGCAGATCGGCCCGGGACCGCTCGGTCTCGACGTGCGCGAGCAGCCGCAGCGTCCGCGGCAACGCACCGGGCACCGCGATCTCCGATGCACACAGCAGCGGAACATCGGTGAGCCCGAGCAACCGCGCGGCGTAGGCCGGAAACTCCGCGCTGAGGTCGGGCGTGGCGGTGAAGACGATCGAGATAATGTCCTCGGCGACCAGCCCGTTGCGCTCCAGCACAGCGGTGATCAGCTCAGCGGATCCGTCGAGGATGTGCTCGCGTGAATCGGCGTCGACCTGGATCGCCCCGCGCACCGCCCGCACAGCCACCGCCACTACAGCCCGACCGAGCGGTACAACGAGCCGATCTCCGGGCGGGTCAGCGGCCGGATCCGACCGGGCCGCTGCTCGCCGAGCCGGACGTCGCCGACCGCGGTGCGCACCAACCGCTGCACCGGGTGCCCGACCTCGTCCAGCAGCCGCCGCACCACGTGTTTGCGGCCCTCGTGCAACACCAGTTCGACCATGGAACGTCCAGCGTGGGAGTCGACCATCCGGAAGGAATCGACGGCGACCGGCCCGTCCTCGAGATCGACCCCGGTCCGCAACCGGCGTCCGAGGTCCCGTGGCACCTGGCCGACCACCTCGGCCAGATAGGTCTTCGCCACCTCGAACGACGGGTGCATCAGGCGGTGCCCGAGGTCGCCGTCGTTGGTGAGCAGCAGCAGGCCCTCGGTGTCGGCATCAAGGCGCCCGACATGGAACAGCCGGGCGCGCGGAGCGGCCGGGGAACGCCCGTCACCGTCGCCCCGCTCGGCCACCAGGTCACCCACACACGGGCGACCTCGGTCGTCGGCCATCGTCGAGAGCATCCCGCGGGGCTTGTTCAGGACCAGGTGGACGAGGTCCTCACGCACCACGACCCGCGAGCCGTCCACATGCACGACGGCCCTCTCGGGGTCGACCCGGCGGCCCATCTCGCGGACCACCTTGCCATCCACGCTGACCCGACCGGCAGCAATCAGCTCCTCCGCGGCACGGCGCGAGGCCACACCGGCCTGGGCCAGGACTTTCTGCAGCCGGATGCCATCGGGCTGTCGACCGGTCTCGCCATTCATCGTCGCGAGCGTACTGTCGGCTCTCAGTCGCAACGCCTGTACCCGTGGTTTCGCGATACCGGACACTCGCGGCGACACCCCACCGGGGGCCATCGCGATCGGCCCGCCCAGATCACAGCTCGTCGATCGCGTCCACGCCGGGCAGTAGCGGCGCCAGCGGCGGCAGCTCGTCCAGCGCGGCGAGCCCGAGCCGTTCCAGGAAGAGCTCGGTGGTGCAAAACAGCGTGCCCTGGGTGGTCGGGTCGATCCCGGCCTCCTCGACCAGCCCCCGCGCGAGCAAGGTGCGCAGCACCCCGTCACAGTTCACCCCGCGCACCGCCGCCACCCGGGCGCGGGTGACGGGCTGACGGTAGGCGACAACGGCGAGGGTCTCCAACGCCGCGCGGGTGAGCTTGGCGCGCTGGCCGCCGAGCAGCAGCCGTTCCACGAAGGGGGCGTAGGCGTCACGGGTGTAGAACCGCCAGCCCACGCCTACCCGCCGCAGGTCGATGCCGCGATCCCCGCGCCGGTACCCATCCGCGAGCGCGGCCAGCCGGAGGGCAACCCGGGCCCTGGGCTGGCCGAGCGCGGCCGCGAGGTGCTCCTCCTCGGTGGGGGCGTCGACCACCAGCAGCAACGCCTCCAGCGCGGCGTCGAGCGCAGCGTCGGTGGTCAGCTCCGGCAGGTCAACCCGAGCCTGCGCCGCCTCTGTGCGCGCCGGGTGGGCGGTGTGCGCGCGGTGGGCGGTGCGTACCTCGGCCGCGGTGAATTCACCGGCCCCGGTGGGCTCACCGGCCTCCCTGGACTCGCCGGCCGCGGTGGGCACCCCCTCCGCTGTGGGCACCTCGGCCGCCGGGTCCGCAGCCGTCATGGCGTCCACCGCACCGTGAGCTCGCCGAACGGCTCCGGCTGGTCCAGCTCGACCTCCGCCGTGCGGTAAAGATCGAGCACCGCAAGGAAGCGCGCCACCACCTCCAGCGGGCCGGCGCAGTCCGCGCTCAGCGTCGCGAAGCTTGCCACCTCGAGCTCGGCCAGCCGCTCGCGCAGCAACGCCACATGCTCGGCGACCGACACCTGGACGACATGCAGATGATCGAGACCCACCTCCGGCGGTGGCCTGGGCCGGAACACCGCCGCGGCCAGATCGGCGAAGGTGCCCGCGTCGACCCCGAGCAACACCTCCGGCAGCAACACGGCGAACCGCTCCTCCAGCGCCACCGAGCGCGGGAACCGGCGCATCGCCCCGGCCTCCAGCTCCACGAACAACGCCGCGACCTCCTTGTAGGCCCGGTACTGCAGGAGCCGGGCGAACAGCAGGTCGCGCGCTTCGAGCAGCGCGGCGTTCTCGGCGTCCTCGGCGCCGGCAGGATCGGCGTCGGGCAGCAACCGGGCCGCCTTCAGATCGAGCAGGGTGGCCGCGACGACGAGGAACGCGGTGGTCTCGTCGAGATCCTGGGGCACGCCGAGCTCGGAAAAACTCCGGAGGTGCGCGATGAAGTCGTCGGTGACGGTGTGCAGCGCCATCTCGGTGATGTCCAACTCGCGGGAGCTGATCAGCTGGAGCAGCAGGTCGAACGGGCCGGTGAAGTTGTGCAGCCGCACCGTGAAGCGCGGCCGCGCGGGCACCAGGGGATCGTCCGCGACCAGCGTCACCGGGCGATGACCTCGCGGGCCAGCAGGCGGTATGCCTGCGCGCCGTTGGACGTGGGCGCCCAGGTCGTGATCGGTTCACCGGCGACGGTGGACTCGGGGAAGCGCACCGTGCGGTTGATCACCGCCTCGAAGACCAGGTCGTTGAACGCCTCAATGACGCGTTGACGCACCTCGCGGGTGTGCAGCGTGCGCGGATCGAACATCGTGGCGAGGATGCCGAGGATCTGCAGATCGGGATTCAGCCGGTCCTGCACCTTCTCGATGGTGTCCATCAACAGCGCCACTCCGCGCAGGCTGAAGAACTCGCACGCCAGCGGGATGAGCACCGCGTCGGCGCAGGCCAGGGCGTTGATCGTGAGCAGGCCGAGCGAGGGCTGGCAGTCGATCAGCACGATGTCGTAGCGGTCCAGGGTCGGCTTGATGGCCCGGCCCAGCGCCTGCTCACGGCCGACCTCGGTGACCAGCTGCACCTCAGCGGCGGAGAGATCGATATTGCTGGGCAGCAGGTCCATGCCCTCGACGACGGTCTCGCGGATCACGTCGTCGATCTCCACCCCCCGCTCCATCAGCAGGTTGTAGACCGTGGCCTCCAGCTCGTGGGCCGGCTGGCCGAGCCCGACCGACAGTGCTCCCTGCGGGTCGAAGTCGACGATGAGAACCTTGCGCCCATACTCGGCGAGCGCCGCGCCGAGGTTGATCGTGGACGTCGTCTTACCGACGCCACCCTTCTGGTTGGCGACGGCGATCACCCGGGCTGGACCATGTTCGGTGAGCGGAGCCGGAACAGGTGCGGTCAAGCGATAACTTCCCTCGGAGTCGGCGAGGCCGGGCTCGTCGGTCTCGTCGCCGAGCGGCTGTGGTGGTGGGCCGCAGGGCCGCGATGTCTCCAATGCGGGCTCCGGTCTCTCGCGGACGGCCTCCCGAAGGCCATGACGCGCAGACTAGGAGGCATCGTGGAGGAGCGGCAACGCGCCCCGCCGTAGCGCATCGCTCGAATCGGTCAGCGGCCACCATTGAGCAGTCGACACTATCAAACGATCACAGCGGTCTTCAGTTGGGCTCGATCGTCACGCTTCCGGCGACAGTGCGCGCCGTGATCCTGCGGTCGGCACCCTGGTCCTGGTCAACACCCACTTTGACCCGGCCGGCGGTCGTGTCCGCATCGACGCGGTAGGGCCCGGACGGCAGCGCGATACGCACGTTGCCGGCCTTGGACTGCGCGTCGACGGTCTGCGGTGCGTCCGCGAACTCCAGATCGATGGACCCGGCCTTCGCCTCGACCCGGACGTCGGCGGCCCGCAACCCGGTGGCGCTGACACTGCCGGCGGAGCTGGTGAGGCGCTGCGTACCGCGCAGGTCACTGACCTTGACACCACCGGCGGCGACGGCGGCCTCGACGGCGGCCGCCGCCGGCAGCTTCACGGTGAAGTCGGTCGAGCACTGCTCGCCGTTGAGCCGGGGACAGCGCGAGGTGATCCGCAGCGTGTCGCCCTCGACGGTCTGGGTGACCTCGGGGCGCGCGTCACCGGACCAGTGCAGGACGCTGATCACCTCGGACTCGTCATCGGACCCGGGCAGGACCTCGATGTTGCCGGCGTCGCTGTCGACGACGAGCTGGGTGACCGCCGGGTGGGTCTCGGTGGAGGTCTCGGTGGTCCGGTCGCCGTCGCTGGAGGTGGCCGAGCCGCCGTCGGCGCCCGACGACCCGTACGCCGTGCCCGATTCGCCGTCCGCACCCGCCGCCCCGAACGATCTCGAGCCGGCACAGCCGGCGAGCATCGACACGGCCACCAGCACAGCGAAGGTCCCCATCGCGCGTATGATCACGGGGCCGACCGTACTGCCGCCGAGGTCCCACCGGCCACCGGATGGCGCAAACGCCACCCGACCGTCGAGGGATCGGCGTGCGGGCTCCACCGGTCAGCCGCGGGCCCGCGGGTGGGCCAGCACGTACACCTCACGCAGCGCGTCGACGGTGACCTGGGTGTAGATCTGCGTCGTCGTGACCGACGCGTGCCCGAGCAGCTCCTGCACCACCCGCACGTCCGCACCACCGGCCAGGAGATGGGTGGCGAAGCAGTGCCGCAGGGTGTGCGGGGATACGTCGGCATCGATCCCGGCCGTCTCCGCGGCGGTGCGCAGGACGTGCCAGGCACTCTGCCGGGACAGGCGGGCACCCCGGGAATTGAGCAGCAGCGCGGCCGTGCCCCGGCCACGCGCAGCCAATGCCGGCCGGCCCCGCACCCAGTAGGCCTGCGCCGCCGCGAGCGCAGGGCGTCCGACCGGGACGATCCGCTGCCTGCCACCCTTGCCGCGCAGCAACACCGTGCGATCGCCGACGTCGAGATCGTCGAGATCGATACCGAGCGCCTCGGAGATCCGCGCGCCGGTGGAGTACAGCAACTCGAGCAGGGCACGGTCGCGCAATGGACCCGGTCCGTCGCCGATGCACCCGGCGAGAAGCTGCTCCACCTGGTCGACCGGCAGCGCCTTCGGCAGCCGGCTCGGCAACGCCGGAGGGGCGACCTCGTGGGCCACATCATCCATGACCAGCCCGTCCCGGCAGGCGAACCGGTGCAATCCCCGCACGGCCGCCAGCGCCCGCGCCGCCGAGGACGCAGCCAGCGGCACCGGATGGGTGGGCGAGGGGCTGCGCAGCGCCGCGACGAACCCGGCCACGTCGGTCTCGCGGACCGCGTCGAGGTCGTCGATTCCCTGCTCGGTCAGGTGGTCGAGGTAGCGGCGCAGGTCGCCGGTGTAGGAGCGCAGCGTGTTGGCTGCGCTGCCCCGCTCCACCGCGAGGTGGTGCAAAAACGCATCAACGACATCGGCCGGCCGCACTCCCACCGACCCCATGCTGCCCGACCCCGCCGGTTCACCCCGCCTTGACGCGCCCATCTGCACCCGTTGATCACGGGGAGAGTCAGGTCGAGGCGGGTCAGGTCGGGTCAGGTCAGGTCAGGGCCGGGATGACCTCGCGTTCGAACAGGTCGATGCCGGAGCGGTCGTAGGCGGCCTCGGGGAAGTAGAAGATGCCGTAGGTCATGCCGTGGTCGCGCAGCCCGGTGAGCTTCTCGACGATCTGCTCCGGGGTGCCGCAGGCGGGCATCCCCCGGAACTCGGCGAGCTGCGCCTGCGCCTGTTCCTCCCCCACGATCGGCGCCAGCCGCGCCTTCAGGTCGTGGCACCGCTGCTCGACCTCCGCCTCGGTCGACCCGATCGCCACGTTATAGTTGGCCGAGCGGACGATCGCGTCGAAGTCGGAGCCGACGGTCGTGCAGTGCTCGCGCAACAGCTCGGACTTGCGGATGAACGCTTCGAGGGTGCCGTCGAAGTTGGTGTAGCTGGCGTACTTGGCGGCGATCTTCAGTGTCACCTTCTCCCCGCCACCTGCGATCCACAGTGGTATTCCCCGCCCACCCGTCCCGCCGGACTGCAGCGGCTTCGGCGATACGACGGCCCGCTCCACCTGGTAGTGCTTCCCGGTGAAGGTCGCGCTGCCCTCGGCCCAGGCCTGCCGCATGATCTGCACGCCCTCGTCAAGCATGCCCAGGCGCTCGCGGGGCGGCGGGAACCCGTAGCCGTAGGCCCGCCACTCGTTCTCATACCAGCCCGCGCCGATACCCATCTCGATCCGCCCACCGGAGATGATGTCGCAGGTGGCGGCCACCTTCGCCAGGTACACCGGGTTGCGGTAGCTCATGCAGGTGCACATCTGGCCCAGCCGCACCCGGTCGGTGACCGCACCGAACGCCGACATCAACATCCACGCCTCGTGGGTGGCCTCAGACGTTGGCTCCGGAATGGTATGGAAATGGTCATAGACCCAGATCGACTCCCACGGGCCGGCGTCGGCGTGCTGCGCCAGGCCCTTCATCGCCTCCCACTGGTCGGCGGGCTCGATGCCCACGAGGTCCAGCCGCCACCCCTGTGGTATGAACAGTCCAAAGCGCATATTCGCGACCCTAACCAAGGCAGGGCAACCGTTGTAGGTCAGCCCAGCCCGTCCACGCAGCCTGTCCACGCACGAGCTTGTACGCAAGTATCATGATGCCTGTGACGTCCCCGCAGCGGCGCCCCGTCCGAGTCGGTCACGACGAACGGGAGCGGGCGGTTCGAGCCCTCGGCGAGCACTTCGCGAAGGGCCAGCTTGAGATGGACGAGTACGAAGACCGCTGTGCGCGGGCTTACGCCGCCCGCACGACCGTCGATCTGGACGCCCTGTTCGACGAGCTCCCGAACCCGTTTGCGCCTGCGCCGCACCCCACCCAGTCCTACCCGGCAGCACCCTTCGGTCGGGAGCCCATGACGGGTCTGCCGTACTCGGACAAGTCAAAGGTCATCGCGGGTGTGTTGCAGCTGGTGTTGCCATTCGGTATCGGACGGTTCTACTCCGGGCACACCGGCTTGGCGATCGCCCAGCTGCTCATCACGTTGTTCACCCTCGGTCTCGGCTCGATCTGGCCGTTCATCGACGGCATCGTGTTACTCGCCGGTCGACTGATGGATCCGCACGGCCGCCCGATGCGTTCCTGACCCCCCGCCCGGGACCGTCGCGGTTCGGAGCCGGACGTCGCTGACGCTCCACTGCGGTGTTTGACCACTGCGGTGCCCCTGTTGGCTAATCTGCGACACGACTGTCGACATCCACACTGTTGATCTTCTATGACGGCGTGATCCTGTCTGCGGTTGGCCTCCCTCCTGTTCGCCGATCGCCCTGAACGCAACTAACGGCACTTTCGTCCACACCTAACGGACGAAAGTGCCGTTAGGTGCGACGCCGGGATCCAGACGAATCCGCACCAGCGCCGCGGGAACCACAATTAACCAACAGGGTCTGCGGTGTTTGACCACTGCGGTATTTGGCCACTGCGGCGTCGAAGTGCTGACTATGGTCAGTGCCATGCCGTCTGCGGCCCGACTCCTGGGGACTGCGGTGGCTGTGCTGGTCATCGCCGCCTGTACCGCTACCACCCCGCCCGCAGCGGCGGTGGTTTCCGTACCCAGTGCCGCGCCACCGCCACTGACATCGCTCACCGTCGTCGCCACCGGTGATGTGCTGATCCACCAGGGCCGGCTGGCGCGGGAGGCGGCGGCGGCCGGGCGGGCGAGCGGGGTCGGCTTCGACTTCGGCCCGGTCTTCGCTCCGGTCGCACCGCTGATCCAGGCGGCCGATCTAGCGCTGTGCCATCTCGAAACCCCGCTCGCCACCCCCGAGGGACCGTTCCACGGGTACCCGGTGTTCAGCACCCAACCCCAGATCATCGACGCCCTCATCGGTGCCGGTTACGACGCCTGCTCCACGGCGTCGAACCATTCCCTGGACACCGGCTTCGCCGGCCTCGTCCGGACGCTGGACACGATGGACGCCAAGGGACTCGCCCATACCGGCACCTTCCGCTCGGTGCAGGAGAGCCAGGCGCCGCGGATTATCGACGTCGGTGGGGTCAGGGTCGGCCACGTCGCCTGGACATACGGGCTCAACGGCATTCCACTGCCGGCGGGCAAGGAGTGGTCAGTCAATGTGTCCAACCTCGCCCGCACAGAGGTCGACCACCTGCTGGCCGCCGCCGCCCGGGTTCGTCAGGACGGCGCGGACATCGTCATCGCGTCCGTACACTGCTGCGTGGAGTACCTTCACGACCCGACGTCGGCGCAGATCGACATTGCCCGGGCGTTGCTCACCTCACCTGATGTGGATCTCGTGCTCGGCCACCATGCCCACGTCGTGCAGCCCTTCGAGCAGATCAACGGCAACTGGGTGGCCTACGGCCTGGGCAATCACCTCGCCCAGCAGGGATCAGGGGAGACGGAGGACTCGGTGATCGGCCGCTTCACCTTCACCCGCGGCTCCGACGGGCGGTTTGCCGTCTCCCGGGCCGAGGCGATCCCGACGAGGATCGACCTGCGCAACGGTCCGGTGCGGATCGTCAACACCGCCGCCCTGCGCGGGCTCCACGCCGACTCCTACGACCGGGTCGTCGAGATCCTCAACCGTCGCGGCGCCGCGGCCGCCGGCCTGCTCATCGTCGCGGAGTGAGTTCGATGCCACTGTGAGTTCAATGCCACTGTGAGTTCGATCGACACTGAGTTCGACGGCACTGTGCCCCCGGCGGCCCACATTCCGGCCAGCCGCGAGCACCCCGTCGAGCGGGACATCAGCGTAGATCGAACTACCGTGGCCCCGCTCGGTGTACATCATCGAGTGATGCCTTGTCTCCGCGACGCAGCGCCGGGTCAACCCGAAACGCGGTGGGCGAATCGGGTCGGACGGTCCTGCCAGGGCGCATCGGCGGGGCGGACGACAGCGCCGGGGACGGACGCGAGCGCGTGCGCGGCCAGCACCGCGGCCGTGGTGACGGCGTTGACGATCGTTCCCGCGAACACCATCCGCACCGCTGCCGGTAGCGACACCCAGTCAGTGACCAGGTCGGCCTCCTCGTCGTCGCCCAGCTCGGGCCGGCCGACCTCGCTGAGCCCGCGCGCGAGGTAGACCCGCACCGACTCGTCGGAGAACCCGGGCGAGGTCACCACGTCCAGCAGCACCGCCCATTCGGCGCCCGCCAGCCCGGCTTCCTCGGCCAGCTCACGTTTTGCCGTCTCCAGCGACCCTGGTGGTTTATTTTGTGGGGATCTTGGCTCGCCCGGCGTGGCGTACCAGTTTTGGATCTTGTGTTCGGCATGATCACCCTGTGGCTCGCTTTCTTCTTGTCGCCTTCCCCTCGT
>Ga0136617_10001977_pt1 | contig 18273 bp, 19 predicted proteins | sample AntDrymUQ3222106_2_FD_129672 | JGI IMG/M metagenome (GOLD analysis project Ga0136617, IMG submission 129672) | Polar desert sand microbial communities from Dry Valleys, Antarctica - metaG UQ322 (21.06) | ecosystem: Environmental > Terrestrial > Soil > Desert | place: Antarctica: Dry Valley... | reverse complement strand
GGTGGGGAGCGCGAGCGCCTCGTCGTAGGAATTGGTATGCAGCGACTGGGTTCCACCGAGGACGGCCGCGAGCGCCTCGATCGCCGTGCGCACGATGTTGACCTCCGGCTGTTGTGCGGTGAGCGAGACCCCTGCCGTCTGGGTGTGGAAGCGCATCAGCAGGCTGCGCTCACTGCGCGCGCCGTAGGTGTCGCGAAGCTCGCGCGCCCAGATCCGCCGGGCCGCCCGGTACTTCGCGATCTCCTCGAAGAAGTCGAGATGCGCGTTGAAGAAGAACGAGAGACGCGGGGCGAACTCGTCGATGTCGAGACCTCGCTCGAGCGCCCACTCGACGTACGTAAACCCATCCTTCAGGGTGAACGCGAGCTCCTGCGCGGCGGTCGAGCCCGCTTCGCGAATGTGATAGCCCGAGATGGAGACGGGATGCCAGAGCGGCATCTCCCGGGTGCAGAACTCGACCATGTCGGTCACGAGCCGCATCGACGGCGCGGGTGGGAAGATGTACTCCTTCTGCGCGATGTACTCCTTGAGGATGTCCGTCTGGATCGTGCCGCGGAGCCTCTCGCGAGTCACGCCCTGAGCCTCCCCGACGCAGACGTAGAACGCGAGCAGGATCGCGGCCGGGGCGTTGATCGTCATCGACGTCGAGACCTCGTCGAGCGGAATCCCACCGAAGAGTGTCTCCATGTCGGCAAGCGTGTCGATCGCGACACCCTCCCGCCCGACCTCGCCGAGGGATCGCGCGTGGTCGGAGTCGAGCCCCATCAGCGTCGGCATGTCGAAGGCGGTCGAAAGCCCCGTCTGGCCGTGCTCGAGCAGGTAGCGGAAACGCCGGTTCGTCTCCGCCGCAGTGCCGAACCCGGCGAATTGCCGCATCGTCCAGAGGCGGCCGCGGTACATTGACGGGTACACCCCCCGGGTGAACGGGAATCCGCCCGGGTAGCCGAGATCGCGGTCGTGGTCGACCTCGGCTCCGTCGGGCACGTAGAGCGGCTCGTGCTCCAGGCCCGAGATCGACGTGAGGAGCTCGCCGCCTCGCTCGGGCGTCGCGCGGTAGCGCTCGCGCCACTCCTCCCCGCCGGCCACTGCCGGGCGCCGTGTCGTGCTCATCGCGGTTCCCTTCCCGTCACTCCGTGATCGCGTTCCCTGTCCTCGACAGTGTGACGCACAGCGGCGAGCGGTAGATCGCGTGCAGCTGCCCACAGCTCCCATTCGGCCGCCGACTGGGCGATGAAGGCCGTAGCGAGCTCCGAGTGCCCCGCCGTCTCGGCCACGCCGAGGGCGTCGAGCAGCCGCGCGGCGAAGTGCGGCTCGAGCGCGGCCACCGCCACCCAACCGTCCAGCGTTTCGTAGAGCCCGTAGCACGGCAGACCTCCACCGAGGATGCCGCCGGGCGCGGTCATCCCGTGCTCGAGAGGGTCCGCAAACACGCGGGCGGCGTCCGCGAGGGCGACCTCCGCGTAGCGAAGCCCTAACCCGCCGGGCCGGGCGAGAAGGAGCGCGAGCCCGGTTGACACGGCGCGCTCGGCGCCGCCGAGGTCGGCGAGCAGGGTGCGTGGCAGATCGGGTGGAGCGACGAGCCCGTTCACGGCGACGTAGGTGAGGTCGTGTCCCGGCACCTCCTGGAGAGGTGCGGCGCTCCCGACGATCGCGACCTGGACGAGCGTCGGAAACCGCTCCGCGAGCTCGTTCCTCCCGAGCCCGAGACGCGCGAGGGCGGAGGGACGGAACGACGTCAGGAGCAGATCCGAGCTGGCGAGCAGCTCGTCGAGCGACCGTCGGCCGTCAGGGTGCTTGAGGTCGAGGCGGAGCGTCGTCTGACCCGCGACGAGCGCGCGATACCAACTCGCCGCAGCGAGCTCGAGTGGGTCACCCGTAGGTGGCTCCACCTTCGTCACCTGCGTTCCGAGCTCTGCGAGGCGTCGTCCCGCCTCGCCGATCGGGACGTTCACGCCGATCGTCACCACCGATACGCCCGAGAGCAAGTCTCCCGTCGAGAGAGGTGTCTCGCCCACCACCGCTGCGCCTATGACGGGCGCAGGCGCAGGCGGAGCTCTTCGAGCCGCTCGGCGGTCACGCCCGCCTCGCCCAGATAGCCAGCCACCGTGCCGTGGCGCTCCTCGATTCCGGTCAAGACTCCGACCATCGCGTCGTGCGGAGTTGCCGAGAGACGCTCCCGCCGTGCGGCGTCGGCTTCGTCCCGGGCCCCCGCGATCCATGCTCGGTGCACGGGGATGCGCGCGATATCGGTCGCGGCGTAGTCGTGCGCGACCTGCTCGATCCCGACACCCGCGTGACGAAGGAGGAGTGCCGCGACGAGACCCGTGCGATCCTTCCCCGCCATGCAGTGGACGACCGCCGTCCCGTCCGCATCGGCGAGCGCATTCATCGCTGCTCCGAAGTTCGCCTTGTGGCGGTCGAGGAAGTCCAGATACGACCACCGAAAGTACTCGGCCGTCGACTCCGTCGCGTCGAGCCGCTCGTCGAGATACCTGCCGTACTCGGCGTCGGGCGAGGCGCCGAAGAGCGGCACATGTACGACCTCGACCGGAACGTCGTACGGCTCGTCGAGCGCGAGCTCCTCGTGCCAGCGAAGGTCGACGACACGGGCGATCCCATACTCGACCAGTGCCTGCCACCCGCTCGCACTGAGATTGCGAAGGCTGTCGGCTCGGACGTACGCGCGGTAGGTCGTCTGGCCCCCGTGCTCGAGTGGATGACCACCGAGATCCCGCACATTCGCGCAGCCATCCCAGTCGAGCACGCGAATCGCTGCGGCAGATGAGGCCAAGCTCCGACTGTACTTCACGGATGATGTCGCAGCGGCCGGTTAAGGCCGCTGCGACATCCACGTCTACCGGCGGTAACCGATCCCCCCGCCGAGTGCCAGCACGATCACAACGATCAAGAGAATCCATGCCCAGAGCGGCATCTCGTCAGTCCTTTCGTCTTGTCCATACGAGCAGACGCTCGCATCCGGCGTGATTCCCTGTTCCGCGCGCGCACAAACCGCCGCTCACCGGCCCACACCGAATGCTCGACGGGTCGCCCGCCGGTTGAGCCAGGCGAGGCTCACGGCCGGAAGCGCGAGCGGCACGAGCCCGTACCCGAGTCCGAACGCCGACCACACCGTGTGGCGCGGGAACCATTCGGGTCGCAGGACGCTCGCCGCGCCGACGACGAGCACACCGACGAGCTCGAACGTCGCGATCCCGGCAACGAGCCGCCAGGCCGTCGGTGTCCGCAGCGTCAACTGCGTACAGGCGAACAGGTAGACGAGCGCCGCGGCAAGCGAGAGGCAGACCGCAAGCGGCGCCTCGTCGAAGCGCGTCGTGAGCTGGTAGAGGGCCCGCCCACCCGCCGAGAAGGCGAGGAACCCGTAGAGGAACGCGAGCAGGAAACCGAGCTCCGCGCGCGGTCGGGCTTCCCGGGCAAGGTGCACGCGAGCCACCACTACCAGAAGGCGCTAGTCACGACTCTATGCTGAGTCTGTGCGATGGCCGTCACGCTGACCCAGCTCACGACCTTCCTCGCGGTCGCCCGATCGGGCTCGGTCAAGACCGCGGCCGCTCAGCTCTTCGTCACACAGCCTTCGGTGTCCGCCGCGCTCCACGCGCTCTCGAGGGAACTCGGAGTCTCGCTGACGGAGCGCGTCGGACGCACCGTGCGGCTCACCCCGGCCGGTGAGGCTTTCGTCCCGTATGCGACCGACGCGCTCGGGGCCATCGGCCAGGGCCGGCGGGCGGCGGGTGAGGCCGCGGCAGAGCTCGCGCACGAAGTCCGCATCTCGGCTGTGACAACGGCGGCCGAGTACGTCGTGCCACCGCTGCTGCGCGGGTTCTCGAACCAGCATCCCGGCATCGGGCTGAGCCTGGAAGTGGGCAACCGCGAGAGAGTCTTCCAGCGCGTTGCCGAACGCACAGACGACGTCGCGATCGGGGGCGCGCCTCCCGAAGGCGGTCGCCTCGTCGGCCACCGGTTCCTGCGCAACGAGATCGTCCTGATCGTGCCGCCCGACGGCGAGCTGGCCCTGCGCGGATCGGTGACGTTCAAGGGGCTCGCGGCTGAGACCTGGCTGCTGCGCGAGGAAGGGTCGGGGACACGCGGGATGGTCGAGAGCCTGCTCAGGAAGCACGGGATCTCGCCCACGACGCTGACGCTCGGCTCGAACGGGGCGATCAAGCAGGCGGTGCGCACCGGGCTCGGCGTCTCGCTGCAGGCGCGAGCGGCTGTCGAGCTCGAGCTAGGAACGGGTCTGCTCGCGACGGTCTCGTTGCGCGGTATCCCGATTCGACATTGGTACGTCCTCACGCCGGCGACGAGCAGACCGCGCCCCGCGGTGCAGGCGTTTCTCGACTTCGTCGCCGGCGATGGAGCGCAACACGTGATCGAGGCATCCCTAAATAGATAGACATTCCTCTATTGAATACACGAATACTTTGATTGTTCTTCAAGTGCGGATGACATATCGTGCAGCCACGGCAGAACGTGAGCCGGGAGATGGAGGAGCAGCCGAATGAGTCCTACCCCGAATATGCACGGAAGCGCCGATCTCAGAGATCGTTGGTCGGCGGGCGTTACTCCTTACGCCGAGATGGGCTACTACGACGCCGACTACGAGCCGAAGGACACCGACATCCTGGCCGCCTTCCGCATCACGCCGCAGCCGGGCATCGATGCGATCGAGGCGGCGGCGGCAGTGGCCGGCGAGTCATCGACAGCGACATGGACCGTCGTCTGGACGGATAGGCTGACCGATTATCAGCACTATCAGGCGAAGGCGTATCGCGTCGAGCCGGTGCCCGGCGTCGAAGGCCAGTACATCGCGCGGATCGCCTACGACCTCGACCTGTTCGAGGAGGGCTCGATCGCAAACCTGACCTCCTCGATCATCGGCAACGTCTTCGGGTTCAAAGCCCTCCGAGCGCTGCGGCTCGAGGACATGCGCATCCCGCCCCACTACGTGAAGACGTTCCAGGGGCCGCCCCACGGGATCGTGATGGAGCGCGAGATGCTCGATAAGTTCGGGCGACCTCTGCTCGGGGCGACCGTCAAGCCGAAGCTCGGGCTCTCGGCGAGGAACTACGGGCGAGTCGTCTACGAGGCGCTCCGCGGTGGGCTCGACTTCACGAAAGACGACGAGAACATCAACTCGCAGCCGTTCATGCGCTGGCGCGACCGCTTCGTCTACGCCATGGAGGCGGTGCACAAGGCCTCGGCGGCGAGCGGTGAGCTCAAGGGTCACTACATGAATGTGACGGCGGCCTCGATGGAGGAGATGTACGAGCGGGCCGAGCTCGCGAAGGAGCTCGGCAGCCTGATCGTGATGATGGACCTGACGGTCGGCTACACGGCGATGACGTCGATGTCGAAGTGGGCGCGTGCGAACAGCATGATCCTCCACCTGCATCGCGCTGGACACGGGACGTACACCCGCCAGAAGAACCACGGGGTCAGCTTCCGGGTGATCTCGAAGTGGTGCCGGCTGCTCGGGGTCGACCACATCCACGCGGGCACCGTGGTCGGGAAGCTCGAGGGCGACCCGAGCATGGTCAAGGGCTACTACGACACGCTGCGGCAGAACTTCGTGAAGGAGGATCCCGAGACGGGGATCTACTTCGACCAGGACTGGGCATCGATGCCGGGCGTGATGCCGGTCGCTTCGGGGGGCATCCACGCGGGGCAGATGCATCAGCTCCTGCACTACCTGGGCGAGGATGTCGTGCTCCAGTTCGGCGGCGGCACGATCGGGCACCCGATGGGGATCGCAGCCGGCGCGACCGCAAACCGCGTTGCGGTCGAGGCGATGATCCAGGCCCGCAACGAAGGCCGAGAGTTCTTCGAGGAGGGGCCTGACATCCTCGCGAAGGCAGCAAAGGGCTGCCCGGAGCTCGACGCCGCGCTCGAGGTCTGGAAGGACATCACGTTCAACTTCGAGTCGACCGACACGCCGGATCGCCTCGTCACTCCGACGGTCGGCTGAAAGGGACGTCGATGCGACTCACTCAGGGCACGTTCTCGTACCTTCCCGACCTGACCGACGAGCAGATCGAGGCCCAGCTGCGGTACGCGCTGCACAACGGCTGGTCGCTCTCCGTCGAGTACACGGACGACCCTCATCCGCGGAACGTCTACTGGGAGCTATGGGGCGAGCCGCTCTTCGACCTCTCGCCAGACGACGTCGAGACGGCGATGCGCGAGGTGCGCGCGTGCCGCGAGGGCTTTCCCTCGCACTACGTCAAGGTGATCGCCTACGACTCGTCGTACACGCGCCAGACGACAGCCCTCAGCTTCCTCGTCAACCGTCCGGCCGAGGAGCCCGGGTTCCGTCTCGACCGCACCGACGCCCACGATCGCGTGATGCGCTACGGGCTTCATTCCTACGCGACCGCACAACCGAGCGGGCGCCGATACAACCCGGAGCAGCCGTGATCACCGAGACGCCCCAGGGCCAGACCGGATCGCGCGTCGCAAATCAGACCAGGATCAGTCCCGAGGGGACAGACCCTGGGACAGACCCGGCGGTCGATCTCGGCGCCGTGCTCGCCGAGACGAACGTGCTCGAGGTGCTCGACCAGCTAGACCACGATCTCGTCGGCCTCGAGCCCGTGAAGACGCGCATCCGTGAGATAGCTGCGCTCCTCGTCGTCGACCGCTTGCGCGCAGAGGTCGGTCTCGCGTCCGACCGTCCGTCGCTGCACATGTCGTTCACCGGGAACCCCGGGACCGGCAAGACGACCGTCGCGCTGCGGATCGCCGACATCCTTCACCGCCTCGGCTATATCGAGCGGCCGCACGTCGTGGCCTGCACCCGCGACGACCTCGTCGGACAGTACGTCGGTCACACCGCGCCCAAGACGAAGGAAGTCCTGAAGCGCGCGTTCGGCGGCGTGCTCTTCATCGACGAGGCGTACTACCTCTACCGTCCCGAGAACGAGCGCGACTACGGCCAGGAGGCGATCGAGATCCTCCTCCAGGTGATGGAGGCCGAGCGCGACCGCCTGGTCGTCGTTCTTGCCGGGTACCGCGAACGGATGGACGAGTTCTTCCGCTCAAACCCGGGGATGAGCTCGCGCGTGGCGCACCACATCGACTTCCCGGACTACTCTGCCACGCAGCTGATCGAGATCGCCGACCTGATGCTCGACACGCAGAGCTACCAGTTCTCGAACGAGGCGCGAGAGACGTTCGTGGAGTACCTCGAGCTCCGGCTCGAGCGGCCGCGGTTCTCCCACGCGCGCAGCGTACGCAACGCGATCGACCGCGCCCGGCTGCGACAGGCGAACCGGCTGTTCGAGCAGGGCGGCACCCTGACACTCGAGCAGCTGAAGACGATCCTGCCGGAGGACATCCGCAAGAGCAGCGTGTTCGCCCACGAGGGCGACAGCCAGAGCGAGGGCTGACAGATGCCGCGCCCGATCATCCTCGGCGTGGTCGGCGACTCGGCGGCCGGCAAGACGACACTCACGCGCGGGCTCGTGCGCGTGCTCGGAGAGGAGCACGTGACGCACGTTTGCACGGACGACTACCACCGCTACGACCGCAAGCAGCGGGCCGGGCGGAGCATCACGCCCTTGCATCCCGACTGCAACTACGTCGACGTGATGGCACAGCACCTCGGTCTCCTGCACGCCGGGGAGCCGATCCTGAAACCCGTCTACCGACACGGCGACGGGACATTCGGACCACCGGTCTACATCCAGCCGTCGCGCTTCACCGTCGTCGAGGGGCTGCTCGGCTACCACACCGAGGCGATGCGGGAGGTGTACCACGTCCGAGTGTTCTTGGCGCCGCCGGAGAATCTCCGTCGAGCGTGGAAGGTGCAACGCGACTGCTCGCGTCGCGGGTACACGACCGACGAGGTGCTCGCCGAGCTCGACCGGCGCGAGGCCGACTCCGCCGAGTTCATCCGAACACAAGAGCGGTACGCCGACATCGTCGTGCGCTTCCTCCCCCATGAAGGCAGCCGCGACCCGGAGCACCTCGACGCCGAGCTCGTGCTTCGCTCGAGCCTGCAGCATCCCGACCTGAGCGGCCTCGTGAACGGAGACGCGGGGATCGTGTTGAGCGAAGAAGGCGACGGCGAGGTTCTGCTTCGCGTGAGCGGCGCGCTCGAGCCCGCCACGGCGGCGGGGATCGAGGAGGCGGTCTGGGAGCGGATGCAGTTCGCAAACCACCTGCGCACCGAACGCCTCGGCGAGTTCACGATCGGCACAGATCTCCACCGCTCGGAATCGCTCGCCGTGATCCAGGTGCTGATCCTGTATCACCTGCTCACAGCGCGGGCGAGCCTCGCGCTCGACGGCGACGGGACACGTTCTGCCGTGAGCGTCCCGGCGCCGGAAGCGATCGTGACGTAGGCCGCCGAGCGCGCCTGGGCTCCGTCGCCGCACGACGTGCCTCGATCCACTAGCGCGACAAGGCTGACGTCCCCAGTTTCGAGAGCCTCCCCGTCGTCCCGTCATGACGGCACGCTTTTCCGACGCGGACGCGCCGATCGTGTGAGCCGATCCGCCTCGCGCCCTACCCGCAGGCCGCGAGCCGCGGCTCGCAAGGACGGGCCGGATGTATCCAGGCCCTACGGCAGGCCGCGAGCCTTGCGGCTCGCGGCCTGCTGGCGCCGGTTCGCGGCGAGCTCGGTCTTGCGGAGTCGGATCGAGGCGGGCGTGACCTCGACGCACTCGTCCTCGCGGATAAACTCGAGCGCCTGCTCGAGCGAGAGGGGTCGCGGCGGGATCAGACGCACGAGCTCGTCCGCGGTCGAGGAGCGGATGTTGGTGAGCTTCTTCTCCTTCGTCGCGTTGACGTCCATGTCCTCAGCCCGGGCGTTCTCGCCGATCACCATCCCCTCATAGACGTCGACCTGTGGCCCGACGAACAGCGACCCGCGCTCCTGGAGGTTGAGCAGCGCGAAGGTCGTCGTCGGCCCGCGCCGGTCGGCGACGAGGCTCCCGGAGGGACGCGTGCGCAGCTCGCCGTACCACGGCTCGTAGCGGTCGAAGACGTGGTGGAGGATCCCTGTGCCGCGAGTCTCGGTGAGAAACTCCGTGCGGAACCCGATCAGCCCGCGCGCCGGAACGAGGTACTCGAGACGCACCCAGCCCGTGCCATGGTTGACCATCTGCTCCATCCGCCCCTTGCGCAGCGCGAGAAGCTGCGTGAGCACGCCGATGTACTCCTCTGGCGCGTCGATCGCGACACGCTCGACCGGCTCGTGCACCTTCCCGTCCACCTCGCGCGTCACGACCTGAGGCTTGCCGACTGTGAGCTCGAACCCCTCGCGCCGCATCAGCTCGACGAGCACGGCGAGCTGGAGCTCGCCGCGTCCCTGCACCTCCCAGGTATCTGGCCGCTCGGTCGGGACGAGACGCAGCGACACGTTCCCGATCAGCTCTTGATCGAGCCGCTGCTTCAGCATCGGCGCCGTCAGCTTCGAGCCATCGAGCCCGGCAAGCGGCGAAGAGTTGACGCCGATCGTCATCGACAAGCTTGGCTCGTCGACCTCGTCCACGGGCAGCGGGCGCGGGTCGTCCGGGTCGGCAAGGGTCTCGCCGATCGTGACGCCGGCAATGCCCGCGACCGCACAGATCTCACCGGGTCCGACCTCGTCCGCGTCGACTCGGTCGAGCGCGTCTGCGACGTACAGCTCGGTTACCTTCATGCGCTCGATCGACCCGTCCGCCCGACACCACGCCACCTGCTGACCCTTGCGGATCGTCCCGTGCCGCACACGGCAGATCGCGAGCCGCCCGACGTACGGCGAGGCGTCGAGGTTCGTGACGAGCGCCTGCAGCGGATGACCCTCCTCGTAGGAGGGCGCCGGGATCGTGGCGAGCAACATCTCGAACAGCGGTTGGAGTTTTTCCCTAGGGCTGGGGAGGTTGGGCGTCAGCCCGGCCTCCCCAGCCCTGGCGTTGCAGTACACGATCGGGAAGTCGATCTGGCTCTCGTCGGCGTCGAGGTCGAGGAAGAGCTCGTAGACCTCGTTCACGACCTCTGCGACCCGCGCGTCGGGCCGATCCACCTTGTTGACCACGAGCAGCACGGGCAACCGCGCCTCGAGCGCCTTGCGCAACACGAACCGCGTCTGGGGCAGCGGGCCCTCGCTCGCGTCGACGAGGAGCAGCACCCCGTCGACCATGCGCAAGCCGCGCTCGACCTCCCCGCCGAAGTCCGCATGACCGGGTGTGTCGACGATGTTGATCTTGACGCCGCCGTAGCGAACGGCGGTGTTCTTCGCGAGGATCGTGATCCCCTTCTCGCGCTCGAGATCCATCGAGTCGAGCACCCGGTCGGCCACGTCCTGGTTCTCGCGAAACGAGCCCGACTGCCACAGCATCGCGTCGACGAGCGTCGTCTTCCCGTGATCGACGTGCGCGACGATCGCGACGTTTCGGATGTCGTCGCGGGTCGGCACGCGAGCGAGGGTAGCCGCAGAGCTCGGTCCCGATCTGCGACATTGACGTCCATGAGTACGACCGTTGGAATCGCCGAGCTACGGCGGAACCTTAGCCGGTACCTGCGGCGCGTCGAGCGGGGGGAGCGGGGGGAGCGGTTGGTCATCACTGACCGCAACCGGCCCGTCGCGGATCTCGGCCCTCCGTCTTCGACCGGCGCCGAGCTCGACCGACTGATCGCGGAGGGTCGCGTGTCGCGCCCCCGTCGTCGCGGGTTTCCACCTTCGCTCGAGCTGGGCGACGACCCGTACGCACTCAGCCGCGCGCTGGACGAGAGCCGCGGCGACGACGTGTCTCGTCTCGTAACGTGAGCCGCACACGAGTCGCAAGCGTGGCGACAGCCGGGGCACAGCGCCTGGCGGCCGGCGGCGAGCGCTTCGAGCTCGTCCTGCGCGATCCTGGCTCCGCGCTCGCGCTCGACGCGGTACGACTCGCACCCGAGTCCGTGCTCGATCTGACCGACGCGCTGCACGACTCGCTGCTCTTCGTCCACGAGGGTCGCGGGACGCTGTCGGGGAACGCGGTCGACGGTCAGACGGCGCTGCTCGTCCCGGCGACGGATCGCTCCATCCTGGCTTCGGGCGAAGACCACCTGGCCGCAGTGCGCGCGACCGTCGGCGCGGCGACCGATCTGCACGCGCCGATGGGGTTGCTCGAGCCAGTGGTCGCCCTCGCCGCGGTCGAGCCGGGACAGGCGACCGGGGCACGCTCGTTCCAGCTGCTTCACGGGCCGCACAATGGCTCGGTGCGCGCGACGTCGTTCATGGGCTACATCCCGCCGGGAAGAGCTCCCTGGCATTACCACCTGTACGACGAGATCGTCTGGGTGCTGCGCGGCGAGGGACGGCTGCACGTCGGCGACACCGTCGAGCCGCTGGCGTCAGGGTCGGCCTTTCGCCTCCACGCCCGCGAGGTGCATATCGTCGAGAACACCCAGCCGGTCGAGGAGCTTGCGGTGCTCGGGATCTTCACGCCAGCCGGGAGCCCCTCGGCCGCGTACCTAACGGCGGACGTCGCCGAGGCGTACGTCTTCTCGGGGTAACGTCAGACCCGTGAACGTCCTCGTGCTCCAGCACATCGCCTGCGAGCCGCCCGGCGTCTACGAGGACGTGCTCGTCGAGCGGGGTGCGCAGATCCACCGGGTAGAGCTCGACGAGGGCGAGCCGCTCCCCGACTCACGTTCGAGATTCGACGCGATCGTCGCGATGGGCGGGCCGATGAGCGTCAACGACGAGCGCGAGCACCCCTGGCTCGTCGCGGAGAAGCAGCTGATCCGCGACGCGGTGGGTGACGGAATCCCGTTCTTTGGCGCCTGCCTCGGTGTCCAGCTCCTCGCCTCGAGCCTGGGCGCACGGGTGGTCGCAGGTGAGACGCCCGAGGTCGGCGTGCTGCCGGTCTACGCCACCGCGGCCGCTGGCGACGACCCCGTGTTCTCCGGGCTCGCGTGGCCGAGACCGACGTTCCAGTGGCACGGCGACACGTTCGACTTGCCCGACGCCGCGACGCTGCTCGCCACCTCGCCTGCGTATCCGAACCAGGCGTTCCGTGTGCGCGAGACGACGTATGGGGTTCAGTTCCATCTCGAGGTGAGTGATGCGATGGCGGACGAGTGGGCGCTCGTCCCCGAGTACCGCGCGAGCGCCGATGCGGCCCTCGGCGAAGGAGGGCTCGACCGGCTGCTCGCTGACTTCCGCGCCAGCGCGCCGGAGCTGCAGGCCGATGCGCGCACCTTGTTCTCGCGGTGGGTCGACCTCTGGGCCTGATCATCGGCCCTGCACTCTCACGCGTTCGGATGCAGCGCCGGTCCTCCCGATCACGCGCGTACGTGACCGGGAGGACCGAGGTCGTCGCTCAGCTTTCGGGAGACTGCCTGGGAGACGAGTCGTCCCACTCCTGCCGGGTCTCCTCCACCTCCGAGCGCGCACGCTCGACGCCCTGCGTCGTGTCGCGCTTCGCCTGGGCGATCGCTCCCTCGCTCTGAGCAACGGCACCCTCGAGCATCTTCGCGGCGACGTCACGGCCGCCGAGCCCGAAGGCGAGGGCGGCACCGAGCGCGATCGCACCGATCAGGCCCGCGTAGGTGATCGTCACGATCGACTCCGCGATCTGGAGCTGGTCGAGGATCATGAACGTCGCGATCGTCATCACGAGAATCGGCGCCGCGGTGGCGACGATCCGCCCGGTCGGGGTATCGCCCATGAAGCGACTGGCGAACGTCGCCGCGCCCGCGGCGATCGCACCGGCGACGACGAAGATCAGCAGCGCGGCGAGCACGTTCGGCATGTACGCCCATACCGAGGCGACCAGATCCTCGAGCGCTGCGATGCCAAGCACGTCGACAGCAACCGAGAGCGCTCCGATGAACACGAGCCAGAACGCGATTCGTCCGATCAGCTCCGACGGTGACGACGTCACCTTCGAAACCCAGCTGCCTCCCGTTCCCTGAAGCAGCATTCGGTCGACGCCCGCTCCTTTGAGCGCACGCTGGACGACCCTCCCGATCACACGCGCGAGGATCCAGCCGATCACCAAGATGACGAGGAATCCGGCGAGCTTCGGTACCCACTGGAAGAACTCGTCGAGCCCTCGTTCGACGCTGTCGCCGATGTTGGCGAGTAGGAACATGTCTCTCTCCCTCCGTTTCGTCCGATGGAGCCGCCGGGATCCGTTGGAGGGATCTCCGGCCACTCTTCGGACGGCGTCGAGGCGAAGGAAGTTACGTCTCGTGTAACCCTGTCCGGCTGCCCGCCGTCTCCGGTTCAGTGTCGGTTTTGCGCTCCTCCACGCCGGGTACCACGCTTCGGTGCATCCGACCTCGACGCTTCCTGGGCAGGTCGCGTCGGAGGATCCCGACGCGACGCTGGTACGACGCTGCCGGGCCGGGGACACCGCCGCCTTCGGTGAGTTGGTCGAACGGCATCAGGACGTCGTCCTCCGGGTGGCGGCGCGCATCGTGGGTGAGCACGAGAGCGCGGATGTCGCTCAAGACGCGCCTCGAGGTCGCGGAGGAGCAACACGGCGCGATGCTGCTCCGGCAGCAAGCGGAGCTTGTCCCGGAGTCGACCGCGGCGCTCCTGATCGTCGAGCTGCTCGACGGGAGTACGGGGCGAGGCGCCGCCCAGAGTCACGGCCTGCTGCTCGACGTCGTCATCTGCGACCGGCGCGCGACGGCGTCGTTCGAGCGCATCGAGCGCGCTGTTACGGGTGATCTGCAGGAGCCACGAGCGGAATGGGGCCGCGCCGCGAAAGCGATCGAGACGATGAAACGTTCGCAGGAACGTGCCTGAGCTACGACGAGATCGCGTCCGTGACAGGGAGCCCGCTCGGTAGCGTCAAGGGCCGGCTCCATCGCGCGCGGTTCGAGCTCTCCGAGCTCCTCCGCCACAACACCTATGACTGGGAGCTGCCGGATGAGCGCTGATGACGCCGGTGCGAGCGGAGCGGAGCGTCGGGTGATGGTGCTCGTCGGGCAGCTCGGCGAGAGTCGTCCCGAGCGCGCGATCGACACAGCAAGGATCCTGGCCCGCGCTCGCCGCCAGCGGGCGGCACTCGTCGTCGTCCAGCTGCTCGTGACCGTCGCACGCTCGGTTCCCGACGCGCTCTCACGCGGTCGCGGAGCTGGACGATGAGCGAGAGCTTCGATCGGGCAGAAGCCGAGCTGGGCGAATGGCTCCCGCAGCTTGCGGGCGCGATCGCAATCCTCGTCCTGGGCCTCCTGCTGGCCTGGGCGTTGGGCAGGCTCACCGTACGACTCCTCGCGGCGGCGGGGATCGACAAAATCGCAGCGCGACACGGCGTCCACGAGGCCCTCGGCCGACCTGATCGTGCGCCGGCGCTCTCGCTCGTCGCCGGACAGCTCGTGCGTATCGTCCTCTCGCTCGTCGTGCTGGTCGCTGCGATCTCGACACTCGGGATCGCCGGGATCCAGCCTGCGCTCAACGAGCTCCTGCTCTACGTACCACGCATCGTCGCGGCGCTCGTACTCATAGCCGCCGGTTTCTTCGTCGGGAGGCTTGTCGTCGGTCCGGTCGACCGGCTTACAACGCAGCTTGCGATCGACGCGCCGCTCGGCCGCATCGCGTTCGTGCTCGTTGTCGGGCTGTTCGGAGCGACCGCGCTCGCCCAACTCGGGATCCCGACGATCATCCTCGTCGTGTTCGGCTCGATTCTCCTCGTCACCGCGGGATTGACCACCGCGCTGGCGTTCGGGCTAGGAGGTCGGGACGTCGCGCGCGAGCTGAGCGCGGGGCGCTACGTCACATCGTCGTTCGAGCTCGGCCAACGCGTCTCGCTGGACGCTGTCGACGGCGAGATCGTCGCCTTTGACAGCATCGTCGTCGTGGTTCGCCGCGCCGATGGAGGCATGATCCGGATTCCGAACCACGTCCTCCTGCATTCGATCGTCGCCACCGATCGCGACGCGCGGGTGCGAGGCACGACCGCAGGCGAGTAACGGTTCAGGGGCGAGCAGCCGGATCGATCCGGTGCCTACGGTGCTTCTTCGGACGAGAGGAACAAGCGCGGGATCGGCCCATCGGGCTGCGGTCGCCGTTCGGAGAGGAGGATCATCTCCGGGATCGCCGCGCGTGCTGCTGCGCCGTCTGGATGGTCGACCTCGATCAGGTTTCCGGCCGGATCGCGGAGATAGACCTGGGCCTCGCCGCCCGGGAGCTCAGCCATCGCGTAGCCGAAGGTCGTGTCGTCGAGGATTCCGCGCGCCTGAGCTGTTCGTATGAGCGCAACGACGTCGTCGACCTCGATCGCGAAATGGGCGTAGACAGGCGCATCGTCAGGTCGCTCGAACAGATGCAGCTGCAGGCCGCCGAGCCGGAGCCAGCGCACGGGGAAGCCGAAGTCGGGCGTCGGCAGCTCCTCCATCCCGAAGACCTCGCGGTAGAAGGCGATGCTCTCTTCGAGCTCGTGGGCGACGACGCTGACGTGGTTGAGACCGCGACCGCTCACCGGCCGGCGTCGAGCGCGGCGATGTCGGCGGCCATGTGGCGAGCCGTCAGCGGCTCGCCCGTCGCCTGCTCGATCAGCTCGTCCCAGCGAAGCGACTGACCCGGCCCGAAGACGCGCTCCCGGAGGAGGCTCCCTGCCTCGGGCTTGCCGACGAGCCCGCCGACGACCGAATCGAGCGTCGCGCGGAGCTGCGAGGCGACGAGCTGGCCGTAGAGATAGGTGTGGTAGTACACCGGGGCACACGCGACGTGGATCTTCGCCGCCCAGTCGGGTGCCACCCTCAGCTCCGGCGGAGTCACGTCCTGATAGCGCTGGACGAGCTCCCACCAGCGCGCGTCCAGATCCGAGTCGGGATCGGCATAGAGGCTGCGCTCGAAGTTCGTCATCACGAGCACCCAGCGGGTGAAGACGACGAGCTCGGCCGCCTGGGCGGCGCTCAGCTCGCCCCCGAGCCGCTCCGCCTCCTCGGCGCTCATCCCCGCGATCTCGCGCAGCCAGTCGGCGTCCTGGGAGAGTCGTCCCATCAGGATCGCGATGCCTTCGGTGACGGTCAGGTGACAGTCGCGCAGCAGCCACGGCAAGCTCTCCTCGAAACCGAGGTCGAAGACGCCGTGGCCGAGCTCGTGCAGCATCGTGTCTGCCCAGTAGCGGTCGTGCACGACGTTTGCGAGCACGCGGACGTCGCCCTCGCGGTCGACGTCCATGCAGAACGCGTGCTGGCACTTGCCCTCCCGCGGGAAGAGGTCGCTCGAGACGACGATCTGCTCCGTGTCGAGTCCCATGCCCGCGAAGGTGCGGCCGGCGAGCTCGACGACGTCGGCGTCGGCGAACACGGGGTCGAGATCGACACCGCCGTCGTTCGGGACCTCCTGGAAGAAGGGATCTGCGTAGTGCCACGGCCGCAGCTCGTCGACCGCGCAGCCGAACCGCACGGCGAGGCGCTCGTCGAGTGCCGTCTTCCAGCGGGCGAAGGGCTTGGCGGTGACGGCATCGCACTCGTCCAGGGTCGCGAAGAGCTTCTCCTCGCTCATCTCGCTCGAGGCCACCGAGAGAGCGAACCAGTCACGGTAGCCCAGCGAGCGTGCGGCCTCGTTGCGCAGCCGGGCGAGCTCGCGCACGTCGTCGGCGACGGCCGCGCCGACGGTCTTCGACGCCTCCCAGGCCTCGCGGCGCTCGACCGGATCGTCGCTCTCCCGCAAGAGCCGCTTGATCTCGTTGTCGTCGACCTCCGAGCCCGCGACAATGCCGCGGTGACGCGCGAAGCGCGATTCGACCGACGCCTCGAGCTCGACGATCCGGTGCCGGATCGCTTCCGGCACCTGCTCGACGAGGGTCGCGTGGTGGAGCAGCTCCAGCTGTCGGCGCGTCGAGTCGTCGTCCGCCTCGATCCGCGCGCGCTCGATCGCGCCATGGAGCTCGGGGTCGGCGAGCAGGTCGGAGAGGGCGAGCGTCGCCTCGACCCGGCGCGCCTCATTCGTTTCGTTCGCCTCGACGTTCGCCGCCCACCACGCCTCGTTGGCGGCGATCGACAGCGGTCGCAGCCGCGACTCGGCGTCGACGGCGACGGCGGCGGGGTCACTCATCATCCCGACTCTACCGATGGCTGCTACACAACCTAGATGGGCACCGACGCGCACCGTCAGGCCGCGGCCGAGCTCGTCGTCACGGTCGGGATCGTCACCGTCAGCGACAGCCGCACTCCCGAGACCGACACGAACGGCACGTATCTGCGCGAGCAGATCGCGGGGGCGGGGGCCGAGGTCTCGGGGTACGCACTCGTGCGCGACGAGCCGGACGAGGTGCGCGCCGCGGTCGACGGGCTCGTCTCGGGCGCCCGCGTCGTTGTCGTCAACGGAGGCACCGGCGTCTCGAAGCGAGACACGACCTACGACGCCCTCGCGGGGATGCTCGAGAAGACGCTGCCCGGGTTCGGTGAGCTCTTCCGGATGCTCTCGTGGGAGCAGGTCGGCGCCGCGGCGATGCTCTCGCGCGCGACGGCCGGCACCTACCGCGGGGCGGTCGTGATCTCGATCCCGGGCTCGCCGAAGGCGGTCGCGCTCGCGTGGGAGAAGCTGATCGGCCCGGAGCTGCGGCACCTCGCCTGGGAGGTCGGTCGCTGATGCGCCGCGTGGCTTCACTCGTGACACTCGCAGTCGGCCTGCTCGTGGCCGGGTGCGGCGGCAACGCAGCCGGCGAGGACACCGAGCCGGCCACGACCGCGGGCGAGGAGATCGCGGCCCCGGCCTGGGCGGTGCCGACGCTCTCGAAGCCCGGCCCCGAGTCGGCGCTCGTGATGGCGAGCTCGGACTTCGCCGCCGGCGACAATCGCGTTGCGTTCCTGCTGATCCGCGACGACGGGTCGGCCGTCGAAGCTCCCACCCTCGACGTCTCCTACGAGCCGGCCGCCGGCGCAGCCGTCCGCACGACCGAGGCGCAGCTCGTTCCGCTCGGCGCGGAGGGGGCAGAGCAGGGAGACGTGACGAGTGTGTACGTCGCCGAGCTCGACGGGTTCGCGAAGGGCAAGCGCTGGATCGTCGCCGAGCCACCGACCGAGCAGCTGCAGGGGTTCCAGATCCTCGACGTCAAGGCGGAGAGCATCACTCCCGCGGTCGGCGAGCCCGCGCCGCGATCGATGAATCCAACGGTGGCAACGGCCTCGGCGAAGAAGATCACGACCGCGCGACCGCCGGACGTCGAGTTGCTGCGTCACACGGTCGCAGACTCGATCGAGCGAGGCATCCCGTTCGTCGTCGCCTTTGCGACGCCGCAGTTCTGCCAGACGCGAGCGTGCGGCCCCACGGTTGACGTCGTCGAGGCCGCGCGCAAGCGCTTCGCCGACCGCGAGGTGCGGTTC
>Ga0136617_10001975_pt1 | contig 18304 bp, 16 predicted proteins | sample AntDrymUQ3222106_2_FD_129672 | JGI IMG/M metagenome (GOLD analysis project Ga0136617, IMG submission 129672) | Polar desert sand microbial communities from Dry Valleys, Antarctica - metaG UQ322 (21.06) | ecosystem: Environmental > Terrestrial > Soil > Desert | place: Antarctica: Dry Valley... | reverse complement strand
CGAGATGGTCTATTACATTGGCGGGGACGATGCCGCCTATCGGCGAGCCCGACCAATCCTGGAAGCGAGCAGCAAGGAGGTGATCGAGATTGGCGAGATTGGTCAGGCGACGACGATCAAACTCGCCACCAACATGATCACTGCGGCGACGGTGCAAGTGGCGGCCGAAGCGCTCGCGCTGGTCCACAGTTCCGGCTTGCCGCTGGAGAAATTTGCGGAGGCGATGCGCGGCAACGGTAGCAACTCCGGCACGCTCACGATGAAGCTGCCGAAAATGATCGACGGAGATTTCGAAGCGCATTTTTCGGTCAAGCACATGCTGAAAGATGTAGAGATCGCCACTCGTTTGGCTCGTGCTTACGGGCTCACGCTGGCGGGAACAGAAGTGGCGCGCGACAGCCTGGTGGAACGCGCGCGGCAGGGACATGGGGATGACGATTACTCCGCGATCGCGCGTTCGTTCTTTCCGGACGGCCCGCCGGGAAGAACGTCCGTCGCTACGACAGAAGCCGAGGAACAGGCGACTCTCGCCGGACTCGACGCAGACCGGGAGGCAGAGCCATCCCCTGACGAACCAGCAAAGACCGAGATCGAAAACGCGCCGGAGCCCGAACCCGAAGGCGAACAGGAAATCGAGTTGCCGGTCACGCCTGTCGCCGAGCGTGCGGACGAAGCACGGGAACTGGATGACAAGCCAGGGGATGAAGTGAGGGCAGATTCGGTAACCAAGGAAAGTGTTCCGGAGGAGCCCGTGAGTCCGGCAGAGCCTGTCGCGGTTGCCAAGACCGCCAATGAAGAGGACGAAGATGCTGGCGCGAAACGAGGGTTCTTCAGCCGCATTTTCACCAAAGGCGGGGATTACTAATTCCGCGAAGGCAGCGCAACTGATGAGGCCGAACGACAGTCCGGAACTGGGCGCGTTATTTGATTTATCCGCGCGCACAAAATTGCGCCTGAGCGGCGGGGATCGTCTTCGTTATCTGAATGGGCAGATCTCCAACGACCTTCGCAAGGTGAGCGATGACTTTGCGATCCACGCGTGTGTCTTAAATCAGAAAGGGAAGATCAACGCCGATGTGTTCATCGTGGCGGACGCGGATTCGTTCCTCATTGATACCGAACCTGGGATGAGCGAGCAACTGACGGTTCGTCTCGATCGTTACATCATCGCGGATGACGTCCAGATTGAGGATGTCAGCGAGCAGTTCGCGTTATTTCACGTCCTTGGCGTCGAAGCCCCTGCCGCGCCCGACTCCTTGCGCACCGCGACCGTGGGCCGTTTCGGTGCAGCCGGGACAGATCTGTGGTTTCGCTCAGACCAGCATGACTCTGCCTTGCAGGAGTTGGCAGGCAGGGTGGCGGTCTGCAACGAAGCCCGTGCTGAAACCTTCCGGATCGAGCGCGGACTTCCGCGCTGGGGTCAGGAACTCACGGAGGAAATTATCCCGACCGAAGCGAATCTCGAGACGGACGCAATCGACTACGCAAAGGGCTGCTACATCGGGCAGGAAGTCATTTCGCGAATCAAGATGTCTGGACAGACAAACAAGCGTCTCTGCGGCTTGGTCGCGACCACTGACGCGGCGCTTTCTGCTGGCATGCGCCTTATCACCACCGCGGGCGACGGGAAGGACGTTGGATGGATCACGAGCGTTACGACCAGCCCACGAATCGGCAAACAGATCGCGCTCGGTTTCGTGAAGCGCGGGTTTCAGACCGTCGGCACGCTCCTCGACGCTCGAACGGAAGGAAGTTCCGCGACATCCGCTCCCAGAGTTCAAATTGCGTTGCTCCCGTTTCAGTCAGAAGCGGAAGCGGATTGACCCTTTCGGGCGCCGAGCCGTAGTCTCTCGCGTTCCTCGTAGCATTGCTGCGCGGCGCCCCACTTCATGGCCAAAGTAACTGTCAAAAACGTCTTCAAGATTTACCCGGGCGAAAAGAAAGGTGGGGACGTAACCGCGGTCAATGACGTCAGCCTCGATATTGCGGACCGTGAATTCGTCGTTCTGGTCGGCCCTTCCGGTTGCGGGAAATCAACTACGCTCCGCATGATCGCAGGGCTCGAAGAGATCTCGAAAGGCGACATCTTTATTGGCGATCGGCGCGTGAACGACGTCCCGCCGAAGGATCGCGACATTGCGATGGTCTTCCAGAATTACGCGCTCTATCCGCATATGTCGGTGTACGACAACATGGCTTTCGGGCTGAAGCTGCGGAAATTTCCCAAGGCGGAAATCAAGAAACGCGTGCAGGACGCCGCGACCATTCTCGGGATCGAAGAGCTGCTCGAGCGCAAACCGAAGGCGCTTTCCGGCGGCCAGCGTCAGCGCGTGGCGGTCGGTCGCGCCATTGTGCGGCAACCGAAAGTGTTCCTCTTCGACGAACCGCTCTCGAACCTGGATGCGAAGATGCGCGTTCAAATGCGGACTGAAATTACAAAGCTGCACCAGCGTTTGCAGGCGACGATGATCTACGTCACGCATGACCAGGTCGAAGCCATGACCATGGGGGACCGCATTGTGGTGATGAACAACGGGGTGGTGCAGCAAAACGACACCCCTCTCGCGCTCTATAACGGGCCCGTGAATCTGTTCGTGGCCGGCTTTTTGGGCAGTCCGCCGATGAATTTCCTTCATGGGACGCTGAAGCAGGAGCGCGAGTCGCTGGTCTTTCGCGAGCTGGAGGGCGGCACCATCGAAGTGCGGATGCCCGTCTTGGATCGGCCGCACGCGCGCGAGTTCGCCGGCAAGCCGATGTTACTCGGGATACGTCCCGAGGACATCGAGGTCGCGCAGTTCACAAAGGGGCAAGAGACTGCGGCGAGCTTCCCCGCCGTGGTCGATATCGTCGAGCCGATGGGTGCTGAGACGAATCTTTACCTGCAAACTGGCGCGCACACCGTGGTCTGCCGCAGCCAGCGCCCGCTCGACCACCGGGAAGCCGGACATCGGATGCAGTTCGAGATGGACCTGAAAAAGGCCCATCTTTTCGATCCGTCCACGACCCTTCGGGTGGTTTAGCCGTAATCCGTTTTGCGGCTGAATCTTGTGCAATCTTTTCGATTGTGTTTCGAAACGCTTTACGGGTAATGTCGGCGCACTAGAAGGATATTACGCCTGTGAACCAACAATTACTGTCCGAGATCGGCCGCACCCAACGCCTGGAGATTCTTAATACCCTGAAGCGGACGAAAGGCCTTTCCGTGAACGAGCTCGTCGCGAAAATGAAGATGAGCTACATGGGCATCAAGCAGCATTGCCTCACGCTCGAGCGCGACGGTTACCTCGACACTTGGCGACGCCCGCAAAAGATGGGTCGCCCTGAGATGGTCTATCGTCTTACACGCCGCACGCACGATCTTTTCCCCTGCGATAGCAATGACCTAACCCTCGAACTCCTGTCTTCGACGAAGGAAATCTACGGGCCGAACGCGCCCGAAAAGCTCCTTTTCAACGTTTTCGAGAGAAAATCAGCGACTTTGAAGAGCAAGGTCAAGGGCGAGACCATCACGGAGAGGGCGAAGTGGCTGGTCAAGCAACGTGAAAACGAAGGCTTCATGTCGCAATTCATCACGGAACCGAGCGAGGGAGGTCCGCAGGTTCTAGAGTGCCATTCCCCCATCATGAACCTGCTCGATCAATACCCGATCATCGGCCGGCTGGAGCAGGATTTGGTCGGGGCGATCCTCGGCACAGAGGTCCGGCGCGAAGAGACGCGCACCTCGGGACTCTACGAGTGCGCCTTCTACTTCGCGCTGTAGGGCGCGTCCCAAAACGATGTAGCAGCGGTCTCCGACCGTTGCATTATCCCGCTGGCGGGTAACTCGTCCGAATCGTGTGGCCGGCCGCCCCCACACGCGGGAGATTTCGCTTTCGCATCGGGGTAAGTTCGCTTGATTGATGGCCCATGCCCCGGGCCTTTCCGACAGCGGTAATCGAGAATCTGCAACCGCTGATCGACGGCGGAAGGTATCCGATCAAGCGGGTCGTCGGCGAAGATTTAGCGGTCGAAGCGGACGTCTTCAAGGACGGTCACGATGTTGTAGCCGCGCGGCTGAAATGGCGCATCCTGGGCGAGCTGCGCTGGCACGAAACAGCCATGAAGCATCTGGAGAACGACCGATGGGGCGGCGTTTGTTCCCTTTATGAGAACGCCATTTACGAGTACACGGTGGAAGCCTGGGCGGACACATTTGCCGGGTGGCAGCACGAATTTGCTGCAAAGTTCAAGGCAGCAATTCCGAATCTGAACAGCGAAACCCTGGAAGGCGCTGCGCTAATCGAAGGCGCCGCGCGCCGTGCGGGAAATTCCCAGGACGCGCGTCGGTTGCGCGAGCTATCCGAGATGATTCGGACGAGCGAATACGAGCAGATCAACGCCATCGCCCATTCCGGCGAACTGGAAGTGCTGATGGCCACCTACCCGGATCGCGCCGCGGCCACACAGTATGCGCCGCCTCCGCGTGCCGTCGTTGATCGCGTGGAAGCAAGGACCGCTGCTTGGTATGAATTCTTCCCGCGCTCCGCCGAGGGCACGGGCGATCGCGGCTCGACCTTTCGGGATTGCCTCCCACGGGTGGACGACGCGAAGACGATGGGGTTCGGCGTGATTTATTTTCCGCCGGTTCACCCGATTGGGTTCGCGAATCGCAAAGGGCGCAACAACTCTGTCACGAGCGAGCCTGGCGAGCCGGGCGTGCCCTACGCTATTGGCAACCGCCACATTGGCGCTCCCAACGGCGGTGGCCACAAGGATGTCGAGCCAGCCTTGGGAACACTCGAGGATTTCGATTGGCTCCAGCAGGAAATTCGCGATCGCGGAATGGAGATCGCGCTCGATTTCGCGATCAATTGCTCGCCCGATCATCCTTACGTGGCAGAGCACCCCGAGTGGTTCTACAAAAGGCCAGATGGCACGATCAAATACGCCGAGAACCCCCCGAAGAAATACGAAGACATCTACCCGCTAAACTTCCGTTGCTCGAATTGGCAGGAACTCTGGGATGAAATGACGAGCATCATCCTTTTTTGGGCCGACCGGGGTGTTCGCATCTTCCGGGTCGATAACCCGCACACCAAGCCGGTGCCGTTCTGGGAATATCTGATCACGCGCGTGCGGGAACGGTATCCCGACACGATCTTCCTCTCGGAAGCATTCACCAAGCCGAAGATGATGAAGGCGCTCGCGAAAGCCGGTTTCTCGCAGAGTTACACCTATTTCACCTGGCGGGAGTCTAAGGGAGAGTTTGTCGAGTATTTCACGGAGCTGACGCAGACCGGCATGCGTGAATACTTCCGCGGGAATCTCTGGCCGAACACGCCGGACATCCTGCCTGTGCATTTACAGGAAGGCGGCCGGCCGGCGTTCATAATCCGCGCTGTCCTCGCCGCTACGCTTTCGAGCGTTTACGGGATCTACAGCGGTTTCGAGCTATGCGAGAACGCTTCCCTTCCCGGCCGCGAGGAGTATCTCGATTCGGAGAAATATCAGTGGAAGGAGCGCGACTGGGATGCGCCCGGCAACATTAAGGATTGGATCACGCGGCTGAACAGAATTCGGAAGGAGAACCGCGCGCTTCATCTCTACAAGAACCTGCGCTTCTACAGCGCAGACAATGAAAACATTCTCTTCTACGGAAAAATGACGCCCGCGCGCGACAACATCATTTTCGTAGTCGTAAACCTGGACCCGTATGCCACTCATAGCTCTTACATCCATCTCCCACTGGCCGAGTTCGGCGCAATGGAGTCCGCCGCCTATCAAGTGCACGATTTGTTAACCGACGCGCGGTATACCTGGCACGGCAGCCGCAACTACGTCGAGCTAGACCCACGCGTGCAGCCTGCGCACATCTTTCGGATTCGGCGGCTGGTCGGCGACGACAGGTTCGCTTAGATGGATCGAGCGCCCCCGCGCTCGAGCAGTCGGACGACTAGTTTTCCATCTGTGGTCGATCCCAACTACGATGCGAATCTCTCCGATATCGCAGCGAATCCGGAGGAATGGATAAGGGAAAACGGAAGCGTTTACCTTCCTCGAAATTACGTGATCAGGACGCGCGTGGATCCGAACAAGAAGGACGCGATGATCAACGTCTCCCACCGCGGCACGACGGGGGCGGGCGAGAAGACGCTAAATCGCGGGCTTCGTGCGCATGGGAGATAAGCCGCGCAACGTGGTGCTGCGGACGCTGGGGCCGAGCTTGAGCGGGAGCGGATTGCAACAGGTAGCGGCGAATCCGAGGATTGAGGTCTATGGCGCGTCGGGCCGGAGACTGGTGACCAGCGCGGATTGGGGAACGGACGCACGCGCGAACCAGCTGAGCGTCAGCTATCTGTCGCTCGCGCCGCGGAACGAGAAGGAAGCCGCGCTCGTTTCTATGGTGGCGCCGCCGCCACACGTCCCGCCCGTGACAAAGCTTGAATGCGACGTCGCTGAGGCCGCTACATTCAGGGACTATTCCTCTGAACGTAGTTGGCCGATGCGCTGTCTCTCCTGCGGTGATGTTGCGTCCGCGATAGCCGCCGCCTATGATATCCGCATTCACGGAATGAAAAAAATCCTTCCGCTGCTCACCTTTCTGGTGAGCGCTTCGCCTCTTCTCGCGCAAAGTCCTGCGCCGCTCACGCCCGATTTGCCGCGTTCGACTTCGCTTCTCGACGCGATGATGAACGCCGGCCCAATCATTTTCCCGCTTTTTGCTCTCTCGATCTTCTCAGTCATGCTGGTCGTGGTTTACTTTTTGACCATTCGCCGCGGCGCCGTGGTCTCCAGCGGCTACATGGCCACGGCCGATGCGCTCCTGCGCAAGCGCGATTACCTGGGCCTGCTCGCGGTTTCAAATCGGCATGGTGAAGCGATCGCGCGCGTCGTGCAGAAGATGCTCGAGTTTACAACCAAGAACCCGGGCGCGGATTTCCAGCAAGTCCGCGAGATCGCAGAAACCGAAGGCACTCGCGTCGCTTCGGGGCTGAACAACAAGGTGACTTATCTCGCGGATGTGGGCACGATCGCGCCGCTGATCGGTCTGCTCGGGACCGTCATCGGCATTGTGCGGTCGTTCAGTGCGCTCGGAGCTGACCTCGGTTCGGCACGCTACATGCAACTCTCAAAGGGCGTGAGCGAAGCACTCATCAACACCGCCGGCGGACTCGCGATCGGAATTCCGGCCCTGATCTTCTACGCCTTTTTCCGCGGGCGTGCGCAACGTCTCATCTCCGAGTTGGAATCCGCGGTCACGCATGTGCTCGCTTTGCTTTCTTTACAGTACAATAAGCGGGCGGAGCGGGCGCCGGTCCTGCTTGAGGATGAATTCTAAGCACGGGATGCGGGATGCGGGATGCGCGATGCGCGATCCCGGCATTCCATATCTCGCATCGCGCACCTCGTTATGAATCTGCGGCGGCACGCGGTTCCACAGCACCCGGGCATTCAGCTTGCCCCACTCGTCGACGTGCTGATGCTACTCCTGATTTTCTTCCTCCTCACCTGGAACGCAGCTCGCAATGAAAACGAGCTGGATGTGAAAGTTCCCAAGGCGAGTTCCGCGAAAGAGAAGACGGCGCCCATGGGTGATGTGGTCGTGAATGTAAAGGCGGACGGGAACGTGATGGTGAATCGTCGCACGCTGAGCGGACCGGAGCTGGCGGAGCTTTTAAAAGGCCTGGTGAGCCTGGATGCGGAACAAGCTGTGGTCATTCGCGGTGACGAGACCGGTGCCTACAAGAATGTCGTTGGGGTGTTGAACATTTGCAGCGAAGCCGGAGTGACCAACGTCGCTTTTGCGACCGCCAAATGAAGGCCTTAAAGAGCGCGCAGAGCGTTCTTGCGGCGATTTTCATTCTGGCCCCGGCCCACTTCGCTGTGGGACAGCGTTCGAACGAGGTGCGCCGCGCGCAGCCGGTCGAGGAACCGCCCATTCCGCGCGCTCTGCCGGCGAATCCTCCAGGCGCGACGCCTTCGCCGACACCGCGCAAGCTACCCACTGCAATTCCAGAAACCCCGGCTCCGCGTCCTCCCCCAGTTTCGACGCCGTATCCAATGCCGCGCTCGGGTGCCGCGGAGGCCACGGACGCGTTATCCGATCCCAGTGGTCCCGTCCCGACCGAAACGGAAGCGCCCGATCGCCGGCAGCTCGATTATGCGAACGCGCTTTTCGGTCGCAAGCTCCACGACCTGGCGATTCCAGAGTATGAGAAATTCCTGGGGCAATATCCATCCGCCTCCGGCCGGGCCAGCGCCTACTTTTATCTGGCGGAGTGTTATCGCGCGTTGAATCGCGGCCCGGCGGCGCGGACGGCTTTCCAAAGCGTTTTGGATGAGCATGGCGAAAGCGAGTTTGCCGGACCAGCGGCCTATGGCGTAGCCGAGATCCTGTTCAACCAAAAGGATTACAACGGGGCGCTGGCCCTCTTCCATCGTTCCGCCGCCAAATCCAAGGAGGCTGCGCTCGCGCTCTCCGCGCGTTACTTCGAGGCGCGCTGCTTGGAGAATCTCGATCGCAAGGAAGATGCGGCAAACCTCTATCTCCAGGTCGTCGAGGCGAAGAATCCTAATCCGTACCGGGAAGACGCGCGTCTGGCTGCAGGTTCCATTCTCGTGGCGCGGGGCCGTAAAAGTGAGGCGCTTAAACAGTATGAAGCGCTGGCCGGCGAAACGGGCAAGCCTGCCTTGAAAGCGGAAGCAACGGTCCGAGCCGGAATGGTGGCGATCGACCTCTACCAGGGAGAGAAGGGCAAAGCTGATAAAGCGATGCTGGAGAAGGCCACGAGCCTTCTGCAAAAAGGGCGCAGTTTGCCGGAGGCCGGGCGGTGGCGCGGCATCGCACAGACCGGATTGCTCAGACTGCTTTATTCCTCCGGGCAATACGCGCAGCTGTTAACCGAGTACAAACGCGGGCTGGAAGAAGTGCCCGAGGACCTTCGTGCAGAAATGATGCTGCTCGCGGCGAACAGCGAACGCCAGCTGGGCCATGAAAAGGAAGCGGAGGCGGTCTATGCGCAAATCGTCGCAAAGTATCCAAATCGCGATGAGGCGAAAGACGCGAGCTACCAGCGTCTCATCAACATTTACAATTCCGACCCGACGGCGCTCGTCGCGGAGGTCGATCAATATCTCTCGACCAACCCAACGCTGGAGCGAGGCGATCAGGCGAAACTTCTCAAGGCCGAAGCGTTCTACAAGCAGGGCAATTTTGCGGAAGCCGCGCCACTTTACGAAATGCTTCGGGCCTCCCAGCTTTCTCCGAAGCTGCGCGCCGAATCGGCTTACAAATTGGGGTGGTGCTACGTGCAAATGAAACGGCCGCCGCAGATCATCGAAGCTTTTGGCTATTTTCTGAAGGCCTTCCCCGACAATCCACAGGCGCCGTCCGCGCTAACGCAGCGCGCTCTGGCGCAGCAGGAGGCGAAAAACTACGACGCGGCTATCGCCGATCTGAATACTTTGCTCACCAGTTTTCCGGCGGCCCGGGAGCGCGAAGCAGCGCTGCAACAAAAAGCGCTCCTCATGGGCCAGCAGGACAATCCCAAAGGAATGACGGAAGCCTTTCAGCAGCTGCTGAAGGAATTTCCGAAGAGCGCTGTCGCTGCGCAGGCCAATTATTACATCGGTAAAGCGGCCTTCGAGGCGAAGGAGTACAAGACAGCGCTGCCGGCTCTCGACGCCGCGCGGAAACTGAACAAAGAGCAATACCAGACGCCGGCGACGGTTCGCATCGTCTCGTCTTATTTCTATCAGAAGAACCGCGCCGCTTTGACCGGCGAAATAGACAAGTTCCTCGTCGCAACCCCGGACGCCAAGATCCCGGGCGAAATCCTCCAGTGGCTCGGCATCGAGTATTACAACGAGAAGAACTACCCAGCGGCCGAGAAGTATTTGAGCGTCCTAGGGAACAGCGACCTTGGTAACGTGAATCCTGATTTTTGGTTCTACTTGGCCGATGCGCAAACGAAGGTGGGAAAGTTCGCGGGCGCGGAAGCTTCGTACGAAAAATACCTTCAAACTGCCACTGATCCCGCGGCGAAAGTGAAGACGCTGCTCGCCTTGGGGGCGACTAAGATCGCCGCCCACAAAGCCGACGAGGCGCAGAAAATTGCCGAGGAAATCATGGGTTTGCAGCCGGAGGGGCGCGTCAACGCGGAAGCGAGATTACTGGCAGGTGATGTGCAACTAGAGCGCGGGCACTTCGAAGAGGCCGGAAAGGCATTCATGGGGGTGGCGTTACTTTATGACGATCCCACGATCACACCCCGGGCCTTGCAAAAGGCGGCCTCGGCGTACGAGAAAGCCGGTAAGAAAATCGAAGCCGACCGCGCTACGCAAGAGTTGCGCGCGAAGTACCCCGGGTTCGCGGGGGCGTGATCGGAGGTCATCCCTCCTTGTAGCGGCGGTCTCCGACCTACGTGGCCGGACGCGATCCGTTACTGGATCGCGCAATTGCTCGGCGGCACGGCGGCGGCGTTGATCTGCTCAGTGTTTTTCGGGCGTGACGTCGTGATCGCCGGGACGCCGCAACTCGGCACCACTTTGAACCCCGCGCAAGGTATCCTGATTGAGGCTATCCTGACGTTCTTTCTTGTTTTTGTCGTTCACGGAACAGGCGTGGACGCGGGCGGCGTGTCGCGGGTTTGGCGATCGGTTCTACGGTCACACTCGATATTCTTTTTGACGGACCGCTTACAGGCGCGGCGATGAACCCGGCGCGCGTCTTTGGCCCGGCCGTGGCTGCGCAATTTTGGAAGGCCCACTACGTGTACTGGCTTGGTCCACTGATTGGGGGAGCGGCGGCGGGATTTATTTACCGGGTATTTATCGAGCGGAATCCAGCGAGTAAATCTTAGTCCGCATTCCAAAAGTGCTACCGTCACAGACCGCCGCTACAGGATAGGGCCAGGGTTTCGATCGGGAGTGGTGCGAGAAAATCTTTTGTGTCTTCGATCTGTAGGACTGGTTTGGCGAGATGCGCCGCCAGCAGGCTCGCGTCAGGTGTGGGTGCGATACCCGCCTGGGCGGTGAGGCCCGACGTGGATAGTTGTTCGACGGCACCTTCCACGTTTCGCAGCACATTTTTTGAGTCGGTAAATTGCACCGTGCAAACTCCAGGCGCAGTTGCCTCGACGTAAGGCGCGAGCGTGTAAGCAAATTGCAGCAGCAGTTCGTTGAGCAATTTCTCCTGGTTCCTCAGGCGCGTTTTCACGACCAGGGCCAGAGAGCGGGCGAGTCCCTGGCTAGGACTCATGCCGCATCTCACGCCCACTTCTTGCGCAGCTTCGTTGAGTTGAATGATGACTGCCTTGACCTCCTGGTCATCGATCAGTCCCACAGGCTGAGCGGCGACTTCGGCTTGATGACGCAGCGCCGCTTGGAGATAAAAATTCGGCAGATAAATCGTCGCAAACATCAGCCCGCTCCCATGATTTCCTGTCGGCCGCCGTGAACGCGCTCAACCTGGAATTTCAAGCGGGAGAAATTGTCGTTCTCCTCCAGATTTTGCAGCGTCCAGTTGTTTTCGAGGACGAGCTTTAATTGAGCGCTGCTAATCATGCTGCGCCGTGTGAGAACCAGGAAAGCGGTTGGCACAGGCTCGACGAGACGTTGGAGGCGATACCAACTGGTGGGCGGGATTTTTCGCAACTCTTCCGTGGCGTTCATAATCAGATCGAGCACGACGAGAGGAAAGTTGCCGTCGCGCAAAAGAAGGTCAGCGGCTTTCACGGCTTCCATCGCCTTCGCGCAACGAATCCAAAGTAGATTCTGCAGTTGAGCGTTTCCCAAAGGGTGTGGATCGAAGGAGTCGTGGCCGTCAATCAAGGCAAGAAAGTAGCGCTCCTGATGCGCCACTTGCAGGAGGTGGTAAATCAGAAGCGCGGTTCCGGCGCTCACCTCTGGGCTGGTCAGCTCCGTGATAGCCCCCTTGGGCAAACCTCCGCCCGTCGCCTTATCTAGCGACGCCAGACCGGTGGCAATTCGCAGTTGCGAACCGGCGGGTGGTCGCGGAAAGCGCTCCGCCAGCAGGCTACGGAGATCGACGATCTTGCTGCTGGCCGCCATCCCGGAAGATGGCATTCATTGTTATATGTTCAATAGAACATTAACGCCGCTTGGGGCGAGGAAGTGTTATCTGTTTCCGCACGAGCGAAACCATGACTCCTTGAATCCTTAACTCGCGCGCCGGAACCAGATCCGGGAAGAGCGGATTCTCCGCCTTCAAATAAGGACGCCCGTGGTCCATCACGTACCGCTTTAAAGTCGTCTCCTCATCAATCAAGGCCGCCACGATGTCTCCGCTTTGAACTTCTTTTCGATCCTCGAGAATGACGATGTCGCCATCGAGAATGTGCGCATCGATCATTGAATCGCCTCGCACGCGGAGCGCGAAGGTGCGCCCGTTTTTAGAAGCGTTCACCGTCCTCGTATCGAGGGAAATATGACCTTCCACGGTTTGTTCCGCCAGCACTGCCATTCCCGCCGGGATCTGGCCATAGATCGGGATATCTGTGATGCGCACCTTCTGCATCGGTGTGATCAAGGCCCGGGCTTTTCGCGCGTGACGGTCCAGAAAACCTTTCCGCTCCAGCGCATCGAGATATTGCATGACCGACGTCTGACTGGCGAAGCCAAAGTGCTGCTGAATCTCGCGCGTGCTGGGCGTAATGCCGTTCTCGCGTTGCTCCGTCTGAATGAAACCGAGGATGTCTTTTTGGCGATCCGTGAGCACGAAATCAGTTTCCCTAACGACGAGCCGTCTGCAAGTTCAATTGAACACTTCGCTTCAATACAGCTTGAGCCGCTTCTCTTGCAATTCCGTGATCCAGCGCGCCAAGTATGAGAACCGAAGATAAAGGTCCTGCAATGCCAATGGGCGCTCTCTCCACGTGTCGCTGATTGCTTGCAGCTCGGCCTCAGCGGCGCGCTGCAGAGAAGAGATCCTCTCGAGCATCTCAGCTAGGTTTTCCTGCATCTGCGATAACTCTGGGCTCATGAGGGATCGACTAAGCGCGGTCGTTGCAAGCTCGGTTCGTTGCACCAGACCGTCTGCTGCTTGCATCAGAGCCGCGACTGCAGGAAAGATTTTCTCAATGTCGGCGGGAATTGCCGCGGTTTGCGCGGCGGGCGGAAATCCTTCCAGGTTCAGGAAATGATGGAGCCGGCGCTTCGGATCTCGCAGCACCTGATAAGCTTCATTCAGTTCCGCGAAGACTGTCTCGGCCTGGCCGGTCCCATCATCCCGCGCTTGAGCGTCCGGATGCGTGCGAAGTGTTTTCTCGTGAAATGTTCGCTGCAGTTCCCTCGGGTCGAGCCACGGTTGCCGGGATCGCTCGAAGAGAGCGAAATAATCGGTCATGCGGCGAAACTCTCGCCACAAGAACAATGCGCGACCGCGTTTGGGTTAGTGACCTTGAAACCGCCCTTTTGCAGATCGTCGCTGTAATCGAGAAGCGATCCGCTCACAAAAAGTGCACTCTTGGGATCAACGACGACACGAACCTCGGAGGATTGCACCATGATGTCGCGATTGGCTGGGCCGTCCACCAAGTCCATTTTGTACTGCAGCCCGGAGCAGCCCCCGCCAATCACCGCGACGCGTAAAGCGCCTTCCGGCCTCCCCTGTTTTTGAAGCAAACCGAGCAATTTTCGGGACGCGTTCTCTGTCACCTTGATCAGGCGCTCGTTGCCGATTTTGTAATTGATTCCCGTTGCGGGAATAGCTGTCGCAGACACGGGCGACACTACGGGGCCACGCCTGCCAGGGCAACCTGGCCCGCTTGCGAGGCGATGTGCTCAGCCGCGATGTCATCAATCTCCGCGAGAGTCGAGACGCGCTGAAATTGTTCGCGCAGAGCCTTGCTCGCGGGAAAACCTTTCGAATAAGCCATCAGTCGCGCCCGCATCGAGCGAATCGCCTGGTCCTCATTCTTCCATTCCTGCACCGCGAGCTGGCAATGCCGCTTAATCAGCGCCCAGCGTTCCGGAAGCTCGGGCGGCGGCAGCAATTGTCCCGTTTCCATTTCGTGTTTGATTTGTCCGAAGATCCAGGGCGAACTCATGGCCGCGCGGCCGATCATCACGCCTGCGATGCCAGTCTCGGCCCTGCGTCGGACGACGTCACCCGCGTTGCCGATATCGCCATTACCGATGACAGGAACGGCCACTGACTCGACGACTTTACCAATGGTATGCCAGTCTGCTGCGCCGGAATATCCTTGCGCGCGCGTTCGTCCGTGGACCGCAATCGCCGCGATGCCCGTGTCTTCGAGAATGCGCGCGACGCTCGGCGCGTTGATGGACGCGTCGTCCCAGCCGATGCGAATCTTCGCTGTGACGGGAGTAGGCGCAGCGGCATTGACCACGGCGCGCGCCACTGCGGCGAGTGTCGGGCAATCCTTGAGCAAGGCGGAGCCGCCGTTTTTCGCCACGACCTTATTAACCGGACACCCAAAATTGAGATCGATGAAATCGGGCTGCACCCAGTCGATGACATGACGCGCAGCTGCTGCCATGTGCTCCGCATTGCCGCCAAAGAGCTGAACACCGAGCGGGCGTTCGCACTCGTCAAAGTCGAGATACTCACGCGTGCGCTCATTCCGGCGGAAGACGCCCTCCGCCGAGACAAACTCCGTCACGAGCACGTCCGCCCCCCGTTTCTTGCAGAGCTGGCGAAAGATTTTATCCGATACCCCAGCCATGGGCGCGAGGTAGAGCGGAAAGTTGTCGTGCGAAAACCAGGGAAGCGCGGGGTTCATGCGGAGGCGGCGCCTTTCAGGAGATGTGCGACTTCGTTCTGGAGCGATTCGAGTTCGTCGAGGCGCAGCTGAAGGTCGGGAACAATAAACACGTCGCCGCTTTTCGTGTGCTCATAGATGAGGACGGGCCCCTTCTCCGTCGCCTCGCTCTTGATCTGTTTCAGCATGCGCTTGCGCTCCAGCATCACCGCCAGGACGTAGCACGCATTCGGTTGCGTCTGCTCGCCAAGCAAACGCCGCAATAATTCCTCCGCATTTTCTTTCCCCAGCGGCTCGGGTGGCGCCGGCGCCGGCGGCTCATAGTGCGTCTTCCAGAATGAGAATGGCCGAATGTTCTCATTGCGAGTGGCCCAGGCTTCTGCGCTCAGATCTTCCCTGCGATATCCGTTTCCTTCGCGAAAGAGCAGAGTGTAGAAATGCTCGCCATCGGCGAATGGCCTGCCCGTCGTGGCGCAGACGTCGGCGCGGTGCTTGATAGGCCATTCGTTTGCGAGCGGGTTCATGAAACGGAGAGGGGGCGCGGCGCGTGAGGCAGAAAGCTGCGCAGATCGCGATTGGCGGAACGGAGATAGAGCAGGACGAGACCCACGGCGGCGAAGAAAATGTTTGGCCCCCAGGCAGCGATCCATGTCGGGATGCGATCTCCCTCGCCGAGTGCAAGAAACAGGTGAGTCAAAAAATTCATCGAGAAAACAAGGCCAATCGCAGCCGCCACGCTCGAAAGAACTCCGCCCCGGGAAGAACCAATCGCGAGCGGCGCGGCGAGAAATACAACCACCAGACAAGTCCACGGCAAGGCGAGGCGGTATTGGAAGTGAGTGAAGAAGGGCGCCAGCAAGCTGGACGGGAAGTCCGAATTGAAACGCAGGTAGTCACGCAGTTCCGGCAGGCTCAGGAATTCTGCGCGCATGTTTGAGCTGGCAAGACGGAAGGGTGTCTCGCTCCAGTCCGAAATCGTGAGCGACTCAAGCACCTGCTCCTGAGTGATATTCCCCTCCTCGTCGTAATCTACAATCTTCACCTGTCTAAGGTCCCAAGCTCTCGCTTGCGGCCGATACGAAGCCCACGTCGCCATGTAGTTCCGGATAATGTTGTCGGATGAGTCCTGTTGCAGCACCTGCACGGTGAGGAAATCATTGTGTCCCGGCCGGAACCGCTGGATGAACCAGGTTCGATTGTCTGCGCGATTGCGGAAGATCTGACCTGAGATGCCAGCGTCGCGCGGGTCGTCTCGCACCCCCTCGAAAAAGCTTTTTCGGGCACGTTCCGCGTGCGGGGCAAGAGAGTAGTTAAGCGCGCCGCTCAACGCCGCGGTCAGCAATCCCATCCCGAGGAGGGGAACCAGGAGCCGGGGAACGCTGACGCCGGCAGTCAGCATCGAGACGATTTCATTCGTCCGCGACATTCGGCTGAGCGAAAAAAGGAGCGCCAACAGAAGCGAGACTGGCAGAAGAATGACAAGGATTTGCGGGAACTGCGTGAGATAGTATTGCGCCACCAGCCAAAGCGAGACGCGGTCGTCCAGGAAAGTCGAGATGTTGTCGCTGATATCGAAGATGAGCCAAATGGAGATAAACGCCGCGATGCAATACAGGTAAGCGCGGAGGAAACTTCGCAGAACATATCGGTCGAGGAGTCGCACAGGAAAATCTTGGGGGGTTCGAATTTCGATTCGCGGGGGTTCGCAGCCGGCTCAAGATGGCAGCGTCTGTAAACATATCGCAAATGACCAATCACGAATCGGAAATGTCATGATCGCGCTTCGAGAAACGCTTGGCAGCGATTTTGTGGAGCGGGTCCGAGCCGTCTTCTCCGAGACGGGCCTGCTCGCGAAGGCGAAGAACTTCGAGTATCGCGCCGAGCAGCAGGAAATGGCTGTGGCCGTGGCGCAGACGCTCGAGCAGGAGCAGCACCTGGTGGTTGAAGCTGGGACCGGTGTCGGAAAATCAATCGCATATCTGGTGCCCTCAATCCTCTTCGCCCTCGAGCAGAAGAAGAAGGCCGTCATCTCGACGCACACTATCAACCTCCAGGAACAGTTGCTCGACAAGGACATCCCGATCGTAAAGAAAGTCCTCCCGGTCGAGTTCGACGCCGCGTTAATGAAAGGCCGGCAGAACTATCTTTGCCCTCGACGGCTGGAACGCGCGCTGCAGCAAGCGGGTGAACTCTTCACCACTTCGGAGCAGACGGAGCTGGTGCGGCTGGCAGAATGGGCGCGCCGGACGAAGGATGGCTCGTTGAGCGATCTGCCGATGGAACCGGATTCGAAAGTCTGGGCGCAGGTCTGCAGTGAAGCGCACATCTGCACCACGAAAAGCTGCGGGCAGACGAGTAACTGCTTCTTTCAGCAAGCTCGGAAGCGCCTCCTTGCTGCAGACGTGATCGTCCTCAACCACACGCTGCTCTTCATGCTCCTGGGCGGATTGGAGGAACAAGAGGAGCGGGAGAGCGGTTTTTTGTTTCCAAACGACTTCGTCATCTTCGACGAAGCCCACACCGTCGAGCAGGTAGCTTCGCGCCAGATCGGTGTCAGCATCTCGCAATATGGGTTACGGGCGACAATCCAACGGCTCTACAACGCGCGCACGCGCAAAGGGCTCTTCACGGTCACGCGCGATGCGGCAGGGGTAACTCTGGCAGCGTCCCTGACCGACGAAGCGGACAGATTCTTTGAAGCGATCGGCGCGCGAGCAGATTTCCGGAAGGGCCGGGAGGTTCGCGTCCGCCAGGCGGATTTCGTGCCGGATACGATCAGCGCACGGCTGCTCGCGTTGCAGGCGCGGATCATGGAGGTGGTGAAGCGGACCGAGGACGAATTCCTGAAAGCGGAATTGCAGGAGCTGGGGAAACGGATCCGGGATGCGCGCGCAGGGATCATCACGTTTCTGGAGCAAAGCGCGGAGGGCTACGTCTACTGGATCGAGCGGACCGGAAAAACGGCGCAGTTCTTTTCCTTACACGCAGCGCCGATCGACATCGCGCCAGTCCTGCGGCGGATGATTTTCCGGGACGACCGCTGCTCTGTCATGACGAGCGCGACGCTCGCCGTCGGTCAACCCGATCTGTCCTATTTCCGGCGAAGGGTCGGCGCGAATGAAGCCGAGCCGTTGCAACTCGGGAGTCCCTTCGATTTCGGGAAGCAAATGAAGCTTTTTGTCGTCCAGAAAATGCCTGACCCGCGCGCCGCCGGCTACAAGGAAGCGCTGGCGCAATGGGTCGCGCATTTTGTGGAGGAAACGGAGGGGCGTGCCTTCGTTCTCTTCACCAGCTACCGCGTCATGCAGCAGCTGGCGGAGGAGATGCAGCCTTTCTTCGAGGAGAGCGGCATGAATCTGCGCGTGCAGGGACAGGGGGCTCCGCGCGGCAAGCTCCTCGAGCAATTCAAGTCGACCGAGCGGAGCGTCCTTTTCGGCACGGACAGTTTCTGGATGGGCGTCGATGTGCCTGGGGATGCGCTCTCTAATGTGATTATCACGCGTCTGCCGTTTGCCGTTCCGGATCATCCGCTCATTGAGGCCAAGCTGGAATTCATCCAGGAACGCGGCGGGGATGCGTTT
>Ga0136617_10001974_pt1 | contig 18307 bp, 14 predicted proteins | sample AntDrymUQ3222106_2_FD_129672 | JGI IMG/M metagenome (GOLD analysis project Ga0136617, IMG submission 129672) | Polar desert sand microbial communities from Dry Valleys, Antarctica - metaG UQ322 (21.06) | ecosystem: Environmental > Terrestrial > Soil > Desert | place: Antarctica: Dry Valley... | reverse complement strand
GTCGTGGCGGAGACGGCGGTGATCGTGCCGTGCGACACGCTCGTCACGGAATCGACCTTCGGCGAACCGCTCTACCGTTTTCCGCCCGACGTGGTGACGGCAGAGCGACTTTACGCCGCTGTTGATCGTGCCCTCTCCGATGACCGCGTCCCCGTCGTGCTGGCCTACGCGCTCGGCAAAAGTCAGGAAGCGCTGGAACTGCTGCTCAGGCGCGGCTACCGCGTGGCGCTGCACGGCTCGGTATGGAACGTGACGGAGATTTACCGTGAACTCGGCGTCGAGTTCTCCGGGGCGTACGAAAAGTATGACCGCGAGCGCTTGAAAGGTCGCGTGCTGATTACCCCGCCGGGCTGCCGCAAACAGCCGATGGTTCAGAACATCGAGCGGCGCTACATCATCATGCTGACCGGCTGGGCTTTGAGCAAAAGCGCGCCGTACATGTACAAGGATGTCGATCTGGTGCTGCCGCTTTCAGACCATGCCGACTTCGACGACCTGGTGCGCCTCGCGCGCGAGTCGGGCGCGGGGCGGATCATCACGATGCACGGCGCGCCGAAGTTCGCCGCCCACCTGCGCGACATGGGATTTGTCGCCGAACACCTCGCGCATCATCCCGGCTCGACGAAAGGCGCGAAGAAACAGGCGCCGAAAAAGGCTTCGAATGCCATCGCGCAGACGCTCTTTGACTGACCGGGTTGGAGTTTGATGCGCAAGGTGCAAAGACTTTTTAGAGGGCCGGGCGCTTTATGCGGACTTGCCCGCCGGACACCTTCCCGTCGCTTGCGCCTGGCGGGTCATGTCACTATAATGCGCGAGCTTTCAGCAGCCGCGATTAGTAAAAACCTAAAATGCGAATCAGGGGTTGAAATCGGCCATGTAGAATCAACGATTTACATGAGACTTTGCGGCGCACAAATTAAAACACCTTTCGTAAGTCCTTTGTTTACAATGCGCGCAATTTTCAACTCCTGATTCACATTAAAGATTAAGGGGTGCGGTTGTTTTAGCCCTCCTCAAGAACATACAGCGACATTTAAGAATCAAGACATGGCAAGTAGCACTACTTGGAGAGATCGCCGTCGTGTCACGCCCGCCCGTCCGAAGCCTCTGCGTTCGCTCGCGGCCGGGTTGATGCAGGCGGCACGCGCGGCCTTCGCCGAACCGTACATGCTCGCCGTCGAGCGCCACGCGGTCGGGTTGCGTCGCCTGCCCAAAGAGATGGACGGCCTGCGCATCGTGCAGCTCACGGACATCCACCACAGCCCGTTTACCGGGCGCGAGCAAGTCGAACGGGCAGTCGAGATGGCGAACAGCCTTCAGCCAGACATCATCGCCCTGACCGGTGATTACGTCTCGCACGAGCGCGAGTATGCCGCGCCGTGCGCCGAGATGATGGGCCGCCTGCGCGCTCGCTGCGGCGTCTACGCGGTGCTCGGCAACCACGATCACTGGACGGACGCTGCGCTGGTCACCGACCTGTTCCGCGCAGAAGGCATCCGCGTGCTCGTCAACGAAGGAATGCGCTTCGAGCACAACGGGGCGTCCTTCTGGCTTGCTGGCGTCGACGATACGATGGTCGGGCTGGAAGACCTTCCGCTGGCGCTCGCCGGCTCGCGCCCCGACGAAATGAAATTACTTTTGGCTCATAACCCGGTTGTCCTGCGCCGCGCGGCGCGTGCCGGGGTCGACTTCGTGCTGAGTGGGCATACGCACGGTGGACAGGTCGCATGGCGCTCGGAGCGTTCGGCTTCGGGCAAAGTGCGCCGACGCCTGCTGCGTGGCCTCGGTCGCCAGGGCGAGACTCAGATTTACGTGTCGCGCGGCCTCGGCACGGTGGTGCTCCCGGTGCGTTACGGTTGCCCGCCAGAAGTCTCCCTGCTTCAACTGCGCTGCTCGGAATAATCTGAAGTCGAGAGTCTGGAGTCTGAAGTCTAAATTCCCGGTCTGAACTACGGGACAGGCTTTGGGATTACAGACTTCAAACTTTAGACTTCGGACTCGCATGTCTTCACGCATCGTCACCCTGCCAAACATCCTGACCGTGATCCGTATGGTGCTGATCCCGGTCTTCGTTTCGCTCCTCTTTTATCAGAGGTTCGGCTGGGCGCTGATTACTTTTCTGGTGGCGGGCGTAACGGACGGCCTGGACGGATTGCTTGCGCGTCGTTTCGACCAGAAGTCGCAACTCGGAACGATCCTCGACCCGATTGCGGACAAACTGCTCCTCGTCGCTTCGTTCATCGTGCTGTCGCTGCCTTCGATCATCCCCTTCCCGCATCCGCGCCATCTGCCGATCCCCTTCTGGGTGACCGCCGCCGTCATCAGCCGCGACGTGTTCATCGTGGTCGGCGCAACGGTCATCAACATGGTCACCGGTTTTCGGGGATTTAGGCCGTCGCTGCTCGGCAAAGTCAATACAGTCGTGCAGATTTCCGCCATCATCGCGGTGCTTGTCGCTGCCCGTTTCCCGCCGCTCAGGGGCTACCTTCCAACCGTCTACACCACCGTCTTCGCGTTCGCTCTCATCTCCGGCGCCCATTACGTGTACTGGGCCTCGCGGCTGCTCGGCGAAGATCGCGGCAACCGGGAAACCAGTTTATAAGGAATATCTTACCCGCCTTAAAGTGAAGCGCAGGAAGGTTTACAAATAAGTTGACAAGGCGACACTCAGATATTATATTGAGGCCACGTTCAAGCCGTACAAGTCATCAAATACGCCGTCAAAGCGCAATGGTATGAGTCGGCGATGAAACTTCGAGTCGGTGCTTGGCACTGCCGGGCAAATGCGCGAATAAAACACACATTGGAGAACTTAAGAACGATGAGCAAGATTATAGGAATCGATTTAGGAACGACAAATTCCGTGGTGGCCGTGATGGAAGGCGGCGAGCCGACGGTGATTACCAATTCGGAAGGCGGGCGCACGACCCCTTCCGTGGTGGCCTTTGCCAAGGACGGTAATCGACTGGTCGGCCAGGTGGCCAAGCGCCAGGCGGTGACTAACCCGGAGAACACGATCTATTCGATCAAGCGTTTCATGGGCCGCCGTTTCGATGAAGTCGGCGAAGAGATTAAGCAAGTGCCTTACAAGGTTCAGGCCGCCGGCCAGGGCGGGGACGTGCGCGTCTTCGCGGGCGGGCGAGATTCAAGTCCGCCGGAAATCTCGGCGATGATCCTGCAGAAAATGAAGCAATCCGCCGAGGACTATCTCGGTCAGAAGGTTGATAAGGCAGTCATCACCGTCCCAGCTTACTTCAACGACGCGCAGCGCCAGGCGACGAAAGACGCCGGTCGGATTGCCGGCCTCGAAGTGATGCGCATCGTCAACGAGCCGACCGCGGCGGCGCTGGCCTACGGCCTCGACAAGAAGAAGGAAGAAACGATTGCGGTCTTCGACTTCGGCGGCGGAACTTTTGACATCTCGATCCTTGAAGTCGGCGAAGGCGTCGTCGAAGTGAAATCGACGAACGGCGACACGCACCTCGGCGGCGACGACATCGACGAGGCGCTCATCAAGTGGATCATCGAAGAGTTCAGGCGTGATCAGGGCATCGACCTGACGAACGACAAGATGGCCCTTCAGCGCCTTAAGGAAGCGTCGGAGAAAGCTAAGATCGAGCTTTCGAGCGCGATGGAGACGGAGATCAATTTGCCGTTCATCACGGCGGATCAATCCGGGCCGAAGCACCTCGTGATGAAGCTGACGCGCGCCAAGTTCGAGCAGTTGATCGACCCGATCCTGAAGCGGCTGATGCCGCCGGTCGAACAGGCCATCAAGGACGCCGGTGTCGACGCGACGAAGATCGACGAAGTCGTCTTAGTCGGCGGCTCCACGCGCATCCCGAAGGTGCAGGAGTTGGTCAAAAACTTCTTCGGCAAAGAGCCGAACAAATCGGTCAACCCGGACGAGGTGGTGGCGGTCGGCGCTGCGGTGCAGGCGGGTGTGCTCTCCGGCGAAAAGACGGACATCCTGCTGCTCGACGTGACGCCGCTCAGCTTAGGCATCGAAACGCTCGGCGGCGTGTTCACCAAGCTGATTGAGCGCAACACGACGATCCCGACGCGCAAATCGGAAACCTTCTCGACCGCTTCGGACAATCAGACCTCGGTCGAAGTTCACGTCCTACAGGGCGAGCGCCCGATAGCGACTGACAACCGGACGCTCGGCAAGTTTCACTTGATCGGCATCCCGCCCGCACCGCGCGGCATGCCGCAGGTCGAGGTGACGTTCGACATCGACGCCAACGGCATCGTCAACGTCTCGGCCAAGGATATGGGCACCGGGCGCGAGCAGAAGATCACGATCACCGCATCGTCGGGACTCTCGAAGGAAGAGATCGACCGCATGATGCGCGAGGCCGAATCGCACTCGGCTGACGATCTGCGCAAGCGCGAAGAGATTGAATCGCGTAACCGCCTCGACAGCCTTCAATATCAAGTCGAAAAGACCTTCAACGAGAACAAGGAGAAGCTCGACGGAGCGGGCGCGACGCAGGTCGAAACGGCGCTCGCCGACGCGAAGAAAGCGCTCGAAGAGGGCGGCGTTGAAAGAATGAACGACGCCTTCAACAACCTGCAAACCGCTTCTCATAAGCTGGCCGAGGCGCTCTACAGCAGCGCCGGCGCGGCGGGCGGCGATCAGGCATCGGCGGCGGGCGCGTCAACCGCCGGCGGCTCCGGGCAGGGAACGTCCGGCGGCGGTGGTGGCGAAGACAACGTGATCGACGCCGAATACGTTGACGTGGACGAAAAGAAGTAAGCGAATTTTAGATTTGCGATTGCCGATTTGCGATTGGAAGAGGTCGGGGGATGAACTCGGCCTTTTTCAATCGTCAATCTAAAATCAAAAATCGCAAATTTTCTCGATGGCCAAACAAGATTATTATCAGGTGCTGGGCGTCAAGCGGGACGCGAAGCCGGAAGAGCTTAAGAAGGCTTATCGCCGGCTCGCGCGAAAGTTCCATCCGGACGTTAACCCAGGCGACAAATCCTCTGAAGAGCGCTTCAAGCTGATTACCGAAGCGCATGACGTGCTCTCCGACCCGAAGAAGCGCAGCGTCTATGACCGGTTCGGCCAATACTCCGACAATTTGGCGGAAGCAGCGGCGCGCGGCGCAACCCCACCCGGTGGAGCGCCGGGACAGGGCGCGGGCGGCTTCGACTTTACCGGCTTCGATTGGGGTAACACCGCCACCTCGTACGGCGGCGCTGGCAGCAGCAGTAGCGGCAATAGTTCGAGCTTCCGCGACATCTTCGCTGATCTGTTCGGTGGCGGCGGTGCGAAGGCCGAACGCGAGCCGCCACGCCCGATGCCGCAGCGCGGTGCCGACATCGAGATGCCGCTCGCGCTCTCTTTCGAAGAGGCGGTGACCGGCATCACGACGAACATCTCCGTCAACCGCTCCGAGCAGTGTTCGCGTTGCAACGGTGCGGGCGACGCCGGCGGGCCGCTGATCGTCTGCCAGACCTGCAAAGGTGCCGGCCAGGTGCAAAAGGCGGGCGGGCGTCTGCGCTTCGCACAAGAGTGTCCCGATTGTGCGGGCACGGGCAAGCGGCGCGCGCCGTGCCCGGTCTGCCACGGCAAGGGGACTGTGCCGAAGGTCGAGACAGTGAAGGTGCGCATCCCGGCGGGCGTCGACACGGGTTCGCGCGTGCGTATCCCCGGCAAGGGCGAGGGCGGACGTCTCGGCGCCCCCCCCGGAGACCTCTACATTATTACCAACGTCGGGCGTCATCAGCACTTCACGCGCAAGGGCGACAACATTTACGTGAGCGTCCCGGTGACCGTGCCGGAGGCCGCGCTCGGCGCGAAGATCGAGGTGCCGACCGTCGAAGGCAAAGCGCAGTTGCGCATCCCGCCCGGCACACAGTCGGGGCAGAAGTTCCGCCTGCGCGAGCGGGGCGTGCCCAGCTTGCGCAACCCGCAGGCCCGCGGCGACCAGTTCATCGAAGTGCAAGTCACGCTGCCAAAGGTGATTTCGGAAGAGACCAAAGATCTGCTGAAGCGCTACGCGCAGATGAACCCCGAAAACCCGCGCGTGGTGATGGGACTCGAATAGAGGTCAGATGTCGGATGTTAGATGTCAGTAAAAACTGCTTGTCTAACATCTGACATCCAGCATCTAACATCCGTTTTATGAAGCGTAAGCTCCGGACATACACGATCAGCGCGGTGGCGACGCAGTACGATATCCACCCGCAGACCCTGCGCCTGTACGAACGTGAGGGCCTGCTGAAGCCGTCACGCTCCGAGGGCAACACGCGCCTTTATACCGACGCTGACCTTGAGCGTTTGGAGTTAATCCTGGCGTTGACGCGCGACCTCGGGGTGAATTTGGCCGGCGTCGAAATCATTCTCAACATGCGCGAAAAGATGGACGCGATGCAGCACGAGTTCGAGCGCTTCTTCGCGTACCTGCGCACGCACGCTGAAGAGTTCGCGCACTTTACCGAGCCGCCCCCGCCCGAAGCGGGCGCGCTGGTGCCGTCCTCGCGCATCGCCACGCTCCAGAGTCGTCGCCCCACGGGACAACGCGGCTGAGAAGCTTCCGCCCGCGCCGCGACGCACCGTCCGGGCGCACGCCCGCTTAAAAACTTCGCCTTGATTTTCCCAATGCGGTAGGTATAGAGTCCTCTCCGCCGTCAAGACATTTATCAGGCGCTTCGCTCACCCTCACGCCTCGTCCTTCAACGCGCGGACACAATCCGCGACTACCAGTCATCAATCAGGAGCGAAGCCTACCCGGCGAATAACCGTATTCCGCCCGGTGCGCCGTCGCTTCCCGCGAACCGCGCGCCGGGACAGGTGTTCTCACTCACTCACACCTCTCCAGGAGCATGACCAGACATGAATTGCCTCACCCAGTTGACCCAACGCACGCCCATCCGACGGCGTGTTGTCACTATTCTTTCACTTGTCGTTTCACTTACCGCTTCACTTATTGTTTTACCAGACGTTGCCTCGACGCCTGTCGGCGCGCGTACGCAGGACCTCGACAACGTAACGATCAGCGGGCGCGTGGCCGACACGAACGGCGCGGCCCTGCCACGGGCGACCGTTTCGGTGGCGCACGCGTCGACCGGCGCCGAGCGTCGAGTCACGACGGACGAGGAAGGGCTTTACCGCGTCGCCGGGCTGGGGCCGGGTGTGTATGTTGCGCGCGCTTCGTTCGCCGGATTCGCGGTTGGCGAGAGAGGGAATCTCGTCACCGTGGCGGGGCAGCATGTGCGACTCGACTTCACGCTGCAACCCGCCGGCGTAACGGCGGAACAGGTTGTTGTCAGCGAGGCCGGCGCGCCGCCGGTTGACACGACGCGGACGGTAGTCGGCGGCACCGTGACGCGCGACGAGATCGAATCGCTGCCGTTGCCGTCTCGCTCGCCGCTCGATTTCGTTTTTACTTTAAGCGGCGTCACGGAGGAGCCGCTCTCGACGCGCGACGCGGCTGAGGATCGCGACCCGGACGCGCGCTCGGCAACAGCGGAGCGGAGCGCGACGACGCCCGAAGAGGCCGGCGCGTTCGCACTCTCCGGCGGAGCGGCTTACTCGAACAACATCACGATTGACGGCCTCGACAACAACGACGACCGCGCGGCGCGCGAGCGCTTTCAACCCTCGCTCGAAGCAATCGAAGAAGTGCAAGTCATCCTCAACCAATTCTCGGCGGAGTACGGGCGGGCGTCGGGCGGGCGCATCAATCTGCGCACGCGCGGCGGCTCGAACGATTTTCGCGGGCGACTCTTCTACTTCTTCCGCGACGAGTCGTTGAACGCCAACACCTTCAATAACAACCGGCGGGGTCTCGCGCGCTTGCCGCTGCAACAGCACAACGCCGGCTTCACTTTGAGCGGCCCGCTCGACTTCGGTTCAAAATTCTTGGGGCCGCGACGTGATGCCGGGCGCGGCAGAACATTTTTCTTTGGAGCATATGAACGCGACTCGGTGCTTGATTCGGCGCTGATTGATGCGCTCGTGCCGGTCGGGTCGAATCCGCTGTTTCCGCTGCCCGCGCCGACGACGCTCGTGAGCCGCCGCGTCGAACCCTCCGCGACCGCTCCGCACCGCCCGGCAGAACTTGCGCCGTTTGTTGAACGAATCAGCACGCCGCTCACGAACCACATCTTGACGGCGCGCGTCGACCATAAATTTACCGACGCGCACAACGCCGCGTTTCTCTACCAACTCGGACGGCAGAAAAACCTGCGCCAGTTCGGCGGCGGCCTACGTCTCGCCGAATCTCTTCAGGGCCGCACGCGCGACGCTGACGCGCTTTCATACTCGGACACCTACGTCTTCTCGCCGAGCGTCATCAACCAACTGCGTGCGCAGTGGTCGCGCCTTGCGCCGTCAGTCTCCGCGCCGAACCGCGCCGACAGTCGTCCAGTCGTGTTGATTACGATCAACGATCCGCTCGATCCGCTCGACCCCGCCGACCGTTCCGGGACATTGGTCACCGGCTCGTCTTCAACCGGCGCGAGCGAGCGGCGCGAGACGCGCTGGCAGATACAGAACTCGCTGAACGTGATCGCCGGCGCGCACTCTGTGAAGATGGGCGGCGACGCGCAACGCATCCGCTCAAGCTTCGTCGATCTCGCGGACGCCGGTGGTACTTACAACTTCACGAGCGCGGGCGACTTCCTCGCGAACGCGCCGAGTCGCTTCCGGCAACGGTTCGGCACCGCGTCGATTCAGCGCAACACTTATCTCGGACTCTTCGCGCAGGACGAATGGCGGCTCGCCGCGAATCTGACAATCAGTTTCGGCATTCGTTATGAGCACGAAACGATTATCCGGGACCGCAACAACTTCGCGCCGCGCGTCGCGTTGGCTTACGATCCGCTGGGCACGGGCCGGACGGTGATCCGCGCCGGCGCGGGCGTCTTCTACAACCGGGCGATGCTACGTACGGTCGACGACTTCACGCTCGGCAGGCAAGTCGTCGAGTTTGACACCGACGCGCTTGCCGTCACCGAGCGGCGCGCGTTCGTCGCCGCGAATCTACGCTTCCCGGAAGTGCTCGCCGCCGATTCGCCGCAGGTCAGAGAACTCGGCACGCGCGTCACAAACTTTTCGCGCCGCCTTGACCCGCGCTTGCGTCTCCCGGAAAGCTACCAAGCCAACATCGGCTTCGAGCGAGAGGTCGGCGGCAGGTTCGTGTTGGAAGCGAACTACACCTTCAACCGGACGGTTCATTTGTGGAGGGAGTTCAACGCCAACGCCCCGGTGCTGCCCAGCCGGTATCGAGATTTCACCGCCTATCTGCTCGCGCGCGACTTCGCCAACTTCCGTGGCGTCGGTGGCGCGCGCCCGCTCTACGATTCATCAAGCGCCGGCGAACTGGTGCGTTTTACGAACGTCGCACCCGACCCAATGCAACCGGATACGGTCGTGCGCGCCGTCGAATTCGGGCTGCCCGTTTCAGTCTTCAACCTCAATAGCGTCAGTTCAACGTCCGCGCTCGAAGCGGCGCACGGCGCGTTGAACGAGTTGCGGCCCGACCCGACGCGCGGGCAGATTGAACAGCTTGTCTCCGTTGGCAACAGTTCGTATCACGGCCTGACCGTCGAAGCTCGCCGCCGTTTCGAGCGTCGGCCCGTCGGTCTCGCGTTCTCGTTGCGCGCCGGCTACACGCTGTCGCGTCTGATCGACGACGGCATCGTGAACACGTCGAGCGCACTCGTCGCGGGCGACTTTCACGCCGAACGTGCGCGCAGCCTGCTCGACCGCCGCCACCGCTTCGTCTTCTCCGGCACGTTCGACGCGCCGCGCGTGTTGGGTCGCGTGCGTGTGTCGCCGATTCTGCGCGTGGCTTCGGGGGCACCCTTTAACATCAGCGCCGGCGGCGTGGATCGAAATCTCGACGACGTGAGCAACGACCGTCCCGTCTTCAATGGCGATGTGGGGCGGCTCCGTGCGCGCCACCCCGGCGAGCCAATTGACGCGCGACTCGTCGAAGCGTTCGCGCTGCCGAGCATCGGCCAAACGGGGAACCTGCCGCGTAACGCGGGCCGCGGCTTCGGCCTGGTAATGTTTGATTTGAGTGTGACACGTGAGTTCCGCGTCGGGGAGGGGAAGCGGCTGCGTCCGACAATCGAAATCGACAACGTGCTCAACCAGACTGTGTTCACTTTCGGGGCAGAGTTCGTTAACTTCAACGCCCTGCGTCCGACCGCGACCGCCGCGCAACGCCAGGCCTTTCTCGACTCCTTTCTGGTTCCGACGCGGACCTTGCGCCCGCGCGCGATCCGCCTCGGACTGCGATTCGATTTCTAAATTCAGACCTCATCGGATTGGCACACCGGAGCCATTAACAAGGATGGACAAGATAAGCAGAAGGGATGAGAGCGGAAGGTCAGAAGGACGTTCCAAAATTATTCGAGTAGCGAAAGTTGGATTGTTTTTGCTTCTGATCTTTACAATGATGTTCGGAATATTTCTGTGGAGGTTCGCTTCTAGAGAAGCGAGCAGAGAGGAATTGCTCCGCTTTAGAAATCAAATAGAAGTCGGCTACACAAAAGAGCAAATCAAAAGTGTTTTCGTCTCTGGGAACTACAATCATCTCGAACTCCTAGAGTTTGCAAATGATGCTGCCAATACTCACGGCAACGTATGGCACGTCTCCACACTTCTTGAGTTTGGAGCCAGCAACTGGGTTTTATGGCTATATTTTAGTGATTCGAGGATGACCAGTATGAAGGTGCGCCTTGAAGACAGCGAGAATATAAAGCCGCATGATGCGCCCCCAGATATAGGGACGGCACGGGGCGTGCCCGTTTCGTGTGTAGGTGTGGCCGGATGTGTCGACGAGTCGGCGAACACGGCCCGCCCGCCGCTGTGCTAAACTCGCGCCGGTTCCAAGTTCGTGAAGGCATCGCGGGGTAGAGAGTGAAGAGAGATGGATACCGCCGGCTCATCAAAAATGCATGATGAAGAAGTCGAAGCAGCGTTGCTTGACGCCGAGTTGTTCATTAAGTACGCGGCGCCGCTCCGCGCGGTGAAACGTCTACAGGGCGCGCTCGAACTCCACCCGCGTTCCATCCCGCTACGCGAAAAGCTGCGCGAGATTGCCGCCGCCAACAAGATGCCCGACGAAGCCGCCCGCCAATGTCTGGCGCTCGCCAGTCTCTACATCGTCCACGAAAATTTCGAGGCCGCGCACGAACGACTGTTACAGGCCAAGCAGTTCGACCCGCGCATCTCGGTCACCTCCGGCCTCGACGCTATTCGACGCGCCCGCCGCCCCGACCTCGGCGCGCAGAAAGCGGCGGCCGTCGACGAATCGCCCGGACAAGCGCGCCGCGTCACGTTGGCCGGAGACCTCTCTGCCGTCAGCATCTTCGACGCCGTGCAGGTGCTTGAAAACTCGCGTCTGACAGGCGTGCTAACTGTGCGCGGCGACGGCGACAGGCAGGGACAGGTACACTTTAACGAAGGGCGCATCGTCGGCGCCGAGAGCGGGGAGAGTGAACCACTCGAAGCCTTCCGCAGGGTGGTCGAGATGACCGATGGCGGGTTCGAGTTCGAGAAGTCCGCGGAAGAGCACCCCGTCACGATCAACTCCGCCGGCAATACCAACCTGATTCTCGACACACTGCGCCAACTTGATGAAGAGAAGATGTAACTCAATGGTGACAGGTGACAGGTGACAAGAGAAGACAGCCAGCTTGTCACTGCTGCGGTCATAACTCACTGCCGAGCCACACTAGCGAACCCGTTGTTGAAAGACTGCGCCGCCCGCCATGAACATTGATCTTCCTGTCACCCGTCACCTGTCACCCGTCACCTGTCTTGAGACTTCACTATCAGTCGAGCAGCACGCGCGTGCGCAAAACTTCGGCGCGTTCGAGCGCGGCCAGCAGGCGCAGGAATTGTTGGTAGCTTTTGCTGCGGGCGTGGGTGCGCTGGAGTTCCCGCGCGGAGAGGTCGTAGCGGAGCACGAGGTCGAGGAAGTCGTAGTAATCGGCGGTCGCCGCGTGCGGCAATTCGCGTGTGTAGGTGGTTCGCGCGGCGTCGCGCGACGTGAACCCGGCGAGCGCGTCGAACAAGTTGTCGGTCGTCATGTGCGCGGCCTCGCGCGTGAGTCGGATCGGTAGTCGCAACTCGAAGAAGCGGAGGCCGTCCGGCGTGGTGACACGGCGCAGCTCCTTCGTTCCTTCGCCGTCGAAAGGCGAATCGGCTTCGAGCAAAACGCGCAGCAGCCGCGGCTGTTCTTCGCGGTCGATCGTGTCAAGCGCGAGCTGGACGCGGTCGGCGATGAACTTTTCAAACTGCGCTTCGAAGGGATAGTTGATGCGACCGAGGCAGCCGACCGGCTCACCTTCGCCCCCGACCTGACGCGGCAGGTTTGCTGGGCACGACTCGCACACTACCGTCTCGTTCTCCATCCGCTCGATCTCTTCGCCCGCCCGCTCGACGAATTGGAGTTTCTCTGCCGTCGGCGCGGACGCCTCGCCGGTCGTCAAACGTGCATGGATGCTGGCGAGTCGTCCCCACGCGCGCAGATGCTCTTCGGCATAGCGTGCGCGCAACTCGCAGGGGTAATCAAGGGCAAATTCTAAAGACAAGCTGTTCCTCGCTTTCAAGGGTGAGATGGGCCATTGTCGGACTGTCTGAACTGATGCACATCGCAAAATCTTCGGGACATGCGCGGCATCATAACAGAAGTCAAAGCGCGGACAGCAAAGCGCGCGCTCCGAGACACCCGAGAGCAAGCAGTTAAATCGAGACATGCGAAAGTGGTCGAAGCGTCCTCAATACGGCATGGTAAAATCCGCCGGTCACCACGACGCACTTCTCTAATCGATGACGGGCAGTCGCGTATCGTCCCGGATGGAGGTGTGGAAGTTAAGAGCATTTCGAATCAGAAGGATCAGTGGAGTATCAGCAAGTGACGAGCGCCGCGCTTTACCCGCCGGGGCCGAAGGGCCTTGTGCCTGGCCTCCAGTTTTTACCCTTCCGCCGCGACCCGCTGGCGTTTCTGACGAGCCTCGCGCGCGACTACGGGGACATCGTGCAGTTCTGGATGGGGCCGCAGCGCGCGTTCTTCCTGAACCACCCGGACTTAATCAAGGACGTGCTAGTGACGCGCTACGACGCTTTCCACAAAGGGCGCGCGCTGCAACGCGCGAAGCGCCTGCTCGGCGAAGGACTGTTGACAAGCGAGGGCGCACATCATCGCCGCCAGCGCCGCCTCGCGCAGCCGGCCTTTCATCGCCAGCGCATCAACGGGTACGCCGGCGTGATGGTGGATTACGCGGCGCGCGCGTCGTCGTTGTGGCGTGACGGAGCAACCGTCAACGTCGCCGACGAGATGATGCGCCTGACGCTCGCCATCGTCGGCAAGACGCTCTTCGATACGGATGTCGAGAGGGACGCCGAAGACGTCAGTGAGGCGTTGACCGAAATGATGGAGCTTTTCAACCTGCTGCTGCTGCCGTTCGCCGAACTGCTGGAGAAGCTGCCGCTCCCGGCGACGCGCCGCTTTCAACGCGCTCGCGCCCGCCTCGACGCAGTTATCTACCGCATCATCGACGAGCGGCGACAAAGCGGGGCCGATTGCGGCGACTTGCTGTCGATGCTGCTCCTCGCTGAAGACGAAGAGGGCGACCGCGCCAGGATGTCGAACGAGCAGGTGCGTGATGAGGCGATGACGATCCTCCTCGCCGGCCACGAAACCACCGCCAACGCGCTTACGTGGACGTGGTATCTGCTGGCGCAACATCCGGAGGTCGAGGCCAGACTTCATCACGAACTAGACGCCGTGTTTGAAGACGAACGGCTGCCCGCGCTCGACGACCTGCCACGCCTGCGCTATACCGAGATGGTGATCGCCGAGTCGATGCGGCTCTATCCGCCGGGATGGGCGCTGGGGCGTCTGGCGCTGAACGACTTTGACATCGCGGGCTACACGCTGCCCGCCGGCTCGCTCGTCCTCGTCAGTCAATACGTGACCCACCACGACGCGCGCTTCTTCCCCGACCCGCATCGCTTCGACCCCGAACGATTCACGCCGGAGGCGAAAGAGTCGCGCCCGCCGTTCGCCTACTTTCCGTTCGGTGGCGGCCCGCGTCGCTGCATCGGCGAAGGCTTCGCATGGATGGAAGGCGTGCTCCTGTTGGCGACGCTCGCACGCCGTTGGCGGATGAGCCTCGTCCCCGGTCAGACGATCAAACCGCACCCGCGCATCACGCTCCGACCGGGGCGGCACGGCGTGCTGATGACCTTAGAGCGGCGGGGACGATAGTCCGGAGCGGTAGCGATAACCGTGGTGTGTGAAGCTCCCGCGGCGGGGCAGGGCGAACGCATCATAAAATTCATCTCCAGCCCCCGTTCGGTCCAAGCCGGGAGGAGACTGCCTTTAGCGCGCGTGATAGTGATTCGCCGAAGTCGCGTGCGGCCAACTCGTTCATCGTTCACAAACAGACTCTCACGCCCCGCCCCTGTTGCCCGCTCGTTTGCGAAGCTGTTAAGCTTCGTCGCGCTTGAAGGCTTCCCGCATTGTGATCGTCAACCGCGACCCGAATCAAGATTTGAAGAAGCGCAGGCGTGAAGGAGTAATGTAACGATGGCAATCAGTCATGATTTGATAGAGATTATGATCTGCCCAGCTTGCAAGGGTAAGGTGGAATTGAAGGCCGACGGGAGCGGGATCAAGTGCGTGGCGTGCCGGCGCGTCTACCCGATTCGCAACGACATTCCGTCCATGCTCGTCGAAGAAGCGACCATCGAAGATGAAACCGTACCGGCACAGCGCTGAGCCGTCCGCTCCGCTGTCGTCAACGTCGTCGGGGCATTCGGGAATGTCGACGACGTTGACGCCACCGGTGATGGAAGTAACTGCGCTCGCGGAGCGCACGACCGCGGCGGTTAATGATGATGGTGATACGAGCGCGCCGCGACCGCTCGCCGCCGACCGCTGGGACTGGTCGGGTGTGCGCCGCGTGCTGGTGGTGCGCCTGCGCTCCATCGGCGATACGGTACTGGCGACGCCGTCGCTGTTCGCGCTGCGCCGGTTTCTGCCGCAGGCACGCATCGACCTGCTCGTCGAAGACTGGGTCGCGCCACTGCTCGACGGCTCGCCGGACGTGGATCACATCATCACCATCAAACGCCGCGACACCGCTTCGCGCCTGATTGTCGCCGGGCAATTGCGCGCCGCCCGTTACGATGTCGCCTTTAATCTGCATGGTGGTTCGACGGCGGCGCTTCTGACGCGCGCTTCGGGCGCACGCCACCGCGTCGGCTATGCCAGCTATCGTTATCGACACCTGCACAACCACGCCGCGCCGCCTGCCTCTCAATTATGGCAACGTGACAAAACGCACTCCGCCGAACAGCAACTCGCGCTACTCGGTTGGACGGGCGTGCCGGTCAGCGACCGGCCACCGGCGCGGCTTGTCGTCACGGCGGACGCGGAAGCGCGTGTCGCACGACGTCTCCGCGATGTACGGCTCGACGGCGGTCAGGACTTCGCGTTGATTCACCCGGCGGCGGCGTTCGATTCGAAGACTTGGGCGGCGGAGAATTTCGCGCGTGTCGCCGAGTACCTCAGCGCGCGCGGCCTCACGTCAATCACCGTCGCCGCGCCGGGCGAAGAGAGAGTTGTTGACGCGCTCAGAAACCACGCGCGTGTGCCGGTTGTCGCGTTCACCGATTTGACGCTGCCGGAGGTGACGACGCTGGCGGCGCGGGCGCGTCTGTTTGTCGGCAACGACAGCGGCATCGCGCACATCGCGGCGGCAGTCAGAACGCCGTCGGTCATCGTCTTCGGCTCGTCGAACGTCGCGCACTGGCGCCCATGGACGAACGCGCCGGCGGAAGTCGTCCGCGAAGAGATGGCGTGCGCGCCGTGCCCCGGCTATACCTGCGCCGAGTTCGATATGCCGCAATGCATCCGCCGCATCCCCGTCGAGCGTGTCACCGACGCGGTGGCGCGGGTGCTTGAAGAGAGCGTCGGGCGGCGACATGACGAGCGACAATAAGTCGACAATTGATCGGGCGGAAGGGACGTGTTCGCGGCTTGTCGCACGTGACTTTCGTCGCTCGGTTACTTCACAAAATTATGGGACAACTGACGGCACAACGCGCGGCTGAGATCGTCGCGCGGATGCGCGACCGCACGGTGGTGGTCTTCGGCGATGTGATGTTGGATGAGTTCGTGTGGGGCGATGTGACGCGCATCTCGCCGGAGGCGCCCGTGCCGGTGGTGGACGTGCGGCGCGAGTCGGTACGGCTCGGCGGCGCGGCAAACGTGCTCGCCAACTTAATCGCGCTCGGCGGGCGCGGCGTCGTCTGCGGCGTCATCGGCGACGACTTCGCCGGTGAGCGAATCCGGCAGGAATTGCGCGGGGCGGGCGCGCTCGACGCCGACGGTTCGCTGGTCGTCGACGCGGGCCGCCCGTCGACCGTCAAGACGCGCATCATCGCGCACAGCCAACTCGTGGTGCGCGCCGACCGCGAACGGCGCACGCCGGTCGACGCCGCGATTGAGGCGCGCATCATCGAGGTTCTGCGGCGGGCGCTGAGTGCGGCGGATGCCTTCGTCGTGTCCGACTATGATAAAGGCGCGGTGACGCCGCGCATCCTCAGCGAAGTATTGCCGCTCGCGCACGAGGCGGGCATCCCGGCGCTGATCGATCCGAAGATTCGCAACTTCGACGCCTACCGCCCGGCGACGCTCGTCACGCCGAATCACCACGAGGCGCTGCGCCTGACAAACACCGACGACGACACTGACGACGGCATGGCGCACGCGGCGCGTCAAATTCGCGCGCGCCTTGGCTGCGGTTCAGTGCTGATTACACGCGGCGAGCGCGGGATGGTGATTGTCGAAGGCGACAACGAGCCGGTCTATGTTGGCACGGCGGCGCGCGAGGTGTACGACGTGACCGGCGCGGGCGACACGGTGATTGCGACGCTTGCCGCCGCGCTCGCCGCCGGAGCGACGCTCACCGAATCCGCGATGCTCGCCAACCACTCCGCCGGAATCGTCGTCGGCAAAGTCGGCACCGCGACGGCGAGCGCCGATGAACTTATCGATTCGTTTAAACTCAATCAGTGATCCATGCGAGGCATCCTTTCACCGTTTTATTATCTCAGTCGAGATTCGGAGTCTGTTATGTCAAGCCAACTTAAAACCTACTTGACGCCCGAAGAGTATTTGGCAATCGAACGCCGAGCCGAGTACCGGAGCGAGTACTTCAACGGCGAAACATTCGCGATGGTCGGCGCGAGCAGACGGCACAATTTGATCGCCGGCAATATCTTCGGCGAGTTGCGGCAGCAGTTGAAGGGCAGGCCGTGTGAGGTATACACCAACGACATGCGCGTGCGGATTCCGGCGACCGGGCTGTACACCTATCCGGATGTCGTCGTGGTCTGCGGCGAGCCGGAATTCGAAGACGAGTACATCGACACGCTGTTGAATCCGACGTTGATCGTCGAGGTGCTGTCCGGCTCGACGGCGGCGTACGACCGCGGCCAGAAGTTCGGGCACTACCGCAGCATCGAATCCCTGACCGAGTATCTGTTGGTGGCGCAGGACGAGTGCCGCATCGAGCAGTTCGTCAAACAGTCCGACCGGCAGTGGCGGGTGACGGACACGTGCTCTCTCGAGAGCACCATCGAGTTAGCTTTTGTCCCATGCACGCTTCAACTCAAAGAAGTCTATGACAAAGTGTCCGTATGAGTGCCGCGCTCACCTCGGCCCCTCGCTCAAGCTTCATCTTCGTTAGTCAACACAGCCCGGCCAGCAAAACTTTCTCGCCTGCCTTGCAACCGCGGCAAGGCCCGTTGCATTCTGTCGATATGTCATCGAATCAAAGCCACGCATCAAGATTGATCTCTCACCTGCTGCTGCTTGTTGTAACTTTCGGCACGGTCGCCCCGGTTAACAACGCGGCGCGGCTGCAACAGACGCCGCGCCAACGCACCGTCACTACCGCGCCCCGCAGCACCGCACCCGCACCAACGCCGCAGACTCCACAGACACAGACCCCAACAACACAAGCTCCGGCACAGCAAACTTCGACGCCGACATCGACGCAGACCGGCGCGCCACTAACACCGAAGCCGACGACTCTGACGACGCCAGTCGCGCCGGTGACGAATCCGGCGAGCAACGGGGTTTCGACGCCGACGGCGCAACCTGTCGCCGCGCCGCAGACGCTCGAAGAGTTGCGCGCTCGCATTCAGGAGCGGTTCGCGCAGCCGCCGTTCGCCGCGTCGCACCTCGCCGCCAAGATCGTGTCGCTCGACACCGGGCGCACGCTGTTTGAACAGAACGCGAGCAAGTGGCTGCAACCGGCT
>Ga0136617_10001973_pt1 | contig 18311 bp, 17 predicted proteins | sample AntDrymUQ3222106_2_FD_129672 | JGI IMG/M metagenome (GOLD analysis project Ga0136617, IMG submission 129672) | Polar desert sand microbial communities from Dry Valleys, Antarctica - metaG UQ322 (21.06) | ecosystem: Environmental > Terrestrial > Soil > Desert | place: Antarctica: Dry Valley... | reverse complement strand
CTCCGCCTCGTCGTCGCCGGGCTGCGGCTGGAAGGAGCGGACGTCGGAGACCGGCGAGCCGTGCACCCAGCGCGTGTCGCCTTCCACGTGGTCCTCCGGCAGCGCACCGAGCTCGTCCACCACTGCCCGCCCGAGCCGCTCGCGCGCGACGGCGATGGCGCCGGGCACCACGGAGTTGTCCGGCGCGTCGCCAGGATGCGCCGTCCAGCGCTCCCCGTTGCCGCGGATCCACACCGCCGGCTCCAGCTCGCGCAGCCGCGCCACGGTCGCGTCCGGCTCCGGGCCGAAGAGCGCGTAGTCGCCCCCGAGCACCCAGCGCTCCGCGCCGCGCTCGCGCGCGTCGACCAGCACCGCCTCCAGCGCGGCCAGGTTGCCGTGGACGTCGTAGAGCAGGGCGAGCATCAGAGCACGACCTCCTGGGCGGTGACAGTGCCCTCGCGCCACGCCGCGTACGCCGCGGCCGCGACGGCGAGGTCCTGGATGGCGAGGCCGGTGGAGTCGAACAGGGTGACCGCCTGCTCGTCCGGGCGGCCCGCCGCCGCGCCGGCCAGCACGGCGCCCAGGTCGGTGACCCGGTCGCGGGTGATTACGCCGGCCTGCACCGCGCCGGTCAGCTCGCCGCCGTGGGCGGCCTGCGCCCACTCGTCGCAGAACAGGGCGCAGCGCGCGACGGCGGCGACGGTGGCCTCCGCCTTGCCCGGCCCGTCGGCGCCGAGCAGGTTCAGGTGCGCGCCCGGCCGCAGGCCGTCCTCGTCGATCACCGGCTCGAGGCCGGGCGTGACGCAGCAGACCACGTCGCTCGCGAGCGCCGCCGCGCGCTCGCCCGTCTCCCAGCCGAGCTCGCGCGCGAGCGCCGCGGCGGCGCCGGCGGCGGGGTCGGAGCACACGCCGGGGCCGTAGCCCGCCGCGGCCAGGCAGCGCGCCGCCCACGCGCCGTGCAGTCCGCACCCGACGATGCCGACCGACACGGCGCCCGGGCGCGCGAGCGCGCGCGCCGCGACCGCGGCCACGGCGCCGGTGCGCAGCGCGGTGACGGCGCGGGCGTCGAGCAGCATGAGCGGCGCGCTGGTGGCGGCGTCGGACAGGCAGATCATCCCCATCACCGTCGGCAGGCCGTGCTGCCCCGGGTTCTGAGGGAACGAGGAGATCCACTTGAGCATCGCGAAGCCAGCGCCCAGCGCGGGCATGGCCCGGAAGTCGCCGTGGGGCGGGGCGGGCAGGTAGACCTTGGCCGGCATGGTCCACTCGCCCGCGTGGTGGGCGACGAACGCGTCGCGCACGCGGTCGATCGCGTCGGTCGCCGAGACCGCCTCCAGCACCGCGTCGTGGCCGAGGACCGGGAGCTTCACCACGGATGCGGGTCGCCCCAGGGGCCGATCCCCTCGGGCTCCCGCCCGACGGCCTCCAGCCGCGCGGCGCGCAGCCACGGCTCGCCGGCGGGCTCCGCGGGGGCGGCGGGCGGCAGGGTGTCGCGCAGGAACTGCTCGACGGCGGCGACCGCGGCGGCGGCCTCCGCGGCGGTGGGGGCCGCGCCGTTGCGCGTCGGGTCGGACATCGCCCGCGAACGCTAGTGGGTCTTCTCGTGACGTTCCACTCGAAAGACCGGCCGCCGGCGCCGCCAGGCGAGGACGCAGACCCGAAGGAACACCCCTGGCATTTCGAGTGATCGAGGACGACGCCTGGCGGTGATCGGCGGTCGTCGCTTTCGGGTGGAACGTTGCGAGAAGGCCCACTTACCGGGACGCCGGCACCACCGTGGCCGTCAGACCGCGCACTCCCCCTCGCCGCGGATGACCTGGAAGGGCACCTTCCGGCTCCAGTCGACGAACTCGCTCATCGTGTCCAGGCCGAACTCCACCGGCAGGGTGAGGTCGCGCACGGCGTCCTCGAACGTCTTCGTCCCGACCCGGGTGGCGTAGGCGTTGAACGGCTCGCCGTCCTCGCGCGCGGACTCGTAGTCGCGCAGCCAGCGCTCGACGGCCTCTGGCACGCGCTTGGCGGGCAGGCGGACCTTCAGGCGCGTGCCGTAGACGATCTCGCCGCCCTCGTAGTTGCCGCCGATGTGGGCGACGTAGGCGGGGATGGTGTGCTCGCCGACCTTGATCGAGGCGCCGTAGAACCCGATGTTGCCGATGTGGTGCTGGGAGCAGCCGTTCGGGCAGCCCGACATCTTCACGTGGATGCGGCGGGTGAGGGGATCGGTGATCGCCATCGCCTCGATCCGCTCCTGCACCGCGCGGTTGAGCCCCATCGAGCTGGTGATGCCGAGCTTGCACGAGTCGGTGCCGGGGCAGGAGACGACGTCGGTGATCTCGTCCGAGCCGGCGTCGCCGAGGCCCAGGGCGCAGAGCCGCCGCCAGACGTCGTAGACCGCCTCGTCGCGCACCCAGCGCAGCAGCAGGTTCTGGTGCACCGTCGTGCGCGCGTAGCCGCCGGAGAACTCGCGCATGATCGCGGCGAGCCCACGGAACTGCTCGGGCGTGAGGTCGCCGCGCACCACCTTGACCTGGACGGCGGAGAAGCCCGCCTGGCGCTGGGGCTCGACGTTGGCCTCGAGGAAGCGGCCGAACGCCGAGCCGTCGCCGTTGGGCGAGCCGGCGTCCAGCACGGGTCCGGGGGCGTTGGCCTCCTCGTCGTGCACGAACAGCCGGTGCTCGACGGTGAAGTCGCGCTCGGCCACCCAGTCGCCCTCCAGCTCCTCCGCGACCAGCTCGCGCATCGCCTCGATGCCGATCTTGTCGATCAGCACCTTGATCCGGGCGCGGGCGCGGTTGACGCGCAGCCAGTCCTGGCGGTCGAAGATGCGGAACACGGCTTCGGCGTACTTGAGGTACTCCCCGTCGTCGGCCGACACGAACTCCGCCAGCGTCGGGGCGATGCGCGGCATGATCGAGGTGCCGCCGCCGACGCGCAGCTCGAAGCCCTTCTCGCCGTCGCGCTCGCGGGCGATGAACGCGATGTCGTGGATGCCGGTCAGCGCACGGTCGGTGTCGGAGCCGGTGAACGCCGTCTTGACCTTGCGCGGCATCAGCTGCGTGGTCGGATGGCGCACGAAGTAGCGCACGTAGGCGCCGACGTAGGGCGTCGGATCGAACAGCTCGTCGTGGCAGACGCCCGCCCACGGGTCGGCGGTCACGTTGCGCACAGTGTTGCCGCAGCCCTCGCGCGAGGAGAGGCCGACGTCGGAGATCTCGCGGATCAGCTCGGCCATGTCGCGCAGCGGGATGTGGTGGATCTGGATGTTCTGCCGCGTGGTGATGTGGGCCTTGTCCAGTGGGGCCCAGCGCTCGGTCACCTCGGCGAACTTCTCCATCTGCGCGGGCGTGATCCCGCCCCACGGCAGCTTGACGCGGACCATCTGGACGTCGGCCTGGCGCTGACCGTAGACGCCCTGCTTGAGGCGGAAGCCGATGAACTGGTCCTCGGGCGTGCCGCCGGCCAGGTACTTCTCCGCCTCGTTGTCGAAGTCGTCGAACTCGCGCCGGAGGATCGGGATGACGTGGCCCGGCACGTCGTCGCGGATCTCGGGGTTCTCGTGCGAGCCCGTGCGGCCCGTGCGGGTCGAGGCTTCCATCGGGCACAAAGTACCAAAGACCGATCGGGGTTCCAGGATCTTTTGTCCTAAAACCCGATCGCTCTTGATACCTTTACCTCCGTGAGCCCCGAGCAGATCATCCGCGAGGCGGTCGAGCGCTTCGGCGCCGACAAGCTCGCGTTGGCCGCCTCGTGGCAGAAGGAGACCGCCGTGCTGGTCGACCTGGTCCGTCGCCACGCCCCCGGCGCGCGCATCTTCACGCTCGACACCGGCGCGCTGTTCGAGGAGACGTACGCCACCTGGCGCCAGGTGGAGGAGCGCTACGGCATCAAGGTCGAGGCCTTCGCCGGGGAGTGGATCCCGCGCCTGTGGGCGACCGACCCGGATCGCTGCTGCTTCCTGCGCAAGGTCGAGCCGCTGACCCGTGCGCTCGAGGGCGCCGACTGCTGGATCTCGGGCGTGCGCCGCGACCAGTCGCCCGATCGGGCCGGCACCGAGGAGCTGGCCTGGGACGCCCGCCACGGCCTGTGGAAGGCCAACCCGCTCGCGAGCTGGAGCGAGCGCGACGTGTGGAGCTACATCGCCGAGCACGAGCTCCCCTACAACCCGCTGCACGACCAGGGCTACGACTCGATCGGTTGCACGCACTGCACGCTGCCGGGCGCGGGCCGCGCCGGGCGCTGGACCGGCCTCGACAAGGCGGAGTGCGGCCTGCACGCCTAGGCTTCGCCTCGTGGATATCCGCTGGCACGACGGGGCGGTCACAACCGATGACCGTACGAGCGCCCTCGGCTTCAGCGGCGCGACGGTGTGATTCACCGGCCTGCCCGCCTCGGGCAAGTCGACGCTGGCGGTGGAGATCGAGCGCTGCTGGTCGGCGCCGGCCGGCCGGCGCTGCGCCTGGACGGCGACAACCTGCGCCACGGCCTCAACGCCGATCTCGGCTTCAGCGCGGAAGACCGGACCGAGAACGTCCGCCGCACCGCCCACGCCGCCGCGCTGCTGGCCCAGGCCGGCGTGGTCGCCCTGGTGGCGCTGATTTCGCCCTACGCGGCCGACCGCGCGGCGGCCCGCGCCGTGCACGAGCAGACCGGCGTGCCGTTCTTCGAGGTCTACGTCGCCACGCCGCTGGCTGAGTGCGAGCAGCGCGACCCCAAGGGCCTCTACGCGCGGGCGCGCGCCGGCGGCCTGCCCGGCCTCACCGGCGTGGGCGACGTCTACGAGCCGCCCGAGGCGCCCGACCTCACCATCGCGAACGCCGAGCCGATCCCCGGTGCGGCCGCGCGCGTGATGGCACTGGCGACGTAGCCCATCTGACGCTTCGACGCTCTGCTCGGGGCCGCCGAACGGCAACGGCGACTGGGTAGGAGAGCGGGAACCCAGTGGGCGTGTGAATACGCCGAACTCGAGCGGCGGCTCGTGCCGAGTTCGGCGTTGACGACAGATAGCGGCATGAACGCCGAACTCGTTCGCCGCGGACGGCCGACTTCGGCGTTCTCACACACCCTCGCCCGCCGCCCAAGGACCCGCTTCCCTACCCAGCCGCCTTCGCCGTTCGCCGGCGCCGCCTCACCCCGCCCACGCCGCGCGCAGCCGCCCGAGCCCTTCGGCGATCTCCTCGGGCGGATGGGCCGTGAACGACAGCCGCAGCGTGGCCGGGTCGGGCGGGCCGGCGAAGAACGGGAAGCCGGGCACGAAGGCGACGTCGTGCGCCAGCGCCCGCTCCAGCAGCGCGGCGGCGTCCCAGCCGTCGGGCAGCCGCGCCCACACGAACATGCCGCCGTCTGGGTGGTTGTGCTCCGCTCCGGGCGGCAGCGCGCCCGCGAGGCCCGTCAGCAGGGCGTCGCGACGGGCGCCGTAGGCGGCCCGCAACGTGGCGACCCGGGCGTCGAGGTCCACCGTCGCCAGCCAGCGCGCGGCGGCGGCCTGATCGACGGTGGAGGAGTGCAGATCGGCGGCCTGCTTGGCGATGGTCAGCGCCCCGCGCAGCGCGGCGGGCGCGCGCACCCAGCCGATCCGCAGGCCGGGCGCAGCGATCTTCGACAGCGTGGAGAGGGCCAGCACGCGCTCGTCGCCGCCCTCCAGGGCGGCCAGCGGCGCGAGCGGGGCGCCGCTGTAGCGCAGCTCGCCGTAGGGGTCGTCCTCCACCAGCCACAGGTTCTGCTCCCGCGCGAGCGCGACCAGGGCCGCGCGCCGGTCGGCCGGGAGCGTGCGCCCGGTCGGGTTCTGAAAGGTGGGGATGGCGTAGAGCATGCGCGCGCCGTGGCGGGCGGCCAGCGCCGCGGCCGCCTCCGGGTCGATGCCGTCCGCGTCGCACGGCACCGGCACGAGCTGGGCGCCGGCGAGCTGGAAGGCCTGCAGCGCGGCGAGGTAGGAGGGCTCCTCCACGAGCACGCGGTCGCCGGGCTCGATCAGCACCGTGGCCAGCAGGGTGAGCGCCTGCTGGGAGCCGCTGGTGATGAGCAGCGCGTCCGGCCCGGTGGGCAGTCCGCGTGCGGTGAGGCGCGCGGCCACGGCGGCGCGCAGGTCCGGGTCGCCCTCCGTGGTGGAGTACTGCAGCGAGCGCCGCGCCGGCACGTCGGCCAGCGCGGCCGCGAACGCCGCGCGCAGCCCCGCGGCGTCGAACAACTCGGGCGCCGGCAGCCCGCCGGCGAAGGAGATCACCCCGGGCCGCGCGGTCAGGGCGAGGATCTCGCGCACGGGGGAGGACTTCACGTCGCGCAGTCGGGCGGCCAGCGGCGGCGTCCGCGGCGCGTCGAGGGTCGGCTCCGCCGTCATCACCGCAGCCTAACCGCCGCGCCGCCCGGCAGAGGCGCCGGCCAGGCGAGACGTGTCGTTCCTCGCCGCTCGCCTTCGGCGACGTTACGAACCCGGCGCGGCCGCCCCGGGGGGGCGGCCGCGTGAGGAGGAGGGCTCGCCCTGGGATCGGGGGCGAGTTGATGTGACCTGGCCTGCAACGTGCGCCACGCGCCGATCTGGCGAGGCAGAGGCGACGGTGGTCCGCGTGAGAACCTCCGGAGCCGGAAACCCCTGCCCAACCGGCGAAAACGGTCAGCGTGGGGACCATCCGCCGCACCACAGCGGCCGCATGGCGACGCACCTCGACCGGCGAAGGCTTAGGCCGCGGCCGGCTGCGCCACCGCGTCGGCCAGCTCGGCCAGCAGCTCGCGCAGCGCCGCGTCCAGGTCCGGGTCGGCGAGGCCGCCGTCCGCGGCGAACGCCTCGTCTGCCTGCCCGACGGGCAGCTCGCGGTCGAGCACGCTGGCACCGATCGCGCTCAGCACCTTGCGCGTCTCGGCCTGCGCCCAGACCGCGCCGAACAGACCTGTGCTGGCACCGATGACCGCCGCCGGCTTGCCCGCGAGCGGGTTGCCGGCGAGCGGGCGTGAGAGCCAGTCCAGCGCGTTCTTCAGCGCCCCCGGCACGGAGTGGTTGTACTCGGGCGTGGCCACCAGCACGGCGTCGGCCACGCGCACGGCACGGCAGAGCGCCTCCAGCGCCGCCGCCCGCTCACCCGGACCTGGATCCGCGTCGGCGTCGTAGGCGGGGATGGCGTGCAGCCCCTCCCAGACGGTCAGCTCGACGCCGGGCGGCAGCCGGTCGGCCGCCGCCCGCAGGAGCCGGGTGTTGTGGGAGTCGCGGCGCAGGCTGCCCGAGCACCCGAGGACCTGCATCAGCCGCGCACCAGGAACAGCTCGATCTCCAGCGTGATCTCGTTCGCGAGCGCCTTGCCGCCCTTGGGCAGGTCCGCGTTCCAGTCCAGCCCGAACGCGGTGCGGTCCACGGCCGCCTCGAGCACGACGCCGATCCGCTCGTTGCCGAACTGGTCCTCGTAGGGGGGCGTGAGCGTGCCGCGCGCCTGCACCGGCCGCGTGTTGCCCTTGATCGTCAGCTCGCCCGCGACGACGAGCGCGTCGCCGTCGGCCTGGAAGGACGTCGACGCGAAGCGCAGCTCGGAATGCGTCGCCGAGTCGAAGAACTCGGGCGACTGGAGGTGCTCGTGGAAGTGCTCGTCCTTGGTACGGATCGAAGTCGGATCGACGGTGCCGACGAGCTTCGGCTCCTCACCCGTGGTGTCGAGCGTCGCGTCGAAGCGCTCGAAGCCGGTGCGGTACGTGGAGACCATGTACTTGACGGCGAAGCCCGCGGAGGAGTGGACCGAGTCGACGGACCAGGTGGCGGCGGGGATGTTCTGCAGGACGGCGGTGGGCATGGGGAGGCTCCCTTGGTCGTGTGCTTACTCTTGGTGAGTAGCAGGGTAGCGATCCGGACCGCGGTCCGCAAGCGATGTCAGCTGACAGACTGGTCGATCTGTCAAGGCGGCGTGACCAGACCGCGGGCGAGCAGGTCGCGGAAGCGGGCCACCGTGTCGGCCACCCCGTCGGCCAGCGACGTGGTGTCGGGCGGCACGACGGCGTCGGCGCCCTCGGCCGGGAACGGCAGCTCCACCGGCTCCACGGTGACCCTCCCCACCACCTCGGGCGCCGCCGCCTCGATCGCGGCCACGACCTCGTCCATCCCCACCGCCGCGCCGCCGACGTCGCGCACCTGCGCGCCCTCCGCCGGCGCCCGCGCAGCGGCCACGAAGGCGGCGGCGACGTCGGGCGCGTACTGCATCTGGCAGCGCCCGCCGAACGGCACGTGGAAGCCGGAACCCGCCGCGGCGGCCAGCATCGCCGTGGTCGGCGCCGAGGTCAGCCCCTGGTCGCGGCCGGGGCCATAGACGGTGTGCGGGCGCAGCCCGACGCTGGCCAGCCCGCGCTCGGCGGCGTACACGCGCGCGCTGCCCTCGTTCGCGCGCTTGAAGACGCCGTACAGCGTGCCGGGCGAGCCGTCCATCGACGCGGCCGTCTCGCCGCCCTCCTCGAGCGCGTCGTAGGCCGCCACCGAGGAGGCGTAGACCAGCGGGCCCATGCGGTCGGCGCGGCGCGCGACCGCGTCGAGCACGTGCACGGTCCCGACCACGTTCACGCGCGCGCCCAGCGACGGGTCGGCGCGGCAGAACGGCACCTGCAGGGCGGCGAGGTGGATGACGTGCGTGATCCCGTGCGCGTCGAGCGCGCGCTCCACCTGGCCGGCGTCGGTGATGTCGCCGCGCACGACCGGCAGTCCCGCGCGCTGCTCGTCGTCGAGCAGCAGCGCGAGCCGATGGTCGTCGTCGGAGGCGTCGAAGCACACCACGCCGACGCCCTCGCCCACCAGCTGTGCGACCACCCAGGCGCCGATGCAGCCGCCCGAGCCCGTGACCAGGAAGCGCTCGTCCATGCGCGCACCGTACCCGGCCGGGGGTAGCATGCCGCCGCGCATGTTCGCCAAGGTCCTGGTCGCCAACCGCGGGGAGATCGCCGTGCGCGTCATCCGCGCCCTGGACGAGCTCGGCGTGGCGTCCGTCGCGGTGTACTCCGAAGCCGACCGCGACGCCCAGCACGTGCGCCGGGCGGGCGAGGCGTACCTGCTCGGCCCGGGCCCGGCGGCGCAGTCCTATCTCAACGTCGACAAGCTGCTCGAGGTGATCGCCGAGTCCGGCGCCGAGGCCGTGCACCCCGGCTACGGCTTCCTGGCCGAGAACGCCGGCTTCGCCCGCGCCCTGGAGGAGGCCGGCGTCGCCTTCATCGGCCCGCCCGCGGCGGCCATCGACGCGATGGGGTCCAAGATCCGTGCGCGCGATCTGATGCAGCAGGCCGGCGTCCCGATCGTCCCCGGCGGCACCGAGCCGGTCGCCGACGTCGAGGCGGCCCGCGGCGCGGCCGAGGCGATCGGCTACCCGGTCGCGGTCAAGGCGGCCGGCGGAGGCGGCGGCAAGGGCTTCCGCGTGGCGCTCGAGCCCGACGCCCTCCAGGACGCCTTCGAGGGCGCCGCGCGCGAGGGGGAGAAGTTCTTCTCCGATCCCACCGTCTACCTCGAGCGCTACCTGCCCGACCCGCGCCACGTCGAGGTGCAGGTGCTGGCCGACGGGCACGGCAACGTGATCCACCTGGGCGAGCGCGACTGCTCGATCCAGCGCCGCCACCAGAAGCTGATCGAGGAGTCGCCCGCCCCGCTGGTCGACGACGCGCTGCGCGAGCGGATCGGGAGCATCGCCGTCGAGGCGGCGCGCGCCGTCGACTATCGCGGCGCGGGCACGATCGAGGGCCTGCTGGCCGACGGCGAGTACTTCTTCCTGGAGATGAACACGCGCGTGCAGGTCGAGCACTGCGTGACGGAGGCGGTCACCGGCGTCGACATCGTGCGCGAGCAGATCCTGATCGCCGCCGGCGAGCCGCTCTCGGTGACCCAGGAGGAGGTCGTGCTGCGCGGGCACGCGATCGAGTGCCGCATCAACGCGGAGGACGCCGCGAAGCGGTTCGCGCCCGCGCCGGGCACCGTCACGCACTACCGCGAGCCGTCGGGACCGGGCGTGCGCGTCGACTCCGGGGTGCTGAGCGGCTCGGAGATCACGCCGCTCTACGACCCGATGGTGGCCAAGCTGATCGTCTGGGACGCCGACCGCGCGCTGGCCACGCGGCGCATGGCCCGCGCGTTGGAGGAGTTCGAGATCGAGGGGGTCAAGACGCTGATCCCCTTCCACAAGGCGATCATGGCCTCGCCCCAGTGGGAGCGGGCCGAGACCTGCCGCGACCTGATCGAGGACGCCGGCTGGCTGAAGGCGCTGGCCTTCCCGGCGGTGTGCAAGCCGGACGCCGACGACGCCGGCGCGCCCCAGGAGCGCACCTACACCGTCGAGGTGTCGGGCAAGCGCTTCGACGTGCGCGTGCTGGGCGACGCGATCGCCGCGGCGCCCGACGGGGCCGGCGCGGGCGCCGGGCCCCGGCGCCCGCGGCGCGAGCGCAACGCCTCAAGCGGCGGCGCGAGCGGCGACATCCTGGCCTCGCCGCTGCAGGGCAACGTCTTCAAGGTGCTGGTCGAGCAAGGCGCGGCGGTGGAGCGGGGCACGCTGCTGTGCGTGATCGAGGCGATGAAGATGGAGAACGAGATCGCCGCCCACAAGGCGGGCACGATCGCCGAGCTGCCGATCTCCGAGGGCGACGCCGTGACCACCGGCGACACGCTCGCAGTGATCCGCGACCTCACGCCCGGCTGACGTTCTCCGCGTGGATCGCCTTCATCGCGGCGCTGCGCCGCGCGAGCGGCAGCGGGGCGCCCGCGCCGCGATCGGCCAGCGCCTCCAGGTAGGCGCGGTCCTCGCGCAGGATGGCCAGCGCGCGCGCGGCGTCGAGCACCGCGCCGTGGCCGGGCACCACGTGCTCGGCACGCGCCACCAGCGGCTCGAGCCGCCCCAGCGTCTCCGCGTAGCGCGCCGCCGAGCCGCCGGGCGACAGCGTCGGGATCTCCACCGGGGAGAGGTAGTCGCCGCAGACCAGCACGCGCGCCCACTCGATCCACACGGCCATGCCGTCCTCGGTGTGCCCGTCGGCGTCGTGCAGCTCGAGCTCGCGCTCGCCGATCCCGCAGTGCCCGGGCACCGGCAGGCACTGGGCACCCGGCAGCGAGAGCGGCCCGGGGCGCTCCACGTAGTGCTCCTCGTCGAACACGCGCAGCTCGCGCTGCGCCCTCCCCGGCTCGTTGCGCAGGCGCGCGCCGCTGGACTCGGCCAGCCCCAGCGTCGCGTCCGGGAACGCGTAGCGCCCCAGCAGGTGGTCCCAGTCGGCGTGGGTGGCCAGGCAGCCGACGACGGGGAGGAACTCCGCCTGGCGCGCAATGGCCGGGAGCAGGGCCAGCTCGTCGGGCAGCACGGGCGAGTCGATGCAGAACGCCTCGCCCTGCGAGCGCACCAGCGTGCACGTGGTCTGCCAGATGCGCGACGTGACGACGACGACGTCGGGGTGCAGCCCGACCGCCTGCACGGCCGGCCGGCCCTACGCCGCGCCGAGCAGCTTCGCCGCCTCGAGGAGGGTCTTGACCTCCGCGGTCGGCTTCTTCTGGCTGGGCTCCAGCACCTCCTTGGTGCGGTTCACCCAGATCACCGGCACCTTCGCCGCGATGCACGGCTCGACATCGTAGTAGTAGCTGGACGCCACGTGGACCCAGCCGCGCTTGCCGCCCAGCCGGCGCTCGCACTCCTTCAGGTGCGCCGGGTCGGGCTTGTAGGAGCGCACCTGCTGCGCGGTGACCACCAGATCGAAGTCGACCTTGAAGTGGCGCCGCGTCTCGCCCAGCAGCTTGTCGTCGATGTTCGAGACCAGGCCGATCTCGAACTTCTTGGCGAACTTCTGCAGCTGCGGGTTGGTCTCCTTGAACGGCGGCCAGCGCTTGACCGAATCGGGCAGGAAGCCCGAGCGCGACGGCTCCAGCGGCCAGCCGAGCTGCTTGGAGATCTGCACGGCGGTGCGCCGCAGGACCTCCGCGTAGAGCTCGTAGGACCCGGCCTTGATCTCGCGCTGGGTCTGCATGAAGAGCGGGATCAGCTCGTCGCGCGAGAGCGTGTAGCCGTCCTTGTCGGCCTCCTTCGCGAACGCGTCGTAGACCCCCGTCTCCCAGTCGATCAGGGTGCCGTAGACGTCGAAGCTGACGAACGTGACTTCCTTGGGCAGCGGCATAGACGGTGCAGCATTGTGACAGGGCCCCGTGGCGCCCGGGCGGGCCCCTTGTGGCTAGAGTGGCGCCCGCTTATGGACCTCCTCGAGTACCAGGGCAAGCAGCTCTTCGCGCGGCACGGCGTCCCGGTGCCCAGGGGGGCTCCGGCGACCACCGTCGAGCAGGCGGTGACCGCCGCCGACGAGCTCGGCTACCCCTGCGTGGTCAAGGCCCAGGTGCTGATCGGCGGGCGCGGCAAGGCGGGCGGCATCAAGCTCGCAGCGGACCGCAAGGAGGTCGAGGCGCACGCGGGCGCGATCCTCGGGATGGACATCCGCGGGCACACCGTGCACGAGCTGTGGATCGAGCAGGCGTCCGACATCGCCACCGAGTACTACGCCTCGATCGTCTTCGACCGCGCGGCCAAGCGCCCGCTCGTGCTCCTCTCCACCCAGGGCGGAATGGACATCGAGGCGGTCGCGGACTCCGACCCGGACGCGATCGCGCGCCTGCACGTCGACCCGCTGCTGGGCTTCCAGGACTTCCATGCGCGCCGGCTGTGCTTCGGCGCCGGCGTGGAGGCGGACGTCATCCGTGGCGTCGGCGCGCTGCTGGCGCGGCTGTACGCGGCGTTCGTGGCCGAGGAGGCGATGCTCGTCGAGGTCAACCCGATGATCGTCACCGGCGACCGGCGCGTCGTGGCGCTCGACGCCAAGGTCACGCTGGACGACAACGCGCTCTTCCGCCATCCCGACAACGCCGAGCTGCGCGACGTGTCGGGTGAGGACCCGCAGGAGCGCATGGCGCGCGAGCGCGGGCTGACCTACGTGAAGCTCGACGGGAACGTGGGGATCCTCGGCAACGGCGCGGGGCTGGTCATGTCCACGCTCGACGTGGTCGCCCAGGCGGGCGGCGCGCCGGCCAACTTCCTCGACGCGGGCGGCGGCGCCAAGGCGGACGAGATCACCTCAGCGGTCGAGGTGATCCTCTCCAACGAGAACGTCACCGCGGTGCTGTTCAACATCTTCGGCGGGATCACTCGCTGCGACGAGGTCGCGCGCGGGCTGATCGAGGCGTTCGCGCAGATCGAGCCGCGCGTGCCGTTCGTGGTCCGGCTGGACGGGACCAACGACCAGGAGGGGCGCGCGCTGCTGGCCGAGGCCGCCCTGCCCAACGTGCACGCCGAGGCGACCATGCTCGGCGCCGCGCGCCGGGTCGTGGAGCTGGCCGCCGCATGAGCATCTTCGTCGACGGTGACACGCGGCTCTGCGTGAGCGGCATCACGGGCCGCGAGGGCACCTTCCACACGCTCAACAACAAGGCCTACGGGACGCAGGTGGTCTCCGGCGTCACGCCCGGCAAGGGCGGCCAGGACGTCGACGGCATCCCCGTGTTCGACACGTTCCACGACGCGGTGCTGGAGACCGGCGCGAACACGGCGATGATCTTCGTGCCGCCGCGCTTCGCGGCCGACTCGATCCTCGAGGCGGCCGACGCCGGCGTCGCCCTGGTCGTGGCGATCACCGAGGGCATCCCCGCCCACGACGAGCTGCGCGTCTACAACCACCTCGCGCGCACCGACGCCACCCGCCTCGTCGGCCCGAACTGCCCCGGGATCCTCTCCCCCGGGAAGGCCAACGTGGGGATCATCCCGGCCGCCTTCTTCTCGGAGGGCAACGTCGGCGTCGTCTCGCGCTCGGGCACGCTCACCTACCAGATCGGCAACGAGCTGGCCCAGCGCGGCCTGGGCAACTCGAGCATCGTGGGGATCGGCGGCGACCCGGTGCCGGGCACCAGCTTCATCGACGTGATCGCGGCCTTCGAGGCCGATCCGGAGACCGAGCTGATCGTGATGGCGGGTGAGATCGGCGGCTCGGCCGAGGAGGAGGCGGCCGAGTACATCGCCGAGCACGTCTCCAAGCCGGTCGTGGCCTACATCGCCGGCTTCACCGCCCCGCCCGGCAAGACCATGGGTCACGCGGGCGCGATCGTGTCGGGCACCGCGGGCACGGCGAAGGCCAAGCAGGAGGCCCTCGAGGCCCGCGGCGTGCGGGTGGGCGAGACGCCCACCCGCGTGGCCGAGATCGCCGCCGCCGGTTAGCGCCGAATTCCGACTCCGTGCGGCTTGTGCGCGAGCAGCGCACGCGTGGGTGCCGGCACCGGGTCGATCGTCCAGTCCGGGTGGCCGGGCACGGGCGGCGCCGACTCGCCGTAGACCCAGGCGTCCATGAACGCGGTCAGGTCGCGGCCCGCCACGCGCGAGGCGAGCGCCGTGAAGTCCGCGGTGGTGACCGAGCGGCCCTCGTTCTCGCGCACCCAGCGGCGCTGGAGCCGCTCGAACGCCTCGACCCCGATCTCGTTGCGCAGCGCGTAGAGGACGAGCGCGCCGCCGCCGTAGACGTTCGGGTTGAAGAACTCGGCCGGAGCGCCGCTCTTCGGCCGGCCCGGAGGCCCGAAGTCGGCGCGCAGCTGGGCCTGCGCGGCGTACACGATGCGCATGTACTCGGCGAGGGTCGCGGCCTCGGTGCCGGTGTCCTCCTGGACGTAGCCCTTGCTCTCCGCGTAGACCAGCTCGTACCAGGTGGCGTGCCCCTCGTTCAGCCACAGGTCGCTCCAGTCCGCGGGCGAGACGCTGTTGCCGAACCACTCGTGCGTGAGCTCGTGCATCATGAATCCCTCCCACAGGCCCTGGGGGAACTCGGAGAAGACCGTGCCGTCGTAGACCGACAGGGTCTGCGTCTCCAGCGCGAAGCCCAGCGGGGCGTTGGTGACGAACGAGCCGTAGAGGTCGAACGGGTAGCGCCCGACCCGGGCGCGCAGGAAGTCGAGGTGCTCGCGCGCGAGCGCCAGCTTGGGCTCGAGGTCGGCCAGCGAAGCCGGCGGCACCAGGTCGCGCAGGATCACCCCGTCGCTGCCCCCGCGGTCGATCTGGGTGTAGCGCCCGACGGCGAGCTGCGTGAGCTCGGTGGCCATGGGCTGGCGCTGCTCGTACTTCCACACCTTGCGTCCGGGCAGCGCGCGCGTACCGGTCAGGACGCCGTTGGCGACGGCGGTGAGCGCGGCGGGCGCGTCGATCCGGAAGCGGAAGCTCGCCTTGTCGCGCGGGTGGTCGTTGGACGGATAGATGCGGTGCGCCCCGTCGGGTTGGGGCGCGGTGCCCGAGCCCTCCGCGCTGTAGAAGAAGGCGACGGAGAACGGGTCCTCCGCGTCCGGCACGGTGGGCGCGCTGACGAAGTTGCGGACCTGCACGGAGAAGCGGCGACCGTCGCGGATCGCGCGCGGTGGGGTGATCACCAGCTCCTCGCCGTCGCGCGTCCAGGCGGCGCGGACCCCGTCCACCCACACGGCGCCGACGCTTTCGCCGGCGAAGTCGAGGTTGAAGCGCGAGAGCGACTGGGTGGCGCGGGCCGTGATGTCGACGTGGCCGTAGAGCGGCTGCGCCGGATCCTCGCTCAGGTAGAGCAGGTCGAGGTTGTAGCGCGCGACGTCGTAGCCGCCGTTGCCCAGCCCGGGGAACAGCCGGTCGCCCAGGCCCGCGGCGCCGGGAGAGGCCGACGTGGTCCTGGCGGCGGCAGGGCCGGCGAGCACGAGCCCGAGCCCCACCAGCGTGGTGGTGACCAGCGTGGTGAGTCGCATGGGGCGCGAGCCTCATGCCGGCCCGGTCCAGTAGTCAAGAAAGAGGTCCGGGCGCGGACGTTAGGCTGAGAGCCATGGCCGACACGATCTCCTTCGCCCGGGGCGCGCCGTCGCTCGACATCGTCGACGTCGAGGGTCTGCGCGAGGCGGCGCAGCTCGCGTTCGAGTCCGATCCGGGCGGGACGGTGGCCTACGGGACGTCAGTCGGCTACGTGCCGCTGCGGGCGTGGATCGCCGAGCAGCACGGGGTCGAGCCCGAGCAGGTGCTGGTCACCAACGGGTCGATGCAGGCCGACGCCTTCCTCTTCCAGCTCCTGGTCGGGCCGGGCGACGCCGTGGTGGTCGAGTCGCCCACCTACGACCGCACGCTGCTGAATCTGCGCAACCGCGAGGCCGACGTGCGCATGGTCGCGCTGGAGACCGACGGGATCGACACCGCCGCGCTGCGCGCGCTGCTGGAGGGCGGCGTGCGGCCGACGCTCGCCCACATCATCCCCAACTTCCAGAACCCGGCCGGCTACACGCTGAGCGCGCCCAAGCGGGCCGAGCTGCTGGCGCTGGCGGCCGAGTACGACTTCACGCTCTTCGAGGACGACCCGTACCTGGCGATCCGGTTCGCCGGCGAGTCGCTGCCGACCATGTTCTCCCAGGACGAGGCGGGCAAGGTGGTGTACGCCTCGTCGTTCTCCAAGACGGTGTGCCCGGGCATCCGGGTCGGCTACCTGGTCGGACCGCAGGCGGTGATCAAGCAGATCCAGGGGATCGCCACCAACACGTACATCTCGCCGAACATGGTCGCCCAGTCGATCGTCAACCAGTTTGCGCGCTCCGGGCGCATGGACGGCGCGATCCAGACGGTCAAGACCGCGCTGCGCGCGCGCCGCGACGCGCTCGTGGGCGCGCTCGAGCGCGAGTTGCCCGAGGCCCGCTTCACCCCGCCCGAGGGCGGCTACTTCATGTGGGTGGAGCTGCCCGAGGACGTCAGCGTGGCCGAGCTGGAGACCGCTGCCTCCGAGCGCGGCGTGCTCTTCGTCAAGGGCACCGACTTCCTGCTCGAGGGCGGGAAGAACACCCTGCGGCTCGCCTTCTCGGGCGTCACCCCGGCCGAGATCGAGGAGGGCGTCACGCGGCTGGCCGCCGCGGCGCGCTCGCTGGGTGTCGCCGCCTGAGCGGCACCCGTACGGCCCGGCTCGCAGCCAGTTCGGCGAGTTGTACCTGCCGGCGGGCGAGGCGGGGGGCGCAGCGGGTCCGCCGGTCGCCGTCGTGCTCCACGGCGGCTTCTGGCGCGCGCAGTACGGGCGCAAGCTCATGCGGCCGCTGTGCGCCGACCTCGCCGCGCGCGGCTGGGCGGCGTGGAACGTCGAGTACCGCCGGCTGGGGCGGCTGTCGGGTGGCGGCTTCCCGCGGACGCTCGAGGACGTCGCCGCGGCGGTGGACCGCCTCGCCGCGCTGCCGCACGCGGCGCTCGACCTCACGCGCGTGGTCGCGATCGGCCACTCGGCCGGCGGCCACCTCGCGGCCTGGCTGGCCACGCGCGAGGATGCGCGAGTGCCGGTAACGGGCGTGATCGCCCAGGCCGGCGTGGTCGACCTGCGCCTCGCGAGCGAGTTGCGGCTCAGCGGCGGCGTCGTGCACCGGCTGCTGGGCGGCCCACCGGCGCGCGTCCCGGAGCGCTACGCCGCGGCCTCCCCGGCCGAGCGACTCCCGCTCGGCGTGCCGGCGCTGCTGGTCCACGGCGGCCGGGATGCCATCGTGCCCCCGGTGATGAGCGAGCGCTTCGCGGCCGCCGCGCGCGGGGCCGGCGACACGGTGGACGTGGACATCGACCCCGCGGCCGGCCACTTCGAGCACCTCGATCCGGCGAGCCGGCTCTGGGCGGCGGCGACGACCTGGCTGGAGGACCGGTGACCGACTCCCTGCGCCGCGCCACGGCCGAGGCGGCCGCTCGGGCCGGCGACCCGCTGAGCCGCGCCGCGGCCGCGGCCGCCGACGCGGCCGACCCGCTCGCCGGCTTCCGCGCCCGCTTCGCCATCGCCGACACCGAGCGGATCTACCTGGACGGCAACTCGCTCGGCCGGCTGCCGCTCGCCACCCGCGCCCGGCTGGCGGCGATCACCGGCGAGTGGGGCGAGCGGCTGGTGGAGGGTTGGTCGGAGTGGATCGACGCCCCCGCCCGCGCCGGCGACCTGCTCGCCGAGCACGTGCTGGGCGCGCGGCCGGGCGAGGTGGTGGTCACCGACTCGGTCACGGTCAACCTCTACAAGCTCGTCTGCGCCGCCCTCGATGCCCGCCCCGCCGCGAGCCCCGCGCTGGTCACCGACCGCGGGAACTTCCCGACCGACCGCCACGTGCTGGAGGGGATCGCCGCCCGGCGCGGGCTGGAGCTGCGCCTGTTCGACGGCGCGCCCGACGCCGCCACGCTCCCCTGCCGCCGGGGCGACATCGTGGTCCTCTCCCACGTCGACTACCGCACGGCGCAGCTGGCCGACCTGCCCGCGCTGCAGGCGGGCGCGAGCGAGCGCGGCGCCACGCTGATCTGGGACCTCAGCCACTCGGCCGGCGCCGTCCCGATCGGACTGCACGCGGCCGGCGCGGAGCTGGCCGTGGGCTGCACCTACAAGTACCT
>Ga0136617_10001972_pt1 | contig 18314 bp, 19 predicted proteins | sample AntDrymUQ3222106_2_FD_129672 | JGI IMG/M metagenome (GOLD analysis project Ga0136617, IMG submission 129672) | Polar desert sand microbial communities from Dry Valleys, Antarctica - metaG UQ322 (21.06) | ecosystem: Environmental > Terrestrial > Soil > Desert | place: Antarctica: Dry Valley... | reverse complement strand
GCGCTGGCGTTATCCGACGCCGGGTACGAGACCGTCATGGTCAACTGCAACCCCGAGACAGTGTCCACCGACTACGACACCTCCGACCGGCTCTACTTCGAGCCGCTGACGTTGGAGGACGTCCTGGAGGTCTTCCACGCCGAGCAGGCGGCCGGTCCGGTCGCCGGGGTGGTCGTACAGCTTGGGGGGCAGACCCCCTTGGCGCTGGCCGCCGCCTTGGAGGCCGAGGGGGCGCCGATCGTGGGGACCTCGCCGGCGGCGATCGACCTGGCCGAGAACCGTGGCGAGTTCGGCCGTGTGCTCGCCGCCGCCGGCCTGCCGGCTCCCAAGCACGCGATGGCGACGTCGTTCACCCACGCCAAGGCGATCGCTCATGAGATCGGCTACCCGGTGCTGGTGCGTCCGTCGTACGTGCTGGGCGGTCGCGGCATGGAGATCGTGTACGACGACGACGCCCTCGCCGACTACATCGGGCGCTCGACGCACATCTCACCCGAACACCCCGTGCTTGTCGACCGCTTCCTCGACGACGCCGTGGAGATCGACGTCGATGCGATCTTCGACGGCGAGACGCTGTACCTCGGCGGTGTCACGGAGCACATCGAGGAGGCTGGGGTGCACTCCGGCGACTCTTCGTGCACGCTGCCGCCGATCACCCTCGGACGGGAGGAGATCGAGCGGATCCGCACCTCGACCGAGGCGATCGCTCGCGGTGTGGGCGTCCTGGGGCTGCTGAACGTGCAGTACGCGCTCACCTCCGACGTGCTGTACGTGCTGGAGGCCAACCCGAGGGCGTCACGAACGGTGCCGTTCGTCTCCAAGGCCACCGCGGTGCCGCTGGCCAAAGCGGCGGCACGGGTGATGCTCGGCGAGAGCATCGAGAGCCTTCGGCTGGCCGGTGTGCTGCCGATGCACGGCGATGGGGGAGATCTGTCGCCGGATGCTCCGGCGGCGGTCAAGGAGGCGGTGATGCCATTCAACCGATTCCGTACGTTCGAGGGCGAGGCCGTCGACACCGTGCTCGGACCGGAGATGCGTTCCACGGGGGAGGTCATGGGCTTCGACGCGCGGTTCGGAACGGCGTTCGCCAAGGCACAGGCCGGCGCCCAAGACGGCCTGCCGACCAGCGGGCAGGTCTTCGTCTCGGTCGCCAACCGCGACAAGCGGCACATGATCTTCCCGATCAAGCGGCTCGCCGACCTGGGATTTGAGATTCTCGCGACCAGCGGGACGGCGGCGATCCTGCACCGCAACGGGGTCAAGGCGACGGTCATCCGCAAGCTCAGTGAAGAGCATGCCGCCGGCGAGGAGCGCCCTCGTTCGATCGTGGACAAGATCTTCGACGGTGAGATCGGGCTGATCGTCAACACGCCGCACGGGGTGACCTCTGGCGGCAGTCCGCGCGTGGACGGCTACGAGATCCGTACCGCGGCGGTTGCCCGGAACGTCCCGTGTATCACCACAGTCCAAGGACTTGGCGCTGCCGTGCAGGGCATCGAGGCCCTGCTGGAGGGGAACATCGGGGTGCGGTCCCTGCAGGACTGGGCGGCGCTGCTCGAAACCAATGGGCGGGCAGGTCATGGCTGAGGGCGACGGCAGGCTGCCGTTCGGGACACGGCTGCGGGCCGCGGTCGATGCCCGCGGGAAGCTGTGCGTCGGGATCGATCCGCATGCGTCCCTGCTGGCGCATTGGGGGCTCCCCGACGATCCGTCGGGTGTGGAGCGCCTCGCGCTGACCTGCGTCGAGGCGGTCGCCGGCGAGGTGGTCGTGGTCAAGCTGCAGTCGGCGTTCTTCGAACGGCACGGGTCCGCGGGGGTCGCGGTCCTGGAGAGGGCGATCGCCGCCGCGAGGGCTGCCGACCTGCTCGTCATCCTCGACGTCAAGCGCGGCGACGTCGACTCGACCGCCGTGGCATATGCGGACGCGTATTTGGACCCGTCGTCAGCACTGGCTGCGGACGCGATCACGGTGAGTCCGTTCCTCGGGTTCGGCTCGCTGCAACCGTTCTTCGACGTCGCGCAAGCGCACGGGACCGGTGTCTTCGTCCTCGCGCGGACCTCAAACCCTGACGGCGATGAGGTGCAGGGCGCGCGTACGGGTGCCGGCACCGTGGCCGCCTCGGTCCTTTCTCGGCTGCGTGACCTCAATGCCGGTGCGGAGCCGATGGGGTCCTTCGGCGCGGTCATCGGGGGGACGCTGGCCAACCTGCGTGAGGACGTCGCGATCAACGGGCCGCTGCTCGTACCGGGCCTCGGCGCCCAGGGAGCAACCGCCAACGACGTGCGCCGACTGCTCGGACACGTGTGGGACCAGGTCCTGCCCAGCAGCTCGCGAGGGATTCTCGCCGCAGGTCCCACACCGGACGCCGTGCGTCGGGCCGCGCGTGAGGTAGCGGCAAGTCTCACCGGATAGCGGGCGGTCTTGTCAGGGCGGGCTCTCACGTTCGTCGGTGTGGTTGTGGGCGTTTTGGTGGTGCTGACGATGCGAGTGTGAGTGTGGGTGGTGGTGTGTTTGTGACGCCGCGTACGCAGCCACCTTGAGTCGTTGCTCGGTCATTCTTCGGTCCCTTCTGCTTCCACAGCGGCAAGTGCCAGCTCGACGATTCCGGTCGGATTCAAGAGGTCGCGGAAGATGGCAAGTGCCTCCGCCCGTTCGGTCTGCGTGAGCTGGCATATCCTCGACACTCGGGCAAGCGCGCAGCCTGACGGTAAGGTGCTCGACTCGATCCAGGGCGCCGTATCGGGGGCCGGCGTCTCCATCATTCTCGAGAACACGGACTCAGAAGGCTCCGGGCCGTACCTCCACCAACACCCATACGCAGAAGCGTTCGTGATCCACTCCGGCAAGGCGTTGTGCACCGTGGCCGGAAGGCAGCTCGTCGGCGAAGCCGGCATGGTCCTCGTCGTCCCGGAGTTCACGCCGCACAAGTTCGAGGTCATCGGTCCCGACCGGTATCACTCGACGCACATCCACGCCAACGACACCTTCATCACCGCCTGGCTCGAGGGCCCGCAGGCCTAGGACATCCGAACCAGGTCGTCAGGCGCGAAGACTCTCAAGGCCTCATCATTGGCGAGATGGACCGGGTGCAGAGGCAGGTCAGCCCGGTCGGCCGCTGTGACGAGCGCCCGCGCCCAGGCCCGGTCGGAGTCGGTCAGAGGGGCCTGGCCGGGCCTGGAGAGCAGCATCGCGACCGAGCCTCTCTCGACCGACTCCCACAGTTCGCGCTGGCAGACCTCCATGAGGTTGTCGACGACCGCGATGCCGGGGTACGTCGGCAGGTCCGCGATCTGGGTCAGGTGCGGCAACATCGCGCCATCTCGTCCGACGAAGCTGATCCAGAGCAAGCGCTCGGAGAACCCAAGGGGCCCCATGAGCGCACGCCAATGGAGGTAGAGGTCATGTTGGCTCCGGATCGGTGGCATCTGGTCCGGCGGCAGCAACGGGGGGATGTCATCGTTCATGCCTCCACTGTGTGGTCGTCGCAGCCCCTCGTCGGGTTTCCACAGCGTGGCCCCGCCGCAGCCGTTGGGTCCACCGATCGCGCGACGACCGTTGACGCCGGGGCCGGCGGCGGTACGTGTGACCCTGTCCGATACTAGGCTGGCCGCGGAAAGGCCACGACTGCGCGACCGCGAAGGCCGCCGGGCCGTCCCCGAAGGAGTTATCGCATGAGACGTTTCGCGGCAGCAACGGTGTCGACGGCCCTCGCCTTCGTGATGCTCAGCGCTTGTGGAGGCGGTAGCGACACCAGCGAGTACTGCGATGCCATCGAGAGCACGCAGGGAGATCTCTCAGCGATCGACACCACGAAGCCGACCAACGAAGCGTTCTCCGATGCCTTGTCGGCCATTCAGGACATCGCCGACAAGGCGCCCTCCTCCTCCAAGGACGACTGGCAGACCGTTGCGGACAAGCTAGCGGCGGTCCAGAAGGCACTCGAGGACGCAGGGCTGAACATCGAGGACATGACCGACCCGTCCAAGCTGGGCTCGGCCGACCCGTCCGACATGGAAGCGATCCAGAAGTCGGTCACCGACCTCGGTGAGGTCCAGGAGATCCAGTCCAACCTGCAGACCGAGGTCAAGGAGGACTGCAACATCGACCTCAGCTGAAGTCGACCGACCGCGTCAGCGCATTTCCTTGCAGCATCGTCGTCGTGGTCGATAGGTTCAAACCCACCGACGCCCGAGCCGCCGCCGACCTCCTGAGGTGACTTACCTTGGCACTACCCCCGCTCACTGACGAGCAGCGGCGCGCTGCCCTGCAGAAGGCCGCCGCCGCCCGTCGGGAGCGGGCGGAGATCAAGAACCGCCTCAAGCACAGCGGAGGATCTTTGCCCGAGGTGCTGCGACAGGGCCGTACCAACGACGTCGTCGGCAAGATGAAGGTCGTCGACCTCCTGCAGTCCCTACCCGGCTTGGGCAAGGTACGCGCAAGACAGGTGATGGAGCGGATCGGCATCGCTGAGACCCGCCGCGTTCGTGGGCTCGGCACCAACCAGATCGCTGCCTTGGAGCGCGAGTTCTCCGACCGTGCCTGAGGGGGCACGATCTCGCCTTGTCGTCCTCGCCGGTCCCACCGCGGTGGGCAAGGGAACAATCGCGGCGTGCATCCGCGCCGAGTTTCCCCAGATCTGGATCTCCGTCTCTGCGACCACGCGTCCTCCACGCCCCGGCGAGGTCGACGGCATCCACTACTGGTTCGTCTCCGAGGCCGAGTTCGACGCGATGGTCGAGGGCGACGAGCTGCTGGAGTGGGCGGTCGTGCATGGGGTGCACCGGTACGGCACACCGCGGGAGCCGGTCGAGGAACACCTGGCCGCGGGTGACCCCGCGCTTCTCGAGATCGACCTGCAGGGGGCTCGGCAGGTGCGCTCCCGCATGCCAGAGGCGCTGTTCTGCTTCCTGGCACCGCCGAGCTGGAGGGAGCTCACTCGTCGGCTGGTCGGCCGGGGGACCGAGGACGCCGAGGAGCGCGAGCGCCGGATGAGCACCGCGCAGCTCGAGCTCGCGGCAGAATCTGAGTTCGACGTCACCATCGTCAACCGCCGGGTTCGGCAGGCGTGCGGCGAGTTGGTAGACTTGCTGTTGCCAGGACCGCGCTGACGCTCTGGTCAACGCATGAATCGGTCCTCGTACCACTCCACTTCTCTTCGAAACCTTGTGAGGCCACCCACGTGTCTGGCACCCATGCCACCGCCGAGGGCATTACCAACCCGCCCATCGACGACCTGATGTCCAAGACCGACTCCAAGTACAAGCTGGTCCTGTACAGCGCCAAGCGCGCCCGCCAGATCAACGCCTACTACTCCCAGCTCGGGGAGGGCCTGTTGGAGTACGTCGGCCCGCTGCTGGACACCCACGTCCAGGAGAAGCCACTGTCGATCGCGCTGCGCGAGATCGACGCCGGACTGCTCACCTGCGAGGACATCGAGCCCGACGAGGCCTGACCGCCCCGGACTCGACGATCCCATGACCGCGGTGGTACTCGGCGTAGGCGGTGGTATCGCCGCCTACAAGGCCGCCGAGCTGCTGCGGCTGTTCACCGAGTCCGGCCACGGCGTACGCGTCGTGCCCACCCGCTCCTCGCTCAACTTCGTCGGCGCGGCGACGTGGGAGGCGTTGTCCGGTCTGCCGGCGCACGCCGACGTCTTCGACGACGTCCCCGGCGTGCCCCACGTGCGCATCGGGCAGAGTGCGGACCTGGTTGTCGTCGCCCCCGCCACTGCCGACCTCCTCGCGCGCGCTGCACACGGGCTGGCCGACGACCTGCTGACCAACACCCTGCTGACCGCCCGGTGCCCCATCATCCTCGCTCCGGCCATGCACACCGAGATGTGGGAGCACCCAGCTACCCAGGACAACGTCGCCACGCTTCGCCGGCGCGGCATCGTCGTTCTCGAGCCTGCGGTGGGTCGCCTGACCGGCGCCGACTCCGGGGCGGGCCGGCTGCCCGATCCCGAGGACATCTTCCACACCTGCCTCACCGTCCTGCAGGGCGAAGCCGGTGACCTCGCCGGACGCCGGGTGCTCATCAGCGCAGGCGGCACGCGCGAGTACCTCGACCCCGTGCGCTTCCTCGGCAACCGGTCCTCGGGCCGCCAGGGCGTCGCCATCGCCCAGGCCGCGGCAGCCCGTGGCGCCGAGGTGTGCCTCGTGGCCGCCAATGTCGGCATCGACATCCCCGGCGGCGTGGACGTCGTGCGCGTCGAGACGACCACCCAGCTGCGCCACGAGATGCTCACGCGCAGCGCCGACACGGCCGCCGTCGTGATGGCAGCGGCCCCGGCGGACTTTCGTCCGGCACAAGCCAGCAGGACCAAGATCAAAAAGGACGGCGACCTCGCCGTACCCGAGATCGTGCTGGTGCAGAACCCCGACATCCTCGCCGAGCTGACCTCGCAGCGGACCAGCAAGCAGCCCGTTCTCGTCGGGTTCGCCGCCGAGACAGGGGACGACGCCGGCTCGGTCCTGGACCACGGGCGCACCAAGCTCGAGCGCAAGGGATGTGACCTCCTGATCGTCAATGACGTGAGCCAGGGTCGTGCCTTCGACAGCCCCGACAACGAAGCGGTCATCCTCGGCAGCGACGGGTCGGTCACCGACGTTCCCCACGGCCCCAAGATCGCGTTGGCACACGCGCTCTGGGACGTCGTCGTCCAACGGCTGGACCTGGCCTGAGCAGCTGCGACACCCGTTGTAGTCTGAGTCGTCAAACTTGTCTCTCCCAGGAGTATTCGTGAGCCGTCGCCTCTTCACCTCCGAGTCGGTCACCGAGGGCCACCCGGACAAGATCGCGGACCAGATCAGCGACAGCATCCTCGACGCCCTGCTGGAGAAGGACCCGCACAGCCGCGTCGCCTGCGAGACGTTCATCACGACCGGCCTCGTCGTCGTGGGCGGTGAGGTGACGACCGACGCCTACGTCGACATCGCCGGCATCGTCCGCCGCAAGATCCTCGACATCGGCTACGACTCCTCGACCAAGGGCTTCGACGGTCTGTCCTGCGGGGTGCAGGTGACGATCGGCCAGCAGTCCCAGGACATCGCCCAGGGCGTCGACACCGCCTATGAAGGGCGGAACGAAGGCTCGGTGGACCCGCTCGACCGCCAAGGCGCGGGCGACCAAGGGCTGATGTTCGGCTACGCCACCGATGAGACCCCCGAGCTGATGCCGCTGCCGATCACGATCGCGCACCGACTCGCCGAACGCCTGTCGGAGGTGCGCAAGAACGGCACGCTGTTGTACTTGCGTCCCGACGGCAAGACCCAGGTTACCATCGAGTACGACGACCACGACAACGCGGTCCGCGTGGACACAGTGGTGATCTCGACCCAGCACGCCTCCGACATCGACCTCGAGGCGATGCTGCTGCCTGACGTCAAGAAGCACGTCGTCGAGGAGGTGCTGTCCACCTTCGACATCGATCACAGCGACTACACCCTGCTGGTCAACCCCACTGGCCGATTCGAGATCGGGGGGCCGATGGGTGACGCGGGGCTCACCGGGCGCAAGATCATCATCGACACGTACGGCGGGATGGCGCGCCACGGTGGCGGCGCGTTCTCCGGCAAGGACCCCAGCAAGGTGGACCGGTCCGGGGCCTACGCAATGCGCTGGGTCGCCAAGAACATCGTCGCCGCCGGGCTCGCGAGGCGGGTAGAGGTCCAGGTGGCGTACGCGATCGGCAAGGCGCACCCGGTCGGCTTCTACCTCGACACCTTCGGCACCGAGACCGTACCCGTGGAGGCCATCCAGCAGGCGGTGGAGTCGGTGTTCGACCTCCGTCCGGCAGCGATCGTGCGCGACCTCGACCTGCTGCGGCCGATCTACGCCCAGACCGCGGCATACGGCCACTTCGGCCGTGAGCTCGACGACTTCAGCTGGGAGAGGACCGATCGTGCCGAGGCGATCAGGAGTGCCGCCGGACTCTGATCGCCGCTGGCAGGTCACCGGGGTCGTGTCGCAGGCGGCTGGTACAACGGCCTCGTGACCGATCCGGACGTGCACCAGCAGCTCGAGCTGCTCCGCGCCCAGGTGCGTCCGCCCCCCAAGCCCAAGGCACAGGCGGTGGCCGCGCACCTCCCGGTGGCGCGGGTGGCGGTCGACGTGCCCCTCCCACACCTGGACCGGCCGTTCGACTACCTCGTGCCGGCCGACCTCGACGACCAGGTCGTCCCCGGGTGTCGGGTCTCGGTGCGGTTCTCAGGCAAGCTGGTGCGCGGGTTCGTGCTCGAGCGGATCGCTGAGTCCGAGCACGAAGGCAGCCTCGGGCGGATCGCCAAGGCCGTCTCGCCGGAGGTGGTTTTGCGGCCCGACATCATCGCGTTGGTGCGGCAGGTCGCCGACCGCTACGCCGGCACCTTCTCCGACGTCGTACGCGTGGCGGTGCCGCCACGGCACGCCCGCACTGAGCAGCGGGTCTCATCGCCGACTCCACCGGGTTCGTTGCCGCCTCTTGATATTTCCCCTTGGGAGCGCTACGACGGTGGTGCCGCCTTCGCGCGTGACCTCGCCGCCGGACGGGCGCCGCGGGCGTGCTGGGGCGCAACCCCCGGTGCGCCGCCCGAGCAGGCGATCGCCGAGGCCGTACTGGCCACCCTCCACGCCGGTCGCGGCGCCGTCGTCTGTGTGCCGGACGCACGCGACCTCGCCCGGCTGGACGGCGCATTGACGTCCCGGCTCGGCGTCGGCCACCACGTCACACTCAGCGCCGACCTCGGTCCGGCCGCGCGGTACACCGCCTTCCTGGCGTTGGCACGCGGCCACGTCAAGGCTGTGATCGGCACCCGTGGTGCGGCGTTCGCCCCGGTCCGCGGCCTCGGGCTCGTCGCCATCTGGGACGACGGTGACGACCTGCACGCCGAGCAGCGGGCGCCGTACCCCCATGCCCGCGAGGTGCTGCTGACCCGGGCGCTCGAGTATGGCGTCGCGGTGCTGGTCGGCGGGCACGCCCGTACCTGCGAGGCCCAGCAGCTGGTCGAGTCCCGGTGGTGTCACCATCTCGGCCTGCCGCCGGCCGAGCGTCGCAAGGCGTGGGCGCGGGTTGCCGTCGCGGGCACCGACGACCGTTCGGCTGCGCAAGACCCCGCCGCGCAGGCGGCACGGCTGCCACACGATGCCTTCGCCCTGTTGCGCACCGCTTTGGTCGACGGGCCGGTGCTGGTGCAGGTGCCACGTCTGGGCTACCGCACCTCCCTTGCATGCGCGACCTGTCGTACACCCGCGAGATGCCGGACCTGTCACGGCCCCTTGGCGCAGGTGGCCGCCGGAGAAGCGCCACGTTGCCGGTGGTGCGGCGAGGTCGCGGCGGACTGGGCCTGCGCGCACTGCGGGGCGCGTCGGCTTCGTGCACCGGTCGTGGGGGAGCGGCGTACCGCCGAGGAGCTCGGGCGGGCGTTCCCGCAGATCCCGGTACGTGTCTCGGCCGGCGACTCTGTCGCGCACAAGGTCGGCAACGCCCCGGCCATCGTCGTGGCCACGCCCGGTGCCGAACCGGTCGCTGCTGACGGTTACGCGGCGGCGTTGTTGATGGACACCTGGCTGTTGCTCGGGCGCCCTGACCTACGCACGGAGGAAGAGGCGATTCGTCGGTGGTTCAACGCCGCTGCATTGGTCCGCCCGTCCGGCCGGGTGCTCGCCATCGGCGACCCCACTGCGCCGGCACTCCAGGCGCTGGTGCGCACCGACCCGGTCGGCCACGCCGCCCGCGAGCTCGAGGACCGGCGCCAGGCACACTTCCCGCCAGCGGTTCGCCTCGCCTCGATCGAGGCGCCGGCAGACGTGCTCGACGCGCTCGCGGCAACCGCCTGGCCGGCACCGGCCGAGGTGCTCGGGCCCGTGCCGCTGGACGCCGCCGAGGGCACCTCGCGGCTGATCGTGCGCGTCCCCAGACGTCAGGGCTTTGCGCTCGCGGGCATGCTGCAACAGCTGCAGGGTGGGCGGAGCCTGCGCAAGGAGCTGGGGATTCGGGTGCGCATCGACCCGATCACGCTGGGCTGACGAGTGCCCCAACGCCCTGTCGTCTCCTCCACCTGGTTTACCGTCACTTCTCCGACGTTGCAGCCTCGGTGAGGTGACGCCGTACCAGGAGAACCTGGTAGGGGTGTGGCGCACCGGAATTCAGCTGCGGATCGCGGGGCCAGAACCTACGGATCGCGGGGCCAAGAGCTGCGGATCGCGGGGCCAGAACCTACGGATCGCGGGGCCAGAATCTACGGATCGCGGGGATCGTAGACTCAGCGGGTGAGACTGGTCCTTGCCGGTACCCCCGGCGTCGCTCTCCCGGCGCTGCACGCGCTGCATGCCAGCCACCACGAGGTCGTGGCGGTCCTCACCCGGCCCGACGCCGCCACCGGTCGCGGCAGACGTACCGAACCCTCCGCCGTCGCCGTCGCAGCGCGCGAGCTCGGACTCGACGTGCTCACGCCCGACCGACCGCACGACGCAGACTTCGTCGCCCGGCTCACCGAGCTCGAGCCCGACTGCTGCCCGGTGGTGGCCTACGGTGCACTCATCCCCGAGCCTGTCCTTGCCATCCCGCGGCACGGCTGGGTCAACCTGCACTTCTCCGTCCTGCCCTCCTGGCGCGGTGCCGCACCGGTACAGCACGCGGTGATGGCCGGTGACGAGGTAACAGGTGCGACGGTCTTCTCGCTCGTCCACGCGCTCGACGCCGGACCCGTCCTCGGCGTGCTCACCGAACGCATCGGCGACACCGACACAGCCGGCGAGCTCCTCGACCGGCTCTCGCGCCACGGCGCACGACTCCTGCTGGAAACGCTCGACCACGTCGAGGCCGGTGACATCACCGCCTGTGCCCAGCCCGAGGACGGAGCGTCGTACGCGCCGAAGCTCACCGTCGACGACGCCCGCATCACGTGGAACCAACCGGCATACGCGATCGACAGGCGGATCCGGGCCTGCACACCGGAGCCTGGGGCGTGGACCACGGTCGGCGGAGACCGGCTCAAGCTCGGGCCGGTGCGCCCTGCCGTCGACCACCCGCCCTTGGCGCCCGGCGCGCTCGCAGTGACCAAGCGGAATGTCCATGTCGGCACGGCGACGACACCGGTGCTGCTCGGCGAGGTGCAAGCGCGTGGCAAGAGGCCGATGCCCGCCGCGGACTGGGCACGCGGGGTACGTCTGAAGGGCGGTGCGCGCCTTGACTGATGAGGTCCGGCGGGTCGCATTCGACGTCCTACGCGCGGTCGACGAGAACGACGCGTACGTCAACCTGTTGCTACCGACCCTGCTGCGCGAACGCGGAATCGCCGACCGCGACGCGGCCTTCGCCACCGAGCTGACGCACGGAACCTTGCGACGTCAGGGCAGCTACGACGCCGTCCTGGACCGCGTCACTTCGCGCGGGGTCGACGCCGTGGACCCCCCGGTACGCGACGTACTGCGGCTCGGCACCCACCAGCTCCTCTCACTGCGCACGCCGAGCCACGCGGCAGTCTCGACGAGCGTCGACCTGGTGCGCTCCGCGGTGGGCCACCGGCCGGCGTCCTTCGTCAACGCCGTGCTCCGCCAGGTCGCGCAGAAGGACTTCGCCATGTGGATGGATCAGGTGGCACCGGACGCTGCCACCGATCCCGTCGGCCACCTCGCCACCGTGCACTCCCACCCGCGCTGGGCGGTGGAGGCGATGCGCGATGCCCTCCGCGGAGATCTCGTGTCGACCGCCGAGCTCCTCGCTGCCGACAACGACGCGCCAGGCGTGACCCTCGTCGTGCGCCCTGGCTGGGCCGACGCCGCCGACCTGGGCGGCGTCGACGTACGCGCCGGGCGGTACTCACCCCACGCGCTGTACCTCGGCGCGGGAGACCCCGGACAGATCGCCGCCGTGCGCGACGGGCGCGCCGGGGTGCAGGACGAGGGTTCGCAGCTCGTCGCGCTCGCCCTCGCACAAGCGCCCGTCGACGGTGCCGACGAGCGCTGGCTCGACCTGTGCGCCGGGCCCGGCGGCAAGGCCGCACTCCTCGCGGCGCTGGCCGGCGGTCGCGGAGCGACGCTGGTGGCCAACGACGTGCTACCGCACCGCACCGAGCTGGTCGCCAAGGCGTTGCGCCAAGCCACCAACGCCACCGTGCACACCGGCGACGGTCGCGAGCACCTCTGGGGGGAGGCCGCGTTCGACCGGGTTCTCATCGATGCCCCGTGCACCGGCCTCGGGGCGTTGCGGCGCCGACCCGAGGCGCGCTGGCGCCGTAGACCCTCAGACGTCGCGCCGCTGGCGACGTTGCAGGGGCGGCTCCTCGACAGCGCGTTGTACGCCGTCCGTCCCGGCGGCGTGGTCGCCTACGCGACCTGCTCGCCGCACCGCGGCGAGACGACCGGCGTCGTGGAGGCAGCGCTGTCGCGGCACCCTGACGTAGAGGTGCTCGATGCGCCATCGGCGTTGCCTCAGGTCGGGGGGATGGCGGGGCCGTACGTCCAGCTCTGGCCGCATGTCCACGGCACCGATGCGATGTTCCTGGCGCTGCTGCGCCGGACCGGGGAAGTGGGGCGGCGATAGAGTCGGCTCCATGGTCATCCAGATCTCGCCGAGCATGCTGTCCGCGGATTTTGCCAATCTGGAGGCTGAGGCCAGGCGCATCAGTCACGCGGACTGGCTACACGTTGACGTCATGGACAACCACTTCGTCCCCAACCTCACCCTCGGCGCAGCAGTCATGGAAGCGCTCGCCGGAGTCGCCTCCCAGCCGGTCGACGCGCACCTGATGATCGATGACCCCGACCGGTGGGCGCCGGCCTACGCCGAAGCCGGCGCGAGCAGCGTGACCTTCCACGTCGAGGCGGCGCACGCGCCGGTACGCCTTGCCCGCGAGCTCCGCGGCCTTGGGGCGCGCGCCGGCATGGGGCTCAAGCCGGCAACTCCGATCGAGCCGTACGAGGACCTGCTCCCCGAGCTCGACATGATCCTCGTCATGACCGTCGAGCCCGGCTTCGGCGGACAGAAGTTCCTCGACGTCTGCCTGCCCAAGATCCGCCGGACCCGTGCGCTGTTGGACAAGCACGGCGGCGACATCTGGCTGCAGGTCGACGGCGGAGTTACCGCCGAGTCGATCCAGCGATGTGCCGAGGCCGGTGCCGACGTCTTCGTCGCCGGGTCGGCGGTCTTCGGCGCGGACGACCCGGACGCAGCGGTTGAGCAGCTGCGAACCCTGGCGGAGTCCTCGAGCCCGCTGGGCTAGACTCAGCACGTACGAGCTCACGCTCGCGTGCTCCGGGGTCGGTGTAATTCCGAGCCGGCGGTGACAGTCCGCGACCCGGCCGCTTCGGCGGCCGGTTGACCTGGTGGAACTCCGGGACCGACGGTGAAAGTCCGGATGGGAGGCGCACGCAGCCGCAGGACTCGTAAGTCCGCGCCGACCGGCGCGCGACGACGAGCCTGCGGTGAGACCCCGGAACCGCCCGAGCAACGGACGGAAGGGGTCGGCCCGATGGCCAGCCAAGCAGAGGCGCAGTCGATGCGACGGGCGATCGCCGCCGCGCGCTCACACCCGTTCCGAACGCTGCCCAACCCTCGCGTCGGTTGCGTCATCCTGGACCCGGCCGGCACTGTCCTCTCGGTCGGGCTGCACCGCGGAGCCGGCACCCCACACGCCGAGGTCGACGCTCTCGCCCACGCCGGCGAGCGGGCACGCGGCGGCACCGTGGTCGTCACGCTCGAGCCGTGCAACCACACCGGCCGGACCGGTCCCTGCGCGCAGGCCCTGCTAGGAGCAGGCGTCGCGCGGGTCGTGTTCGCCCAGACCGATCCGACCCGAGCGGCCAGCGGTGGCGCCGCGACGCTGCGCGCGGCCGGTGTCGACGTCGAGGCCGGACTTCTCGCTGACGAGGCGCGAGTGCTCAACGAGCACTGGACCTTCGCGGTCGAGCGGGGACGCCCGTTCGTGACGTGGAAGTATGCCGCAACCCTCGACGGGCGCAGCGCCGCAGCAGACGGCGGCAGTCAGTGGATCACCGGCCCCGAGGCGCGCCACGACGTGCACGTGCGCCGCGCCGAGGCCGACGCCATCGTGGTCGGTACCGGGACTGTGCTCGCGGACGACCCACGGCTCACAATGCGTGACGACGACGGCGTACCGCTGCCGTACAACCGGCAACCGTTGCGCGTCGTGGTCGGTGAGCGACCGATCCCGGCGGACGCGAGGGTGCTCGACGACGCCGCACCGACGCTGCAGGTGAGCGAGCGTGACCCTGATGCGGTGCTCGCCACGCTCGCTGCCCGCGAGGTCTCCCACGTCTGGCTCGAGGGCGGGCCCGTCGTCGCCGGCGCGTTTCTGCGCGCCCGCCTCGTCGACGAGGTCGTCGGGTACGTCGCCCCCACCCTGCTCGGTGCGGGTGCGCCGGCGTTGCACGAGCCCACCGTCACCACCTTGGCGCAGGCCTACCAGCTCGACCTGCTCGACCTGAGCCGGCTCGGAGCAGACATCCGGCTCGTCGCCCGTCCTCGACAAGGAGCGCGCTGATGTTCACCGGAATCGTCGAGGAGCTCGGCGCCGTCGCCGGGGTCGAGGAGCAGGCCGACGCCGTCCGCCTGACCGTTCGTGGCCCGCTGGTGGTCGTCGATGCCCGCCGCGGCGACTCGATCGCTGTCAACGGGTGCTGCTTGACCGTGACGGACCACACCGCCGAGACCTTCACCGCCGACGTGATGAAGGAGTCACTCGACCGCACGTCGCTTGGTCGCCTGACTGTCGGCGACCCGGTCAACCTCGAGCGGGCGATGCGCGCGGACGGAAGGTTCGGCGGACACCTCGTCCAGGGTCATGTCGACGGCACCGGCGTCGTCGTGTCCCGGACACCGAGTGCCCACTGGGACGTCGTACGCATCACGTGCCCCGTCGGCCTGGCACGGTACGTCGCGGAGAAGGGTTCGATCGCCGTCGACGGCACCTCGTTGACCGTCGTCGAGATCACCGACGGCGACACACCGACGTTCACGGTGTCCTTGATCCCCACCACCTTGGAAGCCACCACGCTCGGCAGCAGGCGGCCCGACGACCTGGTCAACCTCGAGGTCGACGTGCTCGCCAAACATCTCGAAAGGTTGATGTCATGAACGTCCTGAGCTGGTTGCTCGAGGGAACGGTGTCGGTGGGGGGCGGGCACCTGCTCGTGCGCGAGATCGTCGGCAACGGGTTCGGCCTGGCCAGCGCGGTGTTCGGCATGCGCCGGCTGGTGCTCGCCTGGCCGATCGGCATCGTCGGCAACGTGCTGCTGTTCACGGTGTTCGTCGGCGGGGTGCTGAGCAAGCCCCAGATGCACGACCTGTGGGGCCAGGCGGGTCGGCAGGTCTTCTTCGTGGCCGTCAGTGTGTACGGGTGGCAGCAGTGGCGCCGCCGCCGGGCCAGCGGGGAGGCAGCAGACGGCCGGGCGGTCCAGCCGACCTGGGCAGGTCGGCGTGGGCTGATCGAGCTTGCGGTGCTCGCAGTGGTCGGCATGGCGGTCTTCTACCCCGTACTCAAGGCGTTGGGGTCATGGGGACCGCTGCCGGACGCCTGGATCCTGACCGGCAGCATTCTCGCCACCTGGGGCATGGCCCGCGGGTGGGTGGAGTTCTGGCTGATCTGGATCGCCGTCGACGCCGTCGGCGTCCCGCTGCTGTTCGCCTCGGGCTACTACCCCTCTGCGGTGATGTACCTCGTGTACGGCGTCTTCTGCGCCTTCGGATTCGCCACCTGGTGGCGGGTCTCGCGCACCGGCACCGAGGTGGCGGCCCCGAGCGGTGTCGCGACGCAGGACAGCCGCGCATGAGCGGCCGGTTGCCTCTGGACAGCGTCGAGCGCGCTGTGGGCGAGATCGCGGCCGGGCGGGCGGTCGTCGTCATCGACGACGAGGATCGTGAGAACGAGGGCGACCTGATCTTCGCCGCGAGCCGTGCCACCCCCGAGCTGATGGCGTTCCTCGTCCGCTACAGCAGCGGGTACGTCTGCGCCCCCGTCACCGGCGAGCTGCTCGACCGTCTGGTGATCCCGCTGATGACGCCGCACAACCGGGACCGACTGCGCACGGCGTACACCGTCTCGGTCGACGCACGCGACGGCATCACAACCGGCATCTCCGCAGCGGACCGCGCGCGAACCGTGCGGGTCCTCGCCGACTCCGCGACCGAGCCGTTCGAGCTGATCCAGCCCGGCCACATCCTGCCGCTGCGAGCGATGCCGGGCGGGGTGCTCGAGCGGGCCGGTCACACCGAGGCCGCGGTCGACCTCGCGAGGCTCGCCGGGCTGACCCCGGCCGGGGTCATCGGCGAGCTCGTCGCCGACGACGGCACCCTGCTGCGCGGGCCTGCTCTGCGCGAGTTCGCCGACGCTCACGGGCTCGCGATGATCTGCGTCGCCGACCTGGTCACGTATCGCAAGCGTCACGAGCAGCAGCTGCGTCGGGTGGCGCAGACGATGCTGCCGACGGAGTTCGGCGAGTTCACCGCGTACGGCTTCCGCGACGAGATCGACGCCAGCGAACACGTCGCGCTGGTCCACGGCGACATCGGCGGGGGACGCGACGTCCTCACCCGCTTGCACTCAGAGTGCCTGACCGGTGACGTGCTGGGGTCGCAGCGCTGCGACTGTGGCCCACAGCTGCAGGCATCCATGGCCAGGATCACCGAGGAGGGAGCCGGTGTCGTGGTCTACCTGAGGGGACACGAGGGGCGCGGCATCGGCCTGCTCGCCAAGCTGCAGGCGTACGCGTTGCAGGACGCGGGCCGGGACACCGTCGATGCCAACCTCGATCTCGGGTACGCCGCGGACAGTCGCGACTACAGCGCCGGGGCGCAGATGCTGCGTGATCTCGGCATCGTCTCGGTCCGGTTGCTGAGCAACAACCCGGCGAAGGAGCGAGCGCTCGAGACGTACGGCGTGAGCGTGTCCGAACGCCTCGCGCTGGCGGTCGAGCCGACCGCGGGCAACCTGCGTTACCTGCAGACCAAGGCCGCCCGCATGGGCCACGACCTGCCTGACTTGGCGGACCCGGTCGACGCGGGAGCAACGACATGAGTGGAGCGGGATCGCCGATGCTCGACGTCGACGGGCGTGGCCTCCGGGTTGCCGTGGTGGCGTCGTCCTGGCACGACGAGGTGATGGCGGGACTGCTCGCCGGTGCCGAGGCCGCCCTCGCCGATGCAGGTGTGCACGAGGTGACGGTCGTACGGGTCGCCGGCTCCTTCGAGCTGCCCGTCGTCGCGCAGGCGTGTGCGAGGGCCGGCTACGACGCCGTCGTGGCCCTCGGCGTCATCATCCGCGGCGGCACGCCCCATTTCGAGTACGTCTGCCGCGCGACCACCGACGGGCTGGCCGGCGTGCCCGTGCGCACGGGCGTACCCGTGGGCTTCGGCCTGCTCACGTGCGAAGACGAGCAGCAGGCGCTCGCCCGCGCAGGTCTGCCCGACAGCTCCGAGGACAAGGGCCGCGAAGCCGCCCAGGCCGCGGTCGCCACAGCCGTGACGCTGCGGACCATCGGCAGCGACTAGGCTGAGGCTCGATGAAGACCTTCGACCAGCTGTTCGCCGAGCTCTCCGACAAGGCGGCCAACCGGCCGTCCGGCTCGCATACCGTCGCTGAGCTCGACGCCGGCATCCACAGCATCGGCAAGAAGCTCGTCGAGGAGGCCGCTGAGTCGTGGATGGCGGCGGAGCACGAGAGCCCCGAGCGCGCGGCCCAGGAGCTCAGCCAGCTGCTCTACCACGCACAAGTCATGATGGTCGCGACCGGGCTGAGCCTCGACGACATCTACGCCCACCTGTGACGGACAGGTCACCATGCTGAAAATCGCTCTACCCAACAAGGGCGCCTTGTCAGAGTCCGCCGCGCAGATGCTGACCGAGGCGGGCTACCGGCAGCGGCGTAGCACCCGCGACCTCGTCACGATCGACGCCGACAACGACGTGGAGTTCTTCTACCTTCGCCCGCGCGACATCGCCATCTACGTCGGGGAGGGCACGCTCGACGTCGGTGTGACGGGGCGCGACCTCCTGCTCGACTCCGGCGCCCACGCCGTCGAGGCCGTGCAGCTCGGCTTCGGCAGCTCCTCGTTCCGCTTCGCCGCTCCGTCGGGCACCATGTCAGGCGTCGACGACCTGCGTGGCAAGCGGGTCGCGACCTCCTACCCCGGTGTGGTGAACCGCTACCTGCGCGAGCGGGACATCGACGCGGCCGTCGTCCACCTCGACGGCGCCGTGGAGTCCTCGGTTCGGCTCGGAGTGGCCGACGCGATCGCCGACGTAGTCGAGACCGGCAGCACCCTGCGCCAAGCCGGTCTGGAGATCGTCGGTGAAACGATCCTGGAGTCCGAGGCT
>Ga0136617_10001971_pt1 | contig 18318 bp, 17 predicted proteins | sample AntDrymUQ3222106_2_FD_129672 | JGI IMG/M metagenome (GOLD analysis project Ga0136617, IMG submission 129672) | Polar desert sand microbial communities from Dry Valleys, Antarctica - metaG UQ322 (21.06) | ecosystem: Environmental > Terrestrial > Soil > Desert | place: Antarctica: Dry Valley... | reverse complement strand
TCGTGGAGGGAGGCCGACACATCGTTGACCAGCGTTGCTCCGGCCTCGATGGCGGCCTCGGCCACCGCCGCATGGCGGGTGTCGATGGAGATCCGGACGTGGTCGCGCAGAGCCTCGATCACCGGCACGACCCGTCGACGCTCCTCCCCTTCGGGCACCGGCACCGCACCGGGTCTCGTCGACTCGCCGCCGACGTCGACCACGTCGGCTCCCTCGGCCACGAGCCGCCGACCGTGGGCGACGGCGTCCTCGGTGACCAGGTAGCGACCGCCGTCGGAGAAGGAGTCCGGCGTCACGTTCAGGACCCCCATCACCAGGGGTCGGGAACGGGTCACCGCCGGACCCTAGAGAGGTCCTCCGCCAACCGCCGCGCGATGGGCGCGGAGGACCTGGGAACGCGGCGACTTCGCCTTAGGGGCGGGGTTCGAGGCGGACGACGATCGACTTGGAGGTGGGAGTGCCGCTGATGTCTGCAGTGCTGTCGAGTGGGACGAGCACGTTGGCCTCGGGGAAGTAGGCGGCGCAGGTACCCCGGGCCACCGGATAGGCAACGAGGCGGAAGCGCTCGGCCCGGCGATCACCGTCGACCCACTCCGAGACGACGTCGACGTGCTCACCGTCGGCCAGGCCCCGCCGGGCCAGGTCGTCGGGGTGGACGAACACGACTCGGCGCCCCTGGCGGATGCCCCGGTAGCGGTCGTCGAGGCCGTAGATCGTGGTGTTGTACTGGTCGTGGCTGCGGATGGTCTGCAGCAGGAGCCGCCCGGACGGCACCTCCAGCACCTCCAGCGGGTTGACGGTGAAGCCAGCCTTGCCCGTGGCCGTGGGGAAGGTCCTGCTGTCGCGGACAGGGTTGGGCAGGGTGAAGCCATCGGCCAGGCGCTGGTCGTAGTCCTCGAAGCCATCGACGACGCGGCTGATGTGCTCGCGGATGCGGCTGTAGTCGCCGCGCATCGCGGCCCAGTCCGCGCCCGTCCGACCGGCGACGGTGCGCTCGGCGATCTCGGCGACGACCTCGACCTCGCTGGGCACGTCGTGCGCCGGCGGATCCAGGTGCCCCCGCGAGGCGTGGACCATGCCCATTGAGTCCTCGACGCTCACGACCTGAGCCCCGCCGGCCTGGTCGTCGACGTCGGTGCGACCCAGGCAGGGCAGGATCAGCGACAGCTCTCCGGGCGCGGTGTGGGACCGGTTGAGCTTGGTCGAGACGTGGACGGTCAATCGACAGCCTCGGAGGGCGGCCTCGGTGGCGGCGGTGTCAGGGGCGGCGGCGAGGAAGTTCCCGCCCATGGCCATGAAGACCGACGCCGCGCCGTCGCGCATCGCTCGGATGGCGCCGACCGTGTCGTGACCGTGGTGGCGGGGCGGTTCGAAGTCCAGCTCGGTGCCGAGGGCGTCGAGGAACGCCGGGCTCGGCTTCTCGTAGATGCCCATGGTGCGGTCGCCCTGGACGTTGCTGTGACCCCGCACCGGGCAGGCCCCGGCCCCCCGCCGGCCCAGGTTGCCCCGCAGGAGCAGGAAGTTGACCAACTCGCGGATCGTCGCCACCGCGTTGCGGTGCTGGGTCAGCCGCATGGCCCAGCACACGATGATGCGCTCCGCGACCATCACGTCGGCGACGGTCGCGTCGATCTCCTCAGTGCTCAGCCCGGTGGCCCTGCCCACCAGGTCCCAGTCCAGGCCGGCAACATGGGCGGCGTAGGCCTCGAAGCCGTCGGTGTGGGTGGCGATGAAGGCGTGGTCGAGGACGGAGCTGCCGCCCTCGGACCCACCGCGCTCCGAGTCCCGCTCGACCAGGCGGGCGCCGATCGCCTGGAACAGGGCCAGGTCGCCGTTGACTCGGATCTGCAGGAAGCGGTCGGCCAGCTCGGTGCCCCCCCCGAGGAGGCCCTTCGCCGTCTGCGGGTTCTTGAAGCCCTTCAGGCCGGCCTCGGGTAGCGGGTTGACGGCGATGATCCGGGCGCCGTTGCCCTTCGCCCGCTCCAGGGCGGTCAGCATCCGCGGGTGGTTGGTCCCCGGGTTCTGCCCGACGACGATCAGCAGGTCCGAGGCGTAGATGTCCTCCAGCAGCACGGTGCCCTTCCCGATCCCGATGGTCTCGGTGAGGGCGGCCCCGCTCGACTCGTGGCACATGTTCGAGCAGTCGGGCAGGTTGTTGGTCCCGAAGGCCCGGACGAAGAGCTGGTAGGCGAAGGCGGCCTCGTTGCTCGTGCGCCCGGAGGTGTAGAAGATGGCCTCGTCAGGATGGTCGAGGGCCGACAGCTCGGCGGCCACCAGGTCGTACGCCTCGGTCCAGGCGATGGGTTGGTAGTGGGCCGCTCCGGGGCGCCTGACGACCGGTTCGGACAGGCGACCCTGCTGGCCCAACCAGTGGTCGCTGCGGTCGGCCAGGTCGGCGAGGGAGTGGCGGGCGAAGAACGCAGCATCGACGCGGCGCAGCGTCGCCTCCTCGGCCACCGCCTTGGCCCCGTTCTCGCAGAACTCGGCGTGGGACCGTTCCGCGGGGTCGGGCCAAGCGCAGCCGGGGCAATCGAAGCCGTCGGCCTGGTTGAGCCGCAGCAGGCTGGTGAGGCTGCGCCGCATCCCCATCTCGCGCACGGCATGGCGCACCGATTGGGCGACGGCGGCCACTCCCCCCGCGGTGTCCTCTGGAGGCGCGACCTCGAGCTCGGTGTCGCCTTGATCCTGAGCCGGAGCCGCCTTGTGCATCGCCGCCGCCCTCAGTGCCGGTCGCGTCGGCCGGTGATGAACCGCATGGCCTCCTGGCGGGTGGCCACGCTGGAGCGGAACAGGCCCCGCACAGCCGACGTCACGGTCGAGGCGCCGGGCTTGCGCACACCTCGCATGGCCATGCACAGGTGCTCGGCGTCGACCACGACCATGACGCCCTTGGGTTCGAGGGTCTCGGCCAGGGCGTCGGCCACCTGCGAGGTGAGGCGCTCCTGAACCTGCGGACGCCGGGCGTAGCCGTCGACCAGGCGGGCCACCTTCGACAGGCCGATCACCCGTCCGTCGTCGTTGGGGATGTAGGCCACGTGGGCCACACCCACGAACGGCACCAGGTGGTGCTCGCAGAGGGAGTAGAGGTCGATGTCGCGGACCATGACCATCTCGTCGTGGTCAGCCTCGAAGGTCAGCTCGAGGTGGCGGCGCGGGTCGTTGTGCAGGCCCGAGGCGATCTCGCTCCACATGCGGGCGACCCGGTCGGGCGTGGCCAACAGGCCCGAACGGTCGATGTCCTCCCCGATCGCGTCGAGGAGCTCGCGGACCGCAGCGGCGACCCGCACCTCGTCGACGCCGGCACCGGGGCCCGACGGCGGGAGGACCCGCACCGGCGCGGCAGCGGCCGCGGCCCGGTCGCGGGTCACGGGGTCCCCCGGAAGACACGGACCTCGGGGAGGTTGCGATAGCGCTCGCCCACGTCGAGCCCGTAGCCGATGACGAACTCCGGAGGGATGCTGAACCCGACATAGCGGAGCCCGAGCTCGCCGCCCTTCTGCTGGCCCTCGCGCAGCAGCAGGGCGCACACCTCGAGGCTGGCCGGACCGCGGGCGAGGAGGTTCCGCCGCAGGTACTGAAGGGTCAGGCCGCTGTCGATGATGTCCTCGACGACGATGACGTGGCGATCGGTGAGATCGAGGTCGAGATCCTTGACGATGCGGACCACGCCGCTGGTCTTGGTCGCGGCGCCGTAGGACGAGACGGCCATGAAGTCGCACTCGACAGGCAGGTCGATGGCTCGGGACAGGTCTGCCATGAACACGAACGCACCCTTGAGCACGCCCACCAGGAGGGGCGCCCGGCCCTCGTAGTCGGCGGTGATCTCGGCGCCCAGGTTGGCGACGCGCTGGGCGATCTCGTCCCGACTGACGACTACTTCACCCAGCGCCGGGTCCGCCGCAGCCGGCAGGGCGGTGTCCATCGCTGGAACGGTACCGGCTGCCCGTGACGGCCCGTTCATGAGAGGACGTTCTCGGCACCGTAGGTCCGCCCTGGCGCGTGCTGCGGTGCCAGGGGTCAGTCGTCGCTCGGTGGGTCCAGGGACAGGCGGCCGGCCGAGCGCGACACCCGCCAGCCTCCGGCGATCTCGGTCGCCGTCACATCGCCGGAGGCCACGGCCAAGACCCGCTCGACGGCGGTGGCTGACGGCGGGTGCCCGTCGCCCGCAGGCCGCAGCCATCGTCGGATCGCGGCCCGGGCCAGCGGGATCGGTGCAGCGGCGAGGGCCCGAGCGTCGGTCGGATCCACACCGTCGGACAGCGCCGCGATCAGCTCGGCGTCGTCGGCCAGGAGCTCGGCCTGGCGGGCCAGCACTGGGACGAGATCGCGGTCGGACACCTCAGCCAGCAGCGGGAGCACCTCGTGGCGGATGCGGTTGCGCACGAAGCGGGGATCCTCGTTGGAGAGGTCCACGACCGCGACGAGGCCCTCCGATTCGCACAGCGCCCGGGTCTCGGCCCGACGCAGGGCGAGGATCGGGTGCCGGGGACCGGGCCGCAGCGCGCCGAGCCCGGTGGCTCCTGCGCCTCGCAGGAGGTTGACCAACAGCGTCTCGGCCCGGTCGTCGAGGGTGTGGCCCGTCGCCGCATCAGCCGGCAGCACCGACCAGCGCGCCGCCCGGGCTCGGGCCTCGAGGTTGGGTCCGGGGCGAACCCGCACACTCTCGGCCCGGAAGCCGGCGCCGTACCGGTCCGCGGCGTCGGCCACCACATCGGCCTCGGACGCGGACTCCGGACGCAGCCCGTGGTCGACGTGGACGGCGGTGACGCGGCAACCGGCGGCGACGGCCAGCACCAGCAGGGCGAGTGAGTCAGCGCCGCCCGACACGGCGAGCGTGACCGGTTCTGTCGCGGCGGGGAACGTGCAGCGGGCGAGCAGGTCATGGCGACCGTCGCTCATGATCTCGCTTCTGGCGTTCCTGGTGCACCGCATCGGTGCATGAGGTACGCCAGAACCGGGAAGGGCGGGATCAGGCCGCGGGTTGGGCGACGCCGACTCGCCGGAGCCAGAGATCCGGATCGCGGATCTCGGTCATGGTGGGCAGATTGGCCGGATCCTCCCAGGCCCGGTCGAGCTGCTCGGGCCCACCGGCCTCCTCGACCGCCTCGATGAAGCGCTCGCCCTGCTCGTACTGCTTGAGCTTGGCGTCGAGCCCGATGAGCTTGGACACGACCCTCAGCACCGGGTTGGTCTGCTGGCGGCGCTGGCGCAGGACCTGGCCGAAGCGTGTCGCGCTGGGGATCTCGTCCGCGCCGGCCCGGTCCATGGTGACATCGCCGTGGCCTTCGAGCAGGCTCATCAGCCCACCGATGTGCTCGAGCAGCTCCCGCTGGGCGGGGGTGGAGAGCAGAGCCGCCAGGCCTCCGTCGTCGAGGGGGTTGCGGCCCTTGCGGACCTCCTCCGCAGCGCGCATGACCGCGTTGAGCAGGTCCTTGGGGTCCTGGTCGACGGCGGCCACCATGCCGTCGACGAGGCCGAGGAAGTGCTCGCGCATCCAGGGGATGCCGGTGAACTGCATCCGATGGGTGACCTCGTGGAGGGCCAGCCAGAGCCGGAACTCTCGGGGCGGGAAGGCGTACTGCTTCTCCAGGGCCAAGATGTTGGGACCGACGTAGTGGACGAGGTCCTGGTCGTCGGGGTCCTCGTCCTCGATCACGAGCAGGTCGTACTGACCGAGGACCCGCCCTGACATCCAGCCCAGCAGGGCGCCGACCTCGGCGCCGGCGGCGCGGCGGGCCACCGGGGCGAGCAGGCTGTCACCTACCTTCTCGTCGAGTCGAGCCGTCACCGGCCGCAGCAGGCGCTGGAACGAGGCGATGTTGGCCTTGATCCACGCTGGGCGATCGTCGACCCGAGCGCGGGCCGGTCCGGCCAGGCTGTGCAGGCCGGTGGCCGCCGCGACCTGCTGCTCGGCCAGGGTCGTCAGCTCGGTGAAGTCCTCGGCGAGCGAGTCAGCGTGATACGAGCGGGCGAAGGGGTCGGTGCCGGCGGCGCGGACGGCCACCCGCTCGGCCAGCGCCCAGTCGACCGCGCCCTGAGCCACGTCAGGACCGCCGGGAGTCGCGGGGCGGGTACTTGGGCCGGACGACGGAGCGGAAGTAGCCGACGACCACCGCTGCGGTGGCCGCGACCGTTCCGAGAGCCAGGCCCACCGCCATCCAAAACGTCCAGATCACGCCACCGAGGAGCATCGGGTCGATGATAGGGGCGGTTCGCAGACCGGCGGCATCGGACGCCGGATCCCGGCTAGGCGATGTGGCGGCCGCGGGTGCGGAGCATCTCGGCTGGGAGGTGGACCGAGCAGTGCTCGGCGTCGTTGTAGACCGACAGTCGAGTCCGGCAACCGGCCTCGGCGCACACCCTGACCCGGTCCGGCCTCGGCGAAGCCGAAGACCGGACCTGACGCACCCCTCAGCCCTCGTGCTCGATCAGGTCGGCGACCCGGGCCTTGAGGGCTTCGGGAACCTCGTCGCGGCACTTGTGGGCCACGACCTGGCGCAGCTCGGTCTGGAAGTCGAAGGCCTCGAAGCACTCGCCGCAGGCGTTGAGGTGCGAGGTGATCACCTCGCGGCGCTCCTCGGTGAGCTCACCGTCGAGGTACTGGTAGAGCTCGTGGAGGGCTTCGTCGCAGTCGGCCATGCTCTCTCTCAACCAGGTCTGTCTAGCGGGCCCGCTGCGGCTGGCGGCGGGGTGGGGCGTCGGGGTCGTCGTCCTCGTCCGCGAGGCCGCGCTGCTTTGCGAAGTCGAACAACGACTTCTGCAAGCGGCTTCTTCCCCGGTGCAGCCGGCTCATGACCGTGCCGATGGGGATGTCGAGGATCTCGGCGATCTCCTTGTAGGAGAAACCTTCGACATCGGCGAGCAGAACGGCCATCCGGAACTGCTCGGGGAGGTCCTCGACAGCTCCCTTCACCTCGTCCTCGGTGAACCAGTCCATCAGCTCGTCCTCGGCGCTGCGGCTGACCTGCGCTGCCTCGAGGCCGCCTAGGCGCCGGTACAGGTAGAGGTCCTCCACCTCGTCGAGCGCGGTCTCGTCGGGCCGGCGCTGCTTGGCCCGGTAGATGTTGATGTAGGTGTTGGTCAGGATCCGGTAGAGCCAGGCCTTGAGGTTCGTGCCCTGGGTGAAGCCGCCGAAGCCCCGGTAGGCCTTGAGGTAGGTCTCCTGCACCAGATCCTCCGCGTCGGCCGGGTTGCGGGTCATGCGCAGCGCGGCGGAGTACAGCGAACCCATGAGTGGCATGGCCTGCTCGGCGAAGGTGGCCTGGTCAGCCATCGATCGTCATGCTCCCAGCCACGGCGATCACGGTAGCCCCCGATCTCGGCCTCACCGACCGGATTCCGGCCCCGATGCGTTGGCGGCCGATCTCAGATGTCGAAGTCTTCGTGGAGGCCTTCGACGAAGCGGTGGAAGGCGATGTGGTCCGAGGAGAAGGAGCGCTCGTCACCGTTAGGCCCGACCACCACCACGGTGTCGCCGGTGGGATCCTCGTCGACGCGCACCGGCCTCCACCCGTCGTCGTACACCAGTCGACGCAGCTCGGCGAGGGTCGGATCGTCGCCCCAGCCGGCCATGGGCTCGACGATAGGACGCAGATGGGCTCGGCCGCTGGGTCCCTTGGCTGGGTCACGCCTCGGCGGAGACCTCGACGGTGTCGCAATCGTCACCGCCGTCGGTGCCGTCGACGACCTGGGCGCGCCCGTCGGTCACCCCGGACTCGTCGATGGTGGCCTCCACCTCGGCCCGCTCCCGTTCCGGGACGTAGGGGAAGTAGGCGACCGAGCCGGTGGCCGGCTGGTAGTAGGCCGGGCTCTCGGTGCCGTCGCAGTCCCAATCGCCGATGAGCAGCTGGCCGGACCCTCGCTGAGCCGACTCGAACTCGAAGCGACGAGGGCGCCGGTCGCTCTCCTTCAGGCGAAAGCGCATGACCGTGCCGTCCCACACGACCTGGACGGGGCAGCCGTCGCCGTTGAAGTCCGCCGTCGTCTCCTCGGCCCCGGGCGGAACCTCGATGGGCTCCAGGTCGGGACACTCTGCGCCTGACGCCGGACGGCCGTCGATGGCGACCTTCGTGGGATCCTGGCTGTCGTCGAGTCGGTCACGCGCCCACAGACCTCCGACTACGGCGGCGACGATGAGCGCGACCACGACAGCTCCGGTGAGGAGGGGCCGCCCGCGACGTGGCTGGTCTTCGGTGACGGGTGGTCGCGGTCCGAATACCCGGGTGCCACGCGAGGGCGGTGCCTCGGCTGCAGCCCCCTCCAGCTCGACGTCGGCCGACCGGTCCAGGTGGTCGTCGACCGGTTCGTGGTCGACGATGGAATCCGAAGCAGCGAGGGCAGTCCCCGGCAGTGCCATCGACTCGGCGGGCACCGACCCCCTCAGCCGCTGGGCCAGCTCCTCGGCGGTCGCCGGGCGCTGGCCCGGGTCGCGTGCGAGGCCGGACTCGACGACCTCAGCCAGGGCGACGGGGATTGACGCGTCGTCGAGCAGCGACGGGTGCTCGCCGGCATCCGCGGCGGCCAGGACGTCACTCGCCTCGGTCCCGGCGTGGGCCAGGCGACCGGTGAGGCAGAGGTAGGCCACCACGGCGAGGCTGTAGAGGTCGTTGCGGGGCTCGGGGCGGCCCGTCTCGACCAGGGCCGGGTCGACGTAGCCGGCGGTGCCCTCGATGGCGCGGAGCCCACCGGCTCCGTCGATGCCGGTCTCGGGTCGGCCCGGCCCGGGCAGCCCGGTGGCCCCGGGGAGCAGGTTCTGGGCCACGCCGAAGTCGCCGAGAAGCGGTTCACCGTCGGTGGTGAACAAGACGTTGGCCGGCTTCACGTCGCCGTGGAGGACACCGTGGCGGTGAGCCGAGCCCAGGGCGTCGGCGATGCGGGACAACACGGCGACGGTCTGGCCGGGGCTCAGGCGACCCCGCTCGGCCAACAGGTCGTGCAGGGAACCGCCCCGGGCGTAGGACATGACGATGGCCACGTCGGCGCCGTCGTCGAGGACGTCGAAGATGCGCACGATGTGGGGGTGGTCGAGATCGGCCAGGACAGCGGCCTCGTGGCGGAGCCGGTCGCGGCCCTCGTCGCCCGTGGCCGCCCGAGCCCGCTTGACCGCCACCACCTGCGGCACCGGCCCGGTGCGCGTAGCCCGCCACACCGAGCCCGCCGTTCCCCGACCGACCAGGCCGTCGAGGCGGTACGGCCCGATCTGGTCCATCCGGGCCGCGGTACCCGCCGCCTCCGAGCAGGAAACGACACCGCGCCGCTCGGTCCGTCCTCGGCTAACGGTTCTTGCGCCCAGACCGGCCGTTGCGAGGCGCATCCCGGCGCAGGAACGGGCGAGGTCGGTCAGCCTGACATCGCCTCTTCGCAGGCGGCGAGGAGCTGGTGGCGCACGGCGGCCACGGCCGGGCGGTCGACGGCGGTGGCCCGGGTGACGGCCAGCAGGCGGCGGGACAACCCCGGTCCGAGGAGGGGCACGGCCTCGACCGCAGCCAGCCCGGGGCGCACCGCCAGGCGGGGCAGGACCGCGACCCCGTGGCCGGCGGCCACATGGTCGAGGTGCAGGAGCAGGTCGTCGGTCTGCCACCGAACCCGTGGCTCGAAGCCGGCCGCCCGGCACGCTGCTCGCACCGCCGCCCCGCACGCCACCTCGGCCGGGGCGACGATCCAGGCCTCGTCGGCCAGGTCGGCGAGGGTGACCGACCGCCGAGCGGACCGAGCGCCGGAACGGGATCGCCGAGTCGGCAGCACGGCCACCAGCGGCTCGCTCAGCAGGGTCACCGACGCCAGGCCGGGCGGGAGGGTCAGGGGCACAGCGTCGTAGGCGTCGACCACGGCCAGGTCGACGAGGCCGCGATCGAGATGGACGAGGCTGCGGTGCGGTTCCTCGTCGATCACGGTGACATCCAGGTCCGGATGCGTCGTTCGCAGCAGCGTCACCGCCGGCGACACCAGGGCCCCCGCTGCGCTGGGCACCGTCGCCACCCGGAAGGGGCCGGCGACGATGCCCCGGATGCGGTCGAGGTCGGCGGACGCCGCCTCCAGCGTGGCCAGCACGGCGTCGGCGTGCGGTAGCAGGGCGTGACCGGCGGAGGTGAGCGTGGCCTCACGCCCGGCCCGGTCGACAAGCGCGATCCCGGCCTCGCGCTCGAGGGCCGAGAGCTGTTGGGACACCGCCGAGGACGTCAGCCCGAGGTGCCGGGCGGCGCCGGCGATCGTGCCGGCCCGATCGAGCTCACGCAGCATCCGCAGCCGGTCGATCGTGAGCGGGTCGCGCCGGGGCCGCGCCGCCGCCCCGCTCACGACTCGACCGCACCCGATGCCCCCGACGCCTCGGGAGCTCGGGTCATGGCGAAGATGCCGGTGGCGTTGGCGGCGTCGAAGGCAAGGTCGAGCGACCCGTCGGGCAGGCGGTCGCGGCTGATCAGCTCGAAGAACGACCCCGGGACGGTGCGGTCGACCGCGTCGCCCTCCATCGTCGGCAGCGTCCGGGTGAGCGGTGCGGCCCTGTGGGCGGTCTGGCGGACCCGGCCGGACGCGGAGACCTCGATGCTGTCCTTGATCGGGCGTCCGGCTCGCCTCTCGGCCACGGCCATCGCCTCGACGTCGTCGACCCGGTCGGTGCAGTGGTTGCAGCTCGTGCCCTCGGTGGCGATCCAGGCCATCTCGGCTGACTCGGCCCGCAGCACGTCGTGGTCGCGATCGGTCGGCAGCGGGTGGAGTCGGGCGAAGCAGCGTCGCAGCGCGCCCACCAGAGCCACCCCGTCATCGGTCGACAGCTCACCGGAGTACCCCAGCGCGTCGAGACGGCGGGTCGTGGCGGCATCGACCGGATCGACCGACGCGTCGAGCACCCGGGTGACGACGCGTTGGAACGTGGGCGAGAAGGTGTCGGGGTGAAGCTCCGACACGAACCACTGCGGCACCGTCTCGGGCTCGTCGACGTGGGCGTAGGCGTAGCCGGTCATGCGCAGGGCGGCCAGGTCGTAGCTGGCGTGGCGCCGGAAGCCGAGAGGTTCGAGCAGCCGGGTCACCTGGTTGCGACCCGGCGGCAGCTCCCCCGCCGGCCAGGCCACCGTGCGCACCGCAGCATGGTCGAGGACGACAGGGCGACCGGCCCGCCGGGCATCGGCCACGTAACCGGCGGCTGAGGGCACGCGTGCGAGCAGATCGGCGAACAGCACGACCTGCAGGGCGAAGGCGAGGTCGGCCCGACACACCGGTGCGGAGGGGGCCGAGTCTGAGTCGTGACCCTCGAGGCTCACCGCGGCCAGCACCTCGCCGGCCGGCTCCGGCTCGACCACGCGTCGGACCACGGTCGCCACCGGGCTCAACACGCCTGACCCCAGTCTTCGAGATCAGCGGGCCGTTTCGGGCCGGCGCTGGCGCCGGCCGGCCTCGGCGCCGGGAGGCCGGTGTCGGTCACCGGACCGGACCGTCGGCCGGGTCGTCGAACAGGCGGCCGGTCGTGGTGCTGAGCAGGTCGGCGAAGGCAACGTCCTCCTGGCGCAGGAACCCGGTGTCGGGCAGCTTCTCCCGGGCCACCAGCTCGACCACGCCGCACGCCGACGCCGCCGTCGTCCAGGCGATGGCCCGCCACCATCGCCCGGCGAGGAGGCGGGGGTGCCAGGCCCGGACGTGCTCGCGCCGGGTCAGCCCGTCGGGCCCGTCGCCCTCGACCGCGGCATAGAGGTACACGACGTCGTCGTCGACCGGTGGCTTGGCCGTCACGAGGATCTCCCCCATCAGCTCCCGGCGGTCTCGCAGGCCCAGCTCGTCGAGCAGGAACCGGATCGCGTCGCAGTGGCCGGGATACCGCAAGGTCTTGTAGTCGAGGTGGCGCACCCGGCTCTCGTATGTCTCACACAACGTCCCCAGGCCCCCGGAGGTGGCGAAGGCCTCCAACCTGGTGCCGCCGATCACCACCGTCTCGATGTCGGCCATCGCCGGAACCATCTGGCGGTGTCCACTGCGTATGACCTCGCAGTCGTTCAGGTACTCGTTGACCACGCCCTCAGGCGACCACGTGAACGCGTACCCGAGCATCCCCGTGGGGTGCTGGGGCAGGGCACCGACCCGCAGCTGCATCCGCCGCAGAGGGCCCAACCCATCGGCGAGTGATGCCCCCACGATGCCGATGAGCCCGGGAGCGAGGCCGCACTGCGGGGCCAGGAGCGTGTCGGAGCGCGCCGCCAGGTCACGGATGTGAGCGGTGGAGGCCACATCCTCGGTCAGATCGAAGTAGTGCAGTCCGGCCCCGGCGGCGACGTCGGCGACGCCCTCGTTGCGGTCATACGGCAAGCAGGACACCACGGCGTCGAAACCCTCGAGGCCGCCGAGCAGGGCGGATGCGTCGGACGCGTCCAGTGGATCGATCGGCACCGAAACGTCGGGGCGGGGGCGCAGGTCGGCACCGCGCACGTCGAAGCCGGCCTGGCCGAGGAGTAGAGCGACCAGCTCGCCCACCTTGCCCATGCCCAGCACCCGGATCCGCTCGATGACCACGGTTCGTCTCCTTGTCCGGGCCCCACCTCGGGCCTAAGTCTTCGTGACGGCTACAGTTGATCGAACGTTAGCCCGCCTGACAGTCGACTATCGGTGCTCGCTGCCGGTCGTCGCCGGAGAACTCCGATGGCCCTCCCCCACCCCGAGGCGCTGAGCGCCACCGCCCGAGAGCTGCTCGACCGCCTCGGCGTGGCGCCCGAGCTGCTCGCCGGCCCGCTGCCGTCGGTCACCCCCATCACCGGCACCCCGCTCGTCGGCGGCCTCCGCTCGGCCCGCGGCGCCGACATCGACGATGCGATCGACCGGGCGGCCATCGCGTTCTCAGCCTGGCGCGTCACTCCGGCACCGGCCCGGGGGGCGGTGGTCCGGGCCCTTGGCGAGCATCTCCGCCGACACCGGGAGGACTTGGGCACCCTCGTCAGCCTCGAAGCCGGCAAGATCACCTCCGAGGGCCTCGGCGAGGTCCAGGAGATGATCGACGTCTGCGACCTGGCCGTGGGCCAGTCCCGTCAGCTGTTCGGACGAACCATCGCCAGCGAGCGTCCCGGTCATCGGATGATGGAGAGCTGGCATCCGCTCGGACCCGTCGGCGTGATCACCGCCTTCAACTTTCCCGTCGCCGTGTGGGCCTGGAACGCGACCATGGCCCTGATCTGCGGAGACCCGGTGGTGTGGAAGCCGTCGGAGAAGGCCCCGCTCTGCGCCCTGGCCTGTCAGGCCCTGCTCGACCGGGCTGCGGCCGACGTCGGGGCCCCAGCAAACCTGGGCCAGGTCGTCCTCGGTGACGCCGAGACCGGCCGGGCCCTGGTCGAGCACCCGGGCCTGGCGCTCATCTCAGCGACCGGGTCCACACCGATGGGCCGGGCCGTGGGTGAGCGGGTCGCCGCCCGGTTCGGGCGATCGCTCTTGGAGCTGGGAGGCAACAACGCCGCCATCGTGGCCCCCACCGCCGATGTCGACCTCGTGGTGCGGGCGGTGGTCTTCGCTGCGGCCGGCACGGCCGGCCAACGCTGCACCACCCTGCGGCGCCTCATCGTCCACCGCGACCTCCACGACGAGGTCGTCGAGCGGCTGGCCAAGGCCTTCACATCGCTACCCATCGGAGACCCTCTCGCCGCCGGAACCCTTGTCGGCCCGCTCATCGACGCCCCGGCCGCCGACCGGGTGGCCACCGCGATACGGGCCGCGGTGACCGCCGGCGGCACCGTGGTGACAGGCGGTGAGCGGGTGCTGGCCGACGACGCGCCAGCCGCCCGCTACATCTCCCCCGCCTTGGTGGCCGTGCCCGGTCAGCTCGACGTCGTCCGCACCGAGACCTTCGGCCCACTCCTCTACGCCCTGCCCTACGACGACCTCGACGAGGCCATCGGCCTCCACAACGACGTCCCCCAGGGCCTGTCGTCGTCGATCTTCACGCGGGACCTGCGCGAGGCCGAACGCTTCGTGGGTCCCGCCGGCTCGGACTGCGGCATCGCCAACGTCAACATCGGTCCCTCGGGCGCCGAGGTGGGCGGAGCCTTCGGTGGCGAGAAGGAGACCGGCGGCGGCCGCGAGAGCGGCTCGGACGCCTGGCGCGCCTACATGCGCCGCTCGACGGCCACCGTCAACGCCTCCGACGACCTCCCCCTCGCCCAGGGTGTCGAGTTTGCCTGACCGCGGCCCGATCACCCGAGCGCCTGTTGCGAATCGCTTCAGTCGGGTTCGACCTCCTGGGGCCGGACGAGCTCGAACGCGCCCCATGCCGCGACGAGGAACGCCCAGAGCGGCCACTCACCGGCGGCGGCGATGTCGTAGGCCAGGTAGAAGGCGAGTCCGCCGCTCAGACCGGTGAGGAGGGCCCCGGTGATCGGCAGGTGCCACCGGCGGGCGACGACGGACGCGGCGAGAAGGCCGACGGCCATCCCAACCAGGAACGCGGCGGCCTCACGGTTCGCGGGGAGCGGCCCGTCGCGCACCAGCAGGACCGCCGCCCCCCAGCCGACGAGGGTCATTCCGACCGGGACCAGCCGGCGTCTGCGACCACCGAGCCCGGCCGCCATGGCGACGACCCCGATGAAGAGCGGGGTGGCGTTGAAGGTCAGGCCCGCCCACCCCTCCAGCCCGGCGTAGAGGAGCGACCCACCGAGCAGCACCGCCCCGGAACGCAGGTCTCGCGGCGATCGCCCGCTGTCGGCGGTCGTCACGGGCGGCGGGGACCGGCATCGACCTGAAGGGTCACGGCGAGTCCTCAGGGCCCATCGACGGTGAGGACGGGACCAGGAGGCGGCGCACGGTGGCGACCAGATCGGCGCGGGGCACGACGTGCTGGCCGGTCGAGTCGGCCCGCCACTCGTCGCGGTCTGTCACCTCGGTTGACCTCTCGGCCCCGGCGATCAGGTCCTTCACCTGCACCTCACGCCGCTCGAGCTCGTCGGGCCCGACGATCACCGCGATCGGCGCGCCTCGACGGTCGGCGTACTTGAGCTGCTTGGAGAACCCAGCGGTGCCGAGGTACAGCTCGGCTGCGATGCCGGCGCCGCGCAGCTCGGTCACCATGGCGTGGTAGTCGTCGAGGCGATCGCGATCCATGACGGTGACAACCACCGGGCCCGCTCTTCGGGCATCACTGTCGGCCCGGCGGGTGCGCAGCGCGACCAGGAGCCGGTCGACGCCGACGCTGGCCCCGCAGGCGGGGACGTCCTGGCCGGTGAAGCGGCGGACCAGGTCGTCGTAGCGACCACCGCCGGCCACCGAGCCGATCTGGCGGGGCCGGCCCTTGTCGTCGAGCACCTCGTCGGTCAGTACGGCCTCGAACACCGGGCCGGTGTAGTAGGCGAGGCCCCGGACCACGGTGGGGTCGAACACCACACGCGGGGCACCGCCCATGGCGTCGAGAGCGGAATCGATGGCAGCCAGCTCCTCCACGCCCGACCGACCCGTGGGGTCGTCGCCGACCAGGACGCGCAGGCGGTCGACGACCTCGCCCCGCGAGCCCCCGCCGGCGCCCACGAAGGCCATGACCGTGCCCGCCTGGTCGTCGGTGAGCCCGGCCCCCTCGGTGACGTCACCGGACGCGTCGCGCCGGCCGGCGCCGAGCAGCAGGCGCACGGCGTCAGGGCCGAGACGGTCGAGCTTGTCCACCGCCCGAAGCACGGCGAGCTGAGTGCCCGGATCGACCACGCCGGCCCGGGCCAGCACCCCGCCGAGGACCTTGCGGTCGTTGACCCGCACCTCGTAGTCCGCAGGAGCGATCCCGAGGCGCTCGAGAGCATCGCCGAGCAGGGCGCAGGCCTCGGCGTCGACGGCCATGGATGCGCTGCCGACGGTGTCGAAGTCGCACTGCACGAACTGGCGGAATCGTCCCGGACCCGGCTTCTCCCGCCGCCAGACCGGGCCGCACTGGTAGCTGCGGAAAGGCGTCGGGAGCTGCTGGCGGTGCTGGGCGACGTAGCGGGCCAGAGGGGCGGTCAGGTCGTAGCGCAGGGCGATCCACTGCTCGTCGTCGTCGCGAAGGGCGAAGACGCCCTCATCGGGAGCGTCGAGGTCAGGCAGGTGCTTGCCCAGTGCGTCGAGGTGCTCGATGGCCGGCGTCTCCAGTGGTGCGAAGCCGTGGAGCCGGTAGGTGGACAGCAGGCTCTCGATCATCTCCTGGCGCTCGATCACATCGACGGCGCCGAGGTCGTCGAACCCGCTCGGGAGGCGAGCCCGGGGTCGTTCATCGGTGGCCAACAGGGAGCTCCTCGTACGGGTGGTGGCCACCGCCCGACGGGCCGGCCCAGTACTGCCGATGGGACTCGAACCCATGACCTCCTGGTCCACAACCAGGCGCTCTAACCAACTGAGCTACGGCAGCGCGTGGCATCGATCATGCAGGCCCCGCCGAGCAACCCGCAACACGGTTCGCCTCATCGGGTGGAACGGACGACGTCGCTCGAGACACCCTCGGCCGACAGGGCCCGCTGCGCTCCCAACGGTCGCCACCAGCCTGCTTGGCCCGGTACATGGCCTCGTCGGCCGCTCGGAGAGACGACGACACATCGTCGTCCTCGGTGACGCGGACGAGCCCGATGCTCGCTGCGACTGCCATCACCATCTCGTCCACCTCTATGGGCTGGCAGCAAGCCTGACGGACGGCATCGGCCGCCTCCTCCACCTCGCCCGGACCGCTGCCCTCGACTACCACCACGAACTCGTCGCCCCCCAGCCGGCCCACCACCGCGTCGCCGGCTGCGTCCCGCATGCGCGTCCCCCGGCGTTCTCGCTGCCGGTCGGGCGATGTCGCCTCCTCGGTCCCAGCCAGTAGCAATGTGGCGCACCCAGGAGGCGATCCGCGTGGCCGACGACGCCCCAGCTCGCAACGTGGACCGGTTTGCCACCGCCCGACGCTCGGAGGGGAGTCGCCGGCCGAGGCTCACCCATCGACACGTCGACGTGGTGCTCGAGGTGCTGTTGACCGTCGCCCTGGCGAGCGGCTTCGCCTCCTGGACGATCGGCACGGGCTGGGTGCGCTGGGCGACTGGAGTGCACGCCGCAAGCGGGCTGACCGTCCTGATCCTTTCTGGTTCCAAGCTGCGCGGCTCGGTGCGCACGGGCATGCGACGCGGTCGGGCCACGCGCTGGGTTTCGGTCGGGTTCGGGCTGCTCGTGTTGGCCACCGTCGCCCTCGGCCTGCTCCACGCGACCGGGCTGTGGTCAGGGGTAGGGGTGGGAACGGCGATGTGGACCCACACGCTGCTGGGTGTCGTGGTGGCCCCGGTGCTGGCCTGGCACGTGGTCAGTCGGCCGTCCCGGGCTCGGATCGCCGACCTCGACCGAAGGGCCGTGCTCGGCGCCGGGGTGGCGGTGGCCGCCGGGACCGGGCTGGTGCTGACCCAGGAGGTCGGGGTCCGGCTGGCTGGACAGGGCGGCGCCGAACGCCGCCCGACCGGATCGCACGCCGTGGGGTCGTTCCGACCCGAGGCCATGCCCACGGTGTCGTGGCTCGACGATCAGGCGCCGACCACAGCCGCGGCGGACTGGGTGCTGGAGGTGGCGGGACGCCCCGTCGATCTGGCGGCGTTGCGCCGCCGGGCCCGCCCACTGGAGGCCACGGTCGACTGCACCGGGGGCTGGTCGAGCACGCAGTCGTGGGACGCAGTACCGCTGGGGTCCCTGCTCGGCGAGGCGAGCGGCCGAAGCATCCGAGTCACCTCGGCCACCGGCTACAGCAGGCTCTTCCCCTTCGCCGACCGAGACGTCCTGCACTTGGCGGTGGGTTACGGCGGTCAGCCCCTGCGCCGGGGCCACGGCGCCCCGGTCCGCCTCGTCGCGCCGGGCCGCCGAGGCCCGTGGTGGGTCAAGTGGGTCACCACCGTCGATGTCGACGACCGACCCTGGTGGCTCCAGCTCCCCCTCCCTCTGGAGTGACCCCCGGGGCCGGCGTTGGGCCAGCCATGTGTGACCAAGGTCATTTCAATCCGAGGTGCGAACGTACGCGCGCTCGGGTAGGGTTCAGGCACTTCCCCTTCGAGGACCAGGGTTCGGTCCTCTGCCCAACCCGATGGCTTCGCGCATGAGCGTGAAGGCCCGGCGCGCCTTGGAGGTGAAGTCATGTCGACTGCGACGGCCGACCCCACCACCGCAGCCGACGCGGTCGCACAGCTCGCCGCTCTCGAGGCCGACATGGTCGACCTGGCTCCGTCCTTGGCCCCTGAGCGACTGCCTGGGCACCTCGTCGGTCGCACCGTGCGCTCGCTGGGTCGCCTCGAACGATGCGCAGCCGGTGTGAGGCTGGTGCTGGCCCAGGCCGCGGCCGACACCGGGATGTGGAAGGCCGAAGGGTGCCGGTCTCCGCAGGAGTGG
>Ga0136617_10001970_pt1 | contig 18320 bp, 20 predicted proteins | sample AntDrymUQ3222106_2_FD_129672 | JGI IMG/M metagenome (GOLD analysis project Ga0136617, IMG submission 129672) | Polar desert sand microbial communities from Dry Valleys, Antarctica - metaG UQ322 (21.06) | ecosystem: Environmental > Terrestrial > Soil > Desert | place: Antarctica: Dry Valley... | reverse complement strand
CCGATCATGGGGCAGGCGTGGCGGTCGCTGGTGTTCCTGCACTGGGCCGTCGACCCCGCCGTCGTGGCGCCGTTGTTGCCGCGCGGCGTGGTGCCCGACGTGCTGGGTGGATGGACGTACGTCGGCCTTGTCGGCTTCTGGCTGCAGGACGGCGGCCTCGGCCGTGGGCCCGCGGTGCCATGGCTCGGCAGCTTTGCCGAGGTCAACGTGCGGCTGTACTCCATCGACGCCGCCGGCACCCGAGGCGTGGTCTTCCGGTCGCTGGAGACAACTCGGCTGCTCGTCGCGCTCGGCGCCCGCGCGACGTTCGGTACGCCGTACATGTGGACCCGCATCCGCGCAGTCGACCGTCCTGAGGAAGTGTCGTACGAGACGTCGCGTCGTCTCCCCGGCCCGCGCGGTGCCGGCGGGCGGTTCGCCGTGCGCCCTGGTGCGAAGATCGAGCGCCCGTCGCCGGTCGAACATTTCATCACCGCGAGGTTCGGGCTGCACACCCGCTGGCTCGGTCGCACGCTCTACGTCCCCAACCACCACACACCGTGGCCGCTGCACACGGCCGAGCTCCTCGACCTGCAGGACTCTCTGGTCGCCGCAGCCGGATTCGGTGGACTCACCGGCCGTCCGCCGGACTCGGTCCTCTACTCCCCCGGTGTCCGCACCGAGTTCGCGACGCCGTGGGTGGTCCGCGACCCAAGGGTGGACCCGTGAGGACGACCCACCCGCACGACGCGCTCCTGCAGCGCGTGCGCGCGCTGTGTCTGGCCATGCCGGAGGCGACCGAGAAGCTCAGCCACGGGTCGCCGACGTTCTTCGTGCGCAAGACCTTCCTGACGTGGGTCGATGACCACCACGGCGACGGCAACATCGGCTTCTGGTGCGCCGCACCACCGGGCGTGCAGGCTGAGTTGATCGCGGCAGACCCCGACCGCTTCTTCTATCCCCCGTACGTCGGTCACCGCGGTTGGCTCGGGGTACGCCTGGTGCTGTCCGGCGGCGGTGGTCCGGACTGGCAGGAGATCGCCGAGCTGGTCGAGGACGCGTACCGTGCGGTCGCGCCGCCCAGGCTCGTCGCCCGGCTCGATGAGCACACGTGAACCAACGAGCTCGGGACGAGTCGCCCATCGCGAAGCACGTGGTGGTCAGTGGGCGGGTGCAGGGGGTGTTCTTCCGCGACTCCTGCCGAAGCGAGGCCGAGGCGGCCGGTGTGCGGGGCTGGGTCCGCAACTGCGGCGACGGCGCGGTCGAGGCAGTGTTCGAAGGCGAACCTCGCGCCGTCGAACGCATGCTCTCCTGGGCGCGGCACGGGCCGCCCCACGCGCAGGTGACCGACGTCGTGGTGGAGGACGCCGACCCGTCCGGCATGTCAGGTTTCGAGGTTCGGTGACGGCGGGTCTGCCGGCGCTAGAATCATCACATGACGCAGATCGCGCACGCGGGGCAGACGGACGGCGGCGGGTTCGTCGCCTTCGACATCAGGTGGGACGGCGACCTGTCAGGTGCTTCGTCGGTCCGGTGGGTGGCGAAGGTCACCAGCCCTGAGGGTGATGGCTGCGTCGAGCTCGGTTACGAGCAGGTCGGCGGCCGGTTCGACTCCCAGTACGTCCTCGACGCATCCACTGGCAAACGGCAAGCAGTGGAGGAGAACGCCGACCTCGGAGATGGTGAGATCACCGTTCGCTTCCCCGCCGACGTCGTGGGCGTGGCCGCTACCTGGCCGACCTGGACGGCCATGATCGCGGTCGATGGGACCGATGCCGCCGAGCACGTCATCCCGAAGGCGACCTAGGAGCCGTCGGCGGGCAGGTCCTGGTGGAGCTTGAACATCGCGCCGGTCGGATCGGTGACATCGGCGATGCGTCCGAACGGTGTGTCCTCGGCCGGGCGCACGATCGAGCCGCCGAGCTCGACGACCTTGGCGAGCGCCGCGTCGACGTCCGCCACGCTGAAGTACACCGCCCAGTGCGACGGCACCTCGGCGGGAAGGAAGGTACTCGAATCCATCACACCAGCGACCGGTTCGCCGTCGACCTGTCCGGTGTAGTAGCGGAAGTCATCAATGTCCGACGTCTTCTCCAGCTCCCATCCAAAGACCGTGGAGTAGAAGCTCGTCGAGGCGGCGAAGTCCTTGCTGTGGGTCTCGTTCCACGTCACCGAATTGGGCTCGTTGTACTTGCCGAAACCCAGGTGTGCGCCGGGTTGCCAGAGTCCGAACGCCGCGCCGGCCGGGTCCGCCAGGACCGCCATCGAGCCCAGGTCGCTGACCTCCATGGCCGGGACGATCACCTGAGCGCCCGCCTCAGTCGCCGCGGTGACCGTTGCGTTGACGTCTTCTGTCGAGATGTAGGTCGACCAGACGTCGGGGATCCCGGAGTCGGGCGCGTTCTGCATCACGCCGCCGACGGCGTGACCGTCGGAGAAGAAGCTGACGTACCCGCCGAACTCCTCACCGGAATCCTCAAAGGTCCACCCGAAGATGTTGGTGTAGAACACTTTCGCCTTGTCCACGTCAGCACTGAACAGGTCGACCCAGCACGGGGTGCCAGGGGCGAACGCGGTGTCGCGTGTGGTCATTTGGGGCTCCCTCGCCGTCGTGGTGACTCGACCACGATAAGGGTCGCGACAGGCATCGGTATAGGCCAATCGACGGGTTCAGGTGGCCGTATGCCGCTTGCACGGGTAGACAAGTATCGCCCGGATCGACCAGGAGGACCGCGATGACGAACACGCCAGCGACAGACAATATCGAGCAGTACGGATACAAGCAGGAGCTGCACCGGTCCTTGAGCTTTGGCGACCTTCTCGTGTACGGCCTGGTGTTCATGGTGCCGATCGCGCCGTTCGGCATCTTCGGCGGCGTTTTCCAGGCCTCTGGCGGCATGGTCGCCCTGGCCTACGCGATCGGCATGGTGGCGATGATGTTTACCGCGCTTTCGTACTCACAGATGTCGCAAGCCTTCCCGATGTCCGGCTCGGTCTACTCATACGCCGGGCGGGGCATCGGCTCGCCGGTCGGCTTCCTGTCCGGCTGGATGATCCTGCTCGACTACGTGCTCGTGCCGGGACTGCTGTACCTGATCGCGAGCCTCGCGATGAACTCCCTGGTGCCGAGCGTCGCGGTCTGGATCTGGCTGGTCGCATTCGTCGTGCTCAACACGGCGGTCAACTACATGGGCATCAAGATGACCGCAAAGGTCAACAAGGTGATGCTGATCGGTGAGCTGATCGTGCTGGCGATCTTCATCGTCATCGGCATCGTCGCGCTGGCACAGGGCAAGGGCCGCGGCTTCGACTTCACGCCGCTCTACAACAGCGACACGATCTCCTTGCCGCTGGTGTTCGGCGCCGTGTCGATCGCCGTGCTCAGCTTCCTCGGCTTCGACGCGATCTCCACGTTGGCCGAGGAGAACAAGGACGAGGCCCGGGCACTCGGCCGCGCCATGGTCGCCGCCCTGCTGCTCGCCGGCACGCTGTTCATCGTTCAGACCTGGCTCGCCGCGCTCCTCGTGCCCGACCCGGACCTGCTGATCGCCGAGGGCGACGTCGCCGGTACGGCGTTCTACGACGCCGCCGCGGTGGCGGCCGGGGGCTGGTTGTCCAATCTCACGGCGTTGGCGACGGCGATCGCGTGGGGGTTCGCGAACGCGTTGGTCGCCCAGGCGGCCACCTCGCGCCTGCTGTACGCGATGGCCCGGGACCGGCAGCTGCCTTCCTTCCTCGCGAAGGTGCATCGCAAGCACGGCGTGCCGATCAACGCCACCCTCCTCGTCGCGGTCGTCTCCCTCGTCCTCGGCCTCTACATGGCCTCGCGCGACGACGGCATCGTCCTGCTCAGCACCCTGGTGAACTTCGGAGCGTTGACGAGCTTCCTGGTGCTACACGTGTCGGTGGTCGTCCACTTCGTGGTACGCAACGGCAGCCGGGACTGGTGGCGTCACCTGATCGCCCCCGTCATCGGTTTCGTGATCCTGACGATCGTCGTGGTCAACGCCGACGTGGCCGCGCAGAAGCTCGGCTTCGTCTGGCTCGGCATCGGCGCCGCGATCCTCGTCTTCTTGCTGGCCACGGGCCGCCGCCCAGACCTGGCCGCCATCGACAACGCGGACCACGCGGATTCCTCGGAGAAGGCGTGAGCACACCCGAGGTGGTCTCGCTGCACCCGACGCCGGAGCAGTACGCGTATGCGTTCGGCGGTCATGCTCCCCTGCTCACCGTGTCGCCGGGCACGATCGTCGAGCTCTCAACCGAGGACTGCTTTGCCGGCAATGTGCACGGTGTGGAGGATCTTCCGAGCCAGGTCTGCACCTTTCCGTTCCTCAACCCGGTGACAGGACCGATCGCGGTCGAGGGCGCGGAGCCAGGTGACACTCTCGCGGTGCACTTCGTGGAGATCGTGCCGGCGCGGGACTGGGCCGTCTCGACGACGTTCCCGCACTTCGGGGCGCTCACCACCACCCATTCCACCGCGATGCTGCACCCGGCGCTGGAGGAACGGGTGTGGATGTACGACGTCGATGTCGCCGCCGGAGTGTGTCGGTTCCAGGCGCGCAGATCCGGCTTCTCCGTGGAGCTGCCGCTGGACCCGATGCACGGCACCGTCGGCGTCGCGCCGGCCGCCAACGAGGTGATCATGAGCATCACCCCCGCCGCGCACGGCGGCAACATGGACACCCCTGAGCTCCGCGCCGGCGTTACCGCGTACTTCGGCGTCAACGTCGGCGGCGGCATGCTCGCGATCGGCGACGGGCACGCCCGCCAAGGTGAGGGCGAGGCGTGCGGCACGGCGGTGGAGGCGGCGATGCGGACGGTCGTCGTGGTCGACCTGGTCAAGGGCCAGGCTCCGCCTTCGCCTCGGCTGGAGAGCGACGACTACGTGATGACGACCGGCTCGGCCAAGCCGCTGGAGGACGCGTACCGGATGAGCCAGCACGACCTGGTTGGATGGACCAGCGCGCTCCTGGGTCTGGAGGAGCTGGACGCGTACCAGCTGGTCAGCCAGGTCGGCCTCGCGCCCGCTGGAAACGTGGTGGACACCAACTACACGATGGTCGGCAAGCTGCCCAAGTCGTTGCTGGGCACCAATCAGGCGTACGACGGACTGCACGACCGGCTGCGGGGCACGGCAGCGGACTACTTGCGACAACGATGACACGTAGGAAAGACCACATGTTGTTGAAGGACAGCCAAGCATTCAGCGGATTTCCGGTCGACGACGTTCCCCGAGCTCACGAGTTCTACCGCGACATCCTCGGGCTGTTGGTTTCGGAGGAGTACGGCATGTTGAGGCTCAGCCTCGCCAGCGGCGGCACGGTGCTCGTCTACCCCAAGGGCGAGGAGCACGTCCCGGCGACCTTCACGGTCCTCAACTTCGCCGTCGAGGACATCGAGACAACGGTCGACGCGTTGACCGAGCGAGGCGTGACCTTCGAGCGTTACAGCGGGATGCCGACAGAGACGGACGCGAAGGGCATCTTCCGCCGCGGCGGGCCGTTGATCGCGTGGTTCAAGGACCCGGCCGGCAACATCTTGTCCGTCCTGCAGCCCGACTGACCGGCACCGCGTCGGGGGCGACGGGGCCCCACTACGAAGTTTCAGCTTCTTGGTACTCAAAGACCCACAGGGCCAGCGCCAGCTCAAGCCGCAGGTTCCGGTCGGTGGTGAACGGACCGACCAGGTCTTCGAGCTTGGCGATATACATCGCCGAAGGACACCGGTCCCGCGGGTGGATATGAAGAGCCCCGCGTCGCATCCGGGGCTACAGCACTCGGACCAACTAGCGGCGGCCGCGCGCCTCAGTCGCGCTCGTGGCGCGGGATCTCGTCGAGCTCGCGCCTCTCCACGAGCTCTTCGGCGATGTCACGGAGCTTTCGGTTGGTGTCCCTGCTGATCCGGGTCAACAGGTTGAACGCCTGGTTTCCGTTGATGTCGAAGCGCTCCATCACGATGCCCTTAGCCTGGCCGATCAGGTCGCGGGTCGTGACAGCGCGATCGAGCTGCTCGACCTTCTGCACCTCGGCGTAGGCGACCGATGCGTGCGAGGCGAACAGCATGCCGATGTGCTCAGAGTCGTCGTCGAAGGCGTTGACCTCGTGGGAGTAAAGATTCAGCGCGCCGAGGTTGTTGCCCTCGACGAACAGCTGGAACGCCAGCAAGCTTCCCGCGCCCGCCTCGTACGCCCGTTGCGCGAACAGCGGCCATCGTTGCTCGGTCCGCATGTCCGGCACCTGGACCGTGTGCTGCTCGTAGACGGCATCGAGACACGGACCTTGGCCAATCTCCTGCTGGATCGCATCCACCGCGCGCGGCAGATCACCCGATGCTGCATGTGAGGAGACGTGTTTGCGGTTGAGGACCACGCTGATCGATCCCTCTTGGACACCGGGAATCAGGGCGACCGCGGCGGAGACGATCTCCTCGAGCATGTCCTCGGGCTCGTTCTGTTGCTGCAGGGACCGCGCCAGCTCGCTGAGCCGGGACGCGAGCTGCTCCGTTCCGACCGCCGAACCGGTGTTGTGCGTCGACGGCTCGTTCTGACCGCTGCCCGGTGTACCTGTTGCGTCAGACATACCAACCTTTCGGTCGTCCTGCAGGATGCAACCATGGCCAGAGTCAGCCGCGCCGAGCTCGAGGCGTTCTACGGCGTGACCGTACCAAACCTCGCCGGCCCGAACATGCGGCTGCTGTTCGTCGGGATCAACCCAGGCCTGTGGACCGCCGCCGTGCAGGCGCACTTCGCGCGGCGCGGCAACCGCTTCTATCCCGCGCTGCACCGGGCCGGCATCATCGAGCGGGTCATCGACCCGGCCTCCGGCATGACCGACGACGACCGCGCGTACCTCATCGCCCGCGGGATCGGCATCTCCAACTTGGTGCCCCGGGCTACCGCGCGTGCCGACGAGCTGACCGCCGCCGAGCTGCGTGCGGGTGTCGTACACCTCCGCGAGCTGGTGGTACGCGAGCGTCCGCGCGTGGTGGCGGTCGCGGGCGTGACGGCGTACCGGCTGGCGTTCGACCGACCCAAGGCGCGGCCGGGACGACAGCCCGAGGACTTCGCCGCTGCCGAGCTGTGGGTCGTACCCAACCCGAGCGGTCTCAACGCCCACGAGAGCGTGGCATCGCTCGCGCAGGCGTATGCCCGAGCCGCGCGGGCGGCGGGCGTCATCGATGCCTGATCAGTCGAGGAGCTCGACGATGTCGTCGCCGGTGAGCTCAGCGGACCCGAAGCCGTCGCCGTCGACGACGCTCGCGAACAGCTCGGCCTTGCGCGCCTTGAGCTCCATGACCTTCTCCTCGATGGTGTCGGTGGCGACAAGGCGGTAGACCATGACCCGGCGTCGCTGGCCGATGCGGTGGGTGCGGTCGACGGCCTGGGACTCGACGGCGGGGTTCCACCACGGGTCGAGCAGGAAGCAGTAGTCGGCTTCGGTGAGGGTGAGCCCCACACCGCCGGCCTTGAGGCTGATCAGGAACGCCGGGTCGTCACCGGTCTTGAAGGCCTCGATCACCCTCGGCCGGTCGCGGGTGCGGCCGTCGAGGTAGGAGTAGGCGATGCCCTCGGCGTCGAGCCGGGTGCGTACACGCTCCAGGAACCCGGTGAACTGGCTGAACACCAGCGCTCGGTGGCCCTCGGCCGCGACCTCGCGCAGGTGCTCGACGAGCACGTCGATCTTGGCCGACGCGACACCGGCATAGGCGTCGTCGATCAGCGACGCGTCGAGGCTCAATCTGCGCAGGCGGGTGAGCGAGCGGAAGATCGCGAGCCGGTGCTTGTCGACGTCGTCCTCGACGAGGCCGAGGATCTGTTGGCGTTCGCGCTGCAGGTGGGTGTCGTAGATCTTGCGGTGTCGCGGGCCGAGGGTCACCTCGAGCACCTGTTCCTGCTTGGCGGGCAGGTCGGCGGCGACGACCTCCTTGGTGCGCCGCAGCATGAACGGGCGTACGCGGCTGCGCAGCCGGGCGAGGGCGTCGGCGTCGACGGCGTTCTGGATCGGACGGGCGACCTGCTCGGCGAATCGGCCGGGATGCGGGTACAGCCCGGGCGCGGTCAGGGACAGCAGCGCCCACAGCTCCATCAGGTTGTTCTCCAGCGGGGTGCCGGTGACGGCGAGGGTGAACGGCTGGGCCAGCCGGCGTACGGCCTGGTGCGTCTTGGACTGGTGGTTCTTGACCATCTGCGCCTCGTCGACGACCAGTCCGGCCCAGGGCAGTGCGGCGTAGGCGTCGGCCTCGAGCCGGACCAGGGTGTAGGTGGTGACCACGATGTCGGCGTCGGCGGCGATGTCGGTGAGACTCGCGCGGCGGCGAGCGTGTGACTCGGTGATGGTGCGGACGCGCAGGCCTGGGGTGAAGGTACGTGCCTCGGTGGCCCAGGTGCTGACGACGCTGGTGGGCGCGACGACGAGGAACGGTGCGCTGGTGGACGGGCGCGCGTGCGCGATGAGCGCGAGCGTCTGGACGGTCTTGCCCAGGCCCATGTCGTCGGCGAGGATGCCGCCGAGCCCGGTCTGCCACAGCAGGGTGAGCCACCGGAGCCCGTCGTGCTGGTACGGCCGCAACGTCGCCAGCAACCCGGACGGGTGGGCGACCTCGGGCAGCGCGGCGACGTCGCGGAGGCCGGCGGCGGCGCGTACCCAGCGCGCGGCTTGCTCGTCGACGACACCGAGCTCGTCGAGCTCCTCCCACAGACCCGGTTGGTGGCGGGATACCCGGATGCCGTCGCCGGGCGCGTCGTGCAGCTCGCGGGCCTCACCGACGAGGCGGACGAGCCGGTCGAGCTCGGGGTGGTCGAGGCTGATCCAGAGTCCGTCGGGCAGGATCACCCGGTCCTGGTCGAGGGTTATTGCCTCGAGCAGGGCGGCGAGGCCGACCGACCGGTGGTCGACGGTGACGACGACCTCGAGGTCGAGCCAGTCGGTGCGCCGGTTGGGGTCGCTGCCGTGATCGACGCTGGCGAAGGAGACCACCGGTGTGCCGGCAGCCTCGCGGAAGTCGGGTTGCTCGCCGACGATGATGACGTCGAGCTGGTCGGACTCGCGCAGCGCGGGCAGCACCTGCTCGGCGAGCTCGACAGCGTCGGCGCCGCGTAGCCGCTGCTCCGGTACGAGGCGGGCGTCGGCGGCGGTGGCGAGCACGCTGGCCTGGGCGTCGGTGAGGCGGAGGCGGGTCAGGACGTCCGTCTCGGCCCTGGCGTCGCGCAGTCCGTGCTCGGCCGGCTCCCGGTCGAGGGGGTAGACGCGGTCGGTTTCTCCCACCCGGTAGCGCCAGGACCAGGCGAGGTGGACGTCGCCGGCGCTGTGCCAGGTGACCTCGAGGGTCAGCCGGGGGGCGGCGGGCTCGGGCACGTCGACGGTGCCGTCGCGGGACCCGACCGCGACGTGGCGGCGAAGACGAGGGACGTAGGAGGTGAGCAGGTTGTCGCCCTCCTCCGCTGGTACGTCGAGCGCGGCGTGGTCGTCGAGGAGGCGTCGCAGGGCCGCGGGCGCCGGGCGGTCCAGCTGGGCGAGCGTGACCGACCAGGAGTCGTCGGCGTCGTCGGTGCGTGACCACAAGATGGCGCCGTGGGCCGGGTCGCCGAGGAGCTCGACGTCTTCGGCGTCGGTCCAGGCTCCGCCCAGCTCGGCGCCGGCTCGTACGGACAGCGGGCCGTCGGCTTGAGCGAGGTCGAGGCGAAGCACTGCGTGGGTAGTCGCGGCGTGCAGGCCGGTGAGGGCTCCGGCCGGCACCAAGGGAAGCCCGACCTCGCTGGCTCGCTGCAGCAGGCGCCACAGGCCGGGGCCGAACGCCGCCAGCTCGATGTCGGGGCCGACGCTGCCGTACAGGTGACCGGAGGTGGCGCGCTGGGCGATGAGGAACTCGCGGGCGACGGCGAGGTGCTCGTCGGGCACGGCGAGGCGATGGTAGGTGTGGCCGAAGTCGCCCCAGGAGATGCCCGATCGCACCCAGCGCCCGGAACGGCCGCGCAGGACGGGCCGTACCCGGAGGCGACCGCGAGCCGGTTCGGCGCCGCTGAACCAGCGGGTGCGTCGTGCGTCGGCGAGCCGGGGGCGGGTGAGCTCGACCTGGAGGCCGAGTGGTGTCGCGTCGCGGCGGGCGTCGGTGGATTCGGCGTCGAGCTCGTCCAGAAGGGAGCCGAGCGTGTGGTCCCAGGTGGCGGGTGTGGATTCGGTCGGCTCGGGGGGTTGCCGGTCGCGGGCGGCGACGACGAGCGCGACGGCGTGTTTGCAATCGCGCGAGACCGGGCACGAGCAGGCGGCGTACAGCTCGAGGTCGTGGCCCTCGCTGCGCAGCGAGACGACGGTCTGGTAGACGGTGACGCCGCTGCCGCGGACGGCGCCCTGCACGACCCAGCCGGAGACGTTGGCTGCGGCGTCGACGTGCTCGACCCGATCGCCGCGGGCGTACGCCATCCCCCGGTCGTAGGACGGCACGTCGAAGTGCCGGCGCAGCGCCGCGTCGCTCGCGAGCACGTCGAGGGTCACCACACCGCGATGCTATGCGGGCAGGCTGACAGGTAGGTGGCATCGGCACCGCCCAGGTGCCACAGTGGCGTGCATGAGCGCGCCGGGCCACCTTTACGACGCCGCGTTGGAGCGAGCTTCGACTCGGGCCCGGGAGTGGCTCGCGGCGCTGCCGGACCGGCCGATATCGCCTCGTCAGGATGCGGACGGTGTCCTCGCCAGCCTCGGCGGGCCGTTGCCGGACGGCCCGATCGACCCGGCCGACGTCATCGACCTGCTTGCCGACGGTGTAGAGCCGGGGCTGATGGCGATGGGCTCGGGACGGTTCTTCGGCTGGGTCATCGGCGGTACGCTGCCGGCCGCCCTCGGCGCGGACTGGCTGACCAGCGCGTGGGACCAGAACAATGGGATGCGCTTTGCGACGCCGGGGACCGTCGCCGCGGAGGAGGCTGCCGCGACTTGGGTCCTCGACCTGCTCGGACTGCCGGACACCGCTGACGTCGGGTTTGTCACTGGCGGGACCATGGCCAACTTCACCGGGCTTGCAGCGGCCCGCCAGCAGGTGCTCGAAAACGTCGGCTGGGACCTCGATCGGCTCGGGTTGAGCGGCGCGCCACGCGTGCGCGTCCTGGTGGGTGCCGAGCGGCACATCACCATCGACCTTGCGCTTCGGTACCTCGGCCTGGGTGAGCCGCAGGTGGTGCCCGCCGATGACCAGGGCCGCATCTCGGCCGACGCGCTCGGTGCGGCGTTGGACGGCGCCGAGGTGCCGACCATCGTGTGTCTGCAAGCGGGAAACCTGCACTCGGGCGCTTTTGACCCGCTGGGCGCGGCCTGCGATCTGGCGCACGAGCACGGCGCCTGGGTGCACGTGGACGGCGCGTTCGGATTGTGGGCAGCAGCGTCGCCGCACCTTCGCCATCTCGTCGACGGACATGACGGCGCCGACTCGTGGGCCACCGACGCGCACAAGACCCTCAACGTCCCGTACGACTGCGGGATCGTCGTGGTGGCACACCCAGATGCGCTGCGCAAGGCGATGGGCGCACAGTCGAGCTATCTCGTGCGCACAGAGGGTCCCGGTGATCCCCTGGAGAAGGTTCCGGAGCTTTCGAGGCGGGCGCGCGGCGTACCGGTGTGGGCGGCGTTGCGTTCCCTCGGGCGCAGCGGCGTGTCCGACCTCGTCGACCTCTTGGCGCACAACGCCGGCGCACTCGCCAAGGGCATTGCCGACATCGACGGCGCCGAGATCGTCAACGACGTGGTGTTCACCCAGGTGTGTGCCACGTTCGGTGACGACAGCCGCACTCGGGAGGTCACGGCGCGGTTGTTGGCTGATGGGACGGCCTGGATGTCTGGCTCGCGGTGGCGCGACCGCGACGTGCTCCGGGTGTCGGTCAGCAACTGGAGCACCGACGACAACGACGTCGCCGCCTCAGTGGATGCGGTACGCCGTGCCGCCACCTGACCTCGGGTTTGCGGCCGGGTCAGGACGAGCAGCCACGTAGCGGCTGTCCGTCGTCCACGGCAACCGAGAAGCACCAGCCCTGCATGCGCAGGATCGCGCACTGATCGTTGACCGCGTCGACGTACACCACGGCCTCCTGGTCGCAGGGGGATCTCGTGGACTTCCTGGCACCCGCAGTTGCAGGCGGCAACGCCGAGTTGAGTATTGATGGCGCCTTGTTCGGCATGAGCGATGTCGTGGGTGGCAGTAGATACTTCATCTACTGCTACGCCGGCGGTGACATCGAGCTCGTACCGTTCGAGGCGGTCGACGATGCCCAGGCGATCACAGAGTTCCAGCGACGGTACGGTCCGCGGTGACGAAGAATGCTCACTCGCCTTGCAGTCGCCGCAGAACGGCGGTGCCGCCGACGGTGGCGATGTAGTCGGGGTCGCCGCAGACGATGAGCTGGTCGCGGGCGCGGGAGAGCCCGACGTACAGGCGTTCGCGGGAGCGTTCGCGCGGCTCGGTCTCGTTGATGGCGAGGACGACGGCGTTGCGCTCGAGTCCCTTGAACCCGAGGACGTGGCCGTAGAAGACCTGTTCGTCGTCCCAGAAGGAGGCCCAGTACGCCTCCTGTCCGGCCCCCTGGCGTGCGATCTGCTCGGGATGGCGGCCACCGGTTGCGAGCACGGCGATGTCGGCGGCCCGCCAGCCGGCGTCCATCAGCTTGTCGACCTGGTCGTCGGCGACGTCGAGGGCGTCCACCGGTCGACAGGCGACCAGCTCGACATCGGGACCGTCGAGGTCGCCGATGCGCATCCGGATCGGGGCGAGTCCCTCGAACGTCATCGCGATCTGCCGGGTGTTGCGCAGGTTGTGGTCGAGCACGATCGGGACCAGGTCCGGCGGTGTTCCCCCGAATCGCGAGAACACACGCTGGCCCTCGTCGGAGAACACATAGAGTCCGCCGTCCTCCTCCCGAAGCGCGGCGAGCGCCGCCGGCCACCATGCGTCGGCGAAGTCCTGCGCCTCGTCGACGACCAAGGCGTCGAACAGCATGCCCGGAGATTGCTCGTGGCCGAGGGAGACCATCAGGGCAGGTAGCTCGACCTCCCAGAAGTTGCTGTCGAGGTCGCTACCCTCAGGTGCACCCCATTCGCGTCCGAGGCCGTGGAACGTACCGACGTACGCGGGCCGCTCCTTGCGGGAGAACGTGGCGACCCGTCGCTGCATCCAGGCGGCCAGGCCGCGGGAGTAACAGGTGAGCGCGACCCGCTTGCCTTGTTTGGTGAGGCGGCGGGCCTGCTCGATCGCGAGCCAGGTCTTGCCACTGCCGGCGCCGCCGCGTATCTCGACCCGGTGCAGGAGGCGGATGGCGTCGAGGACGACGGCCTGCTGCTGGGTCAGACGGTCGGCGATGTCCTCGCGCTCCGCGGCCTCGCCGATGAGGTCCCGCTGCGGCAACATCCTTCCGTGCAGGATGTCCCGCACCGCGAGCACATCGTCCACCGTGAGCAGCGCCTTGTCGTTGACCTGCTCAAGGGCGATGGATCGCAGGAACGTCCCGAGCCTCGGCAGGTCGGCGGTTCCGGCGACCTGCCAACGGCGAGCATCGGGCAACCCGAATGCGTCGTCGACCGGGGTGTACGGCAGCACCACTGCGTGCGCCCAGCGGACGTACCCGCGGCTCCCCCACCGGGGGTCGCCGCAGACGTAGGTACGAAGGGCGTACTGCGCCTTGCGGGCCTGCCCGACCGGGTCGATGACGACGTCTTTGCCGTTGCGCCGGATCCACCAGGTGCCGCCGTCGCACCGGACGGAGCTGCCCTTGACCTCCACGACCACGACCCCCGCGTCGGCGAACGCGACGACGAGGTCGCACTCGTAGTCCTGGTCGCGGTCCGACAGGCGGAGGTTGGCAACCAGCAGGTCGCCGGAGGCGAGCTGGTCGCGCAGCGCCTCCCACACCACTCGTTCGCTGCTGTTGGCGAAGGCGGGCTTTTCGGGCATCAGGATCGGCATGACGCGATCCTGTCACCGCCGGTGCGCGGGTCGCGGCGGAACCGGCGACGCCGGCGGGCTCACGTGCCCTCGGCGTCGGCGGTGTCCACCACGAACGGCGCGTGGCCGTCGAACATGCCCGCCATCAGCATGCCGACGTCCTCGGCGACGTTGCCGACGGAGGCGATCGCCTGGCCGATGGTGTCGCCATCAACCGCGGCCGCCACGAGGCGCTGCCTGACGGTGACGGTGCCACTCGGCGCGATGTAGACACTGGCGGTGCAGAGCCGCATGTTGAGGTCGTTGACCTCCCGCAGCGCCGCCGCCCGCGGCTTGACACCGTGCGCGGCGTAGGCGAACACCTCCGCCGCCCACCTCGGACGCATCTCGGCGCGGACCCAGATGGTGCCCGGCACGCAGTTGATCACCCAGTCACCGTCGTCGTCGACGGGCGGCACCCCTTCGCACCACTCCGCCAGGCACGCCCCGATGTAGGCGCTGAACCACTTGAACTTGCACTCGCTCATTGCGATCGACCCCTTCCCCCGTACGCCGATAATGCTGCCACCGGCCTCTGACATTTCTGGTTGTCGCGGTGGGTCCTACCCTTGCTGGCATGAGTGCTCTCGGACGCGGAGTCTTGGTCACCGGTGCCTCACGTGGAGTCGGAGCCGCGGCCGCACGGGCGTTCGCCGAGCGTGGTGACCGGGTCGTCGTCCACTTCCGGGCGGCGGCCGACAAAGCAACGGAGCTGCTCGACACTTTGCCCGGCGACGGTCATGCGCTCGTGCAGGCTGACCTGTCCGAACCTGCCGAGGTCAAGCGTCTGGCCGACGAGGCGATCGAGGCCCTTGGCCGGGTGGACGTGCTGGTCAACAACGCCGCGCTGTTCATGGACCCTGCCGGGGCAGGCAGCCGGCGTGGCGACCACCGCATCACCGATGTCGAGTACGACGCGTGGGTGCAGGCGTGGCAGACAACGCTGGCGACCAACCTGATGGGCCCGGCCAACCTCACCTGGTGCGTCGCGCGGCACATGCTCGAGGTTCCTCCGACCGACGACCTGCCCGTGGGCCGCGTCGTCAACGTCGGCTCACGGGGTGCGTACCGCGGGGAGCCGAATGTTCCGGCGTACGGGGCGAGCAAGGCGGGTCTGCACGCGTTCGGTCAGTCGATGGCCGTCGCCCTTGCGCCGCACGGGATCTCGGTGGTGACACTAGCGCCGGGATTCATCGCCACCGACATGGCGGCGCAGCTGCTGGACCGCCCCGAAGGCGACGCGATCCGCGCGCAGAGCCCCTTCAACCGCGTGGCATCACCTGAGGAAGTTGCCCGCGCGATCGTGACGCTCGCCGAACCCGGTGCCGAATGGGTCTCTGGTGCGGTGGTCGACTTCAACGGCGCCAGCCACCTGCGCTGAACCTAGGCGCAGGCTGAGTGTGTCCCGCAAGAGACTCTTAGTTAGAGGTCGAGAGTCTCCCGCGGGAGCGTGCCACTACGACGCCAGCGGGTTGATCCAGCGCACCTCTTCGAACCGGGCGAAGTCGGTGTCCGCAGAGGCGATCGGTACGCCGTGCTCGACCGCTAGTGCCGCGAGGTGTGCATCCGGCACCAAGTTCGCCGTGATCCGATAGCGCTGGATGAATCCGGCCATGATCTGCGCGTGGCGGTTGGTGGGGGCCGGTATCCAGACGATGTCGCGTTCGAGCCATTTCTCTACCATCGACCATGCCCCCTCGGCTGTCATGGGATTGTCCAATGCCCGTGGGTTCGTGCTGATCCGCAAGAAGGCCAACAGGGCAGGCCATGGCACGCCAACGAGCGTCGAGCCGTCCAGTTGTTGGTTCCACCACAGAGCGGCGCGCGCGTGCTCAGGGGCACGCACCTGGGTTGCGTACAACAAGATGTTGGCATCGATGATCATCTTTGCTCGTCGAGGAGCTCGAGGACCTCGGCAATGTTGGTCACGTCGACGAGGAAGCCGGAGTCATGGGTCTCCTGAACGAACGGCTCCTGCCGCACGCGGGCGTTCAAGCGAGCGAGGCCCAGCCGAGCGAGCCGGTTGACCGCTTCGCTGAGTCCAATCTGCTCGGCTTCGCGCAACTGCTGCGCAGCAGCCGCCACGTCGTCGTCAAGTTTCAGGGTCGTGCGCATCGCCGTAGCATACATCATGATGCGCGTATCGTGACATCATGATGCACATGCGCTCGCCAACACATGGCACCGTGGCCGCGGCGGCGCCGGGCGCAGGCGTGCTCACAGCCGGGTCGGACGTGCGCGCAGCTCGACGGTCGCGGTTGCGGCGAGCGCGGAGGCGGTCGGGTCCGCGGTACGTTCTGCGGCGGGATCTCGGCTTAGTCATGGGGGCGAGCCTGGGCGGTGGCCGCCGACCGGACCAGGACGCCCGAGCAATCTGTGGAAAAGTAGGTCGGCAACCTATTTCGCGCGGGCGCCGCTTCTCGTCAACGACACCGCGATCCCTAGCTGCCGGGCGTACCGATCGCCTCGAGGTAGCCGGACTCCCACCGGTCGACGGCGGCCACAGTCTCGTCGGTCAGACCGGGACGCAGCCCCGTACGTTCATGGGCGAAGCGGATGAACCCGCGCAGCAGCGCCGGCGCCTTGGCGAGGTCCGGCGCGTCGGCGTCGACGTTGGCCGGTAGCCAGCGCGTCATCACGAGCTCCACCGAGGTCGGACTCCAGTGCAACGGGTCGCGTGCCCCGTTGGTGGCGCACACCCACAGGATCTGCTGGAGCAGCGCGCGCTCGTCGGCGGCGTCGAACGGCGACGCGAGGAAGTCGGTGACGAGCTGGTTAACGTCCTGTTCGCTCCACTCCGGCCGCTCGTAGCCACGCCCGCCGGCGGGGAGGTCGCGCAGCACCCACTCGACGAGCGGACGGCAGCCGGGCCAGGTCTTGCCCTCGAACGGCGGGGTGGTGTTCATGGCGAGCTGGATCGCGTCCTCCGTGCGGGTGCGCGCGTCGGCGGGGTCGAGCGCCTCGAACCGTTGGTCCTGGTTGGTCAGCTTCGAGCGCATCAGCTCGATGACCTTGCCGATCGCCTCGGGGACGACGAAGGCGTCCTTGACGAGGCTGCCCTGGTTGTGCTCGACGTACGCGATCACCGTGAACTCAAAACCCGACGGCAGGCGCACCCCGACCATGATGTCGTCGCCGTCGCCGTACGCCTCGAGCAGCTGCTCGGTCCGGTACGGCTCGAACGCGAGGGTACGCAACCAGGCCGGGAGCTTGTGGTGGCGTTCGGCCAGCTCGCCGCGGATCCGGGCGGCTTGCCCTTCGTCGGTGGTCGTGGCTGCGACAACCGTGAGCAGTGCGCTGCTCTCGCGGAGCCGGATGTCCATGAACGACTCGACGAGCTCCTCGTACGTCGGCAGCTCCTCGTCGTCGACAGCGCCCTCAAGCGAGTCGTGCGCTTCGGGGGCGAAAGCGCTGGCAAGTTTGCTGACCGACTCCAGGAACTCCAGCGGTCGGCCGGAGTCCAACCGGTCGGCAATTCCGACCAGGAGGGCGTTGTGCGCCGGGTCGAGATCGTCCGGGATGTTGTCGGACCCCGACGGCGCAGGCGACACCCGCTGCGTCGCCTGCGTCCGACGTCGCGCCTGGCCGGCACCTGCCTTGGCGGGCTGCTTCTTTCGCTTGCTCACGCGGACAGGCTACGAGGCGACGGCCGCGCAGCCCAGGAAGGCTGCGGTTGCGCCGTTTCGAGAGCGCTCGGTCGGCCCTGGCCACTGACGGCCCGAGTGTGTACGAATACCCCGCCAGCTGCGCCGCCGGTCGGCATTCGTCGCACACTCGGCGCAGCCGGTGCGGCCGGTGACTAGTAGACGATCCCTTCTATGGCCAGACGATGAAAGTCACGATCAGCCGTCGGCGTACCCTCGGGAGAATGGACTTCTGGTTGACCATGGAGATTCAGGACGGCGCGTTTTCCGCCCAGAGTTGGCGACGTTCCCATAGCGAGTCCTTGGTCGAGGCCGCCGTGACCAACGGCGTCCAGGACTGGACTTGGCGCCAACTGATCTGGGGCGTGGTCTTGGAGCTGCAGTTCGCTGACGAGAGCGCGCGCGACAGGTTCAAAGATCTTCCTGCGGTCACCGCTGCGCTCGACGCGGTACCCGACCCGGTGTTCGGACTGCTGATCTATCGCGGACTGGGAGGTGGTGCAGGAGCGGGAAAGCCCCGCCAGCCTCGCCCTTCGCCAATCGTCGGGTCAGCCGAGATGGATGAGGCCCACGACGCGTTTCTCGATCTATCGGTGGTCGCAGATTCGCGCATGTCTCGCTGAGTCAGCCCGCGACGGACAACGACCCGGAGTGGTAACCCTCGATCCAAGCCGTGCTCCTACTCGCGCCACATGGAGTACCCGCGTCCACATTGGGTTCACCGCACATTGG
>Ga0136617_10001969_pt1 | contig 18331 bp, 17 predicted proteins | sample AntDrymUQ3222106_2_FD_129672 | JGI IMG/M metagenome (GOLD analysis project Ga0136617, IMG submission 129672) | Polar desert sand microbial communities from Dry Valleys, Antarctica - metaG UQ322 (21.06) | ecosystem: Environmental > Terrestrial > Soil > Desert | place: Antarctica: Dry Valley... | reverse complement strand
TGGGCTAAATCTGCTGAAGCAAGAAAAAGGTTGTAAGTTAGGAATCAAGAGCAAGCGCAAGAAAGCCGGTTGGGATGAAAGCTATCTTCTCAAAGTTCTAAAAAAGTGATGCGTTTGCCCTACGGACGAACTCGCCGAAGAACTTCTTTCAAAGCGCCGGATGTTTTTATCGAAACTGATTTATCAAACTTACAATGGTTATGTGATGTCGCAATTCAAAAAACTCGAACAAGATTTACGCTCGTCAGGATTAATCAGGTGGAAACACGCGATGCACTTGATAAGATTGCTTTTGCAAGGCATCGAAATTTTGCGCGAAGAAAATCTAATCGTGCGCGTGTCGGAAAATCGTGCGAAACTTCTTTCCGTCAAAAAAGGCGAACTCAATTGGGCGGAGGTCAACGAGTGGCGCGTAAAATTGCACAAAGAATTTGATGAAGCGTTTGCCAAAACGAATTTGCCTGAAAAACCAAATTACGAATGGGCAAATAATTTTTTGATTAAAGCCAGACGGATAATGGTTTGAAAAATGAAAGACGAAAGACTAGAAAAAATTGCTTCCGAACATCCGTTTCCGCTTGTTTTTGCGACGATTAGCGGAGCGCATCTTTACGGCTTTCCTTCGCCCGATTCGGACTTCGATTTGCGAGGCGTTCACGTTTTACCGTTGCGCGATGTGGTCGGTTTGGAGGTCGGGCGCGAAACAGTGCAAGTCGAAGAGATTCGGGAAAGTTTAGACCTTGATTTGGTAACGCACGACGCGAAAAAGTTTTTCGGTTTAATGCTTAAGAAAAACGGTTATGTTTTGGAGCAGCTTTTCTCGCCTCTGATTGTCCAGACTTCGCCCGAACACGAAGAATTAAAAGAGGTCGGAAAAAGATGCGTTACCAAACATCACGCGCATCATTATTTTGGGTTTGCGAAAACGGAATGGAAACTTTTTGAGAAGGAAACGCCGCGGCGTGTGAAGCCTTTACTTTATATTTTTCGGATTTTGCTGACGGGAATAAACTTAATGCAAACAGGCGAAGTCGAAGCAAATCTGACTGTTCTGAATAAGAAATTAAGATTGTCATATTTACCCGAATTGATTCAGCGAAAAATCGGCGGCACGGAAAAGGGAATTTTGCCTGATACGAATATAGGATTTTACCGGGAAGAATATGAGCGGCTGGTTTTAGAATTAGAAAAAGAATACAAACGAAGTAATTTACCCGAAACTTCAAATGCGAAAGCGGATTTAAATGATTTGCTGATACGGTTAAGATTAAAGCAACAATGAAAGAAACAATTAATTATGAAGCAATGTTAGCCATAGCGATAGAAGAAGCGCGAATCGGATTAGCCGAAGGCGGAATACCAATCGGCGCGGCTTTATTCGACGCACAAGGAAATCTGCTTGGGCGCGGACACAATCGGCGCGTGCAGGAAAATGATCCGTCAATTCACGGCGAAACCGATGCGTTTCGCAAAGCGGGCAGACAGAAAAATTATCGTGAAACGATTATGATAACGACGCTCGCACCTTGTTGGTATTGCAGTGGTTTAATTCGGCAATTCAAAATCGGCACGGTCGTAGTTGGCGAAACTGAGAACTTCGATGGAGGAATCGAATGGCTCAAGGAAAACGGTGTGGAAGTTATCAATCTCAATTCGCAAGAGTGCATCGAGATGCTTGGCGATTACATCAAAGAAAATCCAGAAGTTTGGAACGAAGACATCGGAGAATAAATGAGCCTTGTCAGAGTATGAAACTAATTTGGTATAATCGAAGAATAAACTATCGAAACAAAAGGGAATATATAAAAATATGAGAGATGCAGTTATTATCAGCGCAGTGAGAACGCCAACGGGCAAATTTCAAGGCGCATTGAAAAGTTTTACTGCGCCTGAATTAGGTGCTATCGCTATCAAAGCGGCGGTTGAAAAAGCGGGTATTAAGCCCGAAGATGTGGACGAAGTAATTATGGGTTGCGTCGTGCAGGCGGGAATCGGGCAAGCGCCAGCCAGACAAGCGGCTTTGAAAGCCGGACTTCCGCCGGAAGTTTCGGCGTTGACTGTCAATATGGTTTGCGGTTCTGGGCTTCGAGCCGTCGCGCTTGCCGCGCAAAGCGTGATGTTGGGTGATGCGGAGTTTGTCGTAGCGGGCGGAATGGAATCAATGTCAAACATTCCGTATGCGCTGCCGACGGCGCGAGACGGAATGCGAATGGGCAATCAAACGGCGGTTGATTTGATGATTCACGATGGTTTGTGGTGTCCGTTCGAGAATTGGCATATGGGAAATACGGGCGAAGTCGTGTCTGAAAAACATCAGATTACGCGCGAACAACAAGACGATTACGCTTACAATTCGCATCGCAAAGCCAACGAAGCGCACACGGCGGGACGATTCAAAGACGAAATCGTTCCCGTCGAAATTCCGCAGAAAAAAGGCGACCCAGTTATTCTCGACCACGACGAGACCGTGCGTGCCGACACGACGGTCGAAACGCTCGGCAAATTAAAAGCGGCGTTTAAGAAAGAAGGCGGCACGGTAACGGCGGGAAATGCGCCGGGCGTGAACGACGGCGCGTCGGCGTTAGTCATAACATCAGCTGAAAAAGCCAAAGAACTTGGTATCGAACCGCTTGCCAGAATTGTCGCATCGGCACAATCGGGAATTGAGCCAAAATTTATAATGCTCGCTCCCGTCGAAGGCGTGAAACGAGTTTTGAAAAAAGCGAATTGGGAAATGTCGGACGTTGATTTGTTTGAACTCAACGAAGCGTTTTCCGTGCAGGCTTTGGGCGTGATGAAAGAACTCGGAATGGGAACCGATAACGTCAATGTCAACGGCGGCGCAGTTGCGCTCGGACACGCCATCGGCAATTCTGGCGGACGAATTTTGACGACTCTGCTCCACGAATTAAAACGTCGCAAGGGGAAAAAAGGCGTTGCCGCGCTTTGTCTGGGCGGCGGCAATTCGGTGGCGATGGCGGTCGAAAGAGATTGAAAGTGAAAAGGTGAAAAGGCGGAAAAGTGAAAAAGATTTGTCGAGTTTTTCATAGGTTTTTTCTTTTTCCAACTTAAAAAACTTTTGCTTGCTAGTGGGCGTATTAAATTCAAATATTTTATTTTGAGGTGAAACGATGACGGGAAAAGAGCATAACAAACTTGTCAGTATATTTTTGCTGGTTCACGCCGGATTACAAATATTTGGAGTTATCATCGCCATGCTCATTTATGGCGGACTCGGAATGGCGATGCTTGTCAACGCGCGGCGCAACGAAGAACAAATGATAGGCGGCATTTTTATCGCGCTGATGTTTGCCGTCGTGTTGGTTTCTTTGATATTCGTCGTTCCGCAAATTGTCGGCGGTTGGAAACTGCTCAAAGAAAAATCGAGCGCGAGAATCTGGGGAATTATCGCCAGCCTTGTTTGCTTGATAAGCATTCCGTTCGGAACGGCGGTCGGTATTTACGGTTTGTGGTTTTTGGTAGGCGAAGAAGGAAAAAGATTTTATCTCTCGGGCGGAAATGCGGCGAATAATTATCCGCCGCCGCCACCAAATAATTGGCAATGAGTTTTGGATAATTTGAAACAAGATATGAGCGACAAGATATGAGCGACAAGAAAATTAAATCTTGCCGCTCGTTTGTTTGTTACGGCAGAGATGGTTTATTTTTAGAGAAAGATTTTATTAAAAATTCAGACAAGAAAAATTTTATAATATGGGTGAAATTATCGGAATAATCGGCGCGGGAACGATGGGCAATGGAATTGCGCAAACCGCCGCCAATGTTGGATTTGATGTCGTGTTATGCGATGTTAAGGAAGAGTTTTTGGAACGCGGCGTGCAAAACGTCAGCAAAAGTCTCGATCGATTTGTTAAGAAGGAAACGATTACCGAAGAACGGAAAATGGAGATTTTAAAGAAAATCAAATCAACCACCGATTTTAGTAATTTGAAAGATTGCACGTTAGTGGTTGAAGCCGCGACTGAAAATTTCGACGTAAAAAGAGAAATCTTCACAAATTTAGATGAGTTAACCAAACCGGAAACTATTTTGGCAACCAATACTTCCTCGATTTCGATAACGAAAATAGCTGCGACGACAAGACGCCCCGACAAAGTTATCGGGATGCACTTTTTTAATCCGGTGCCGCTGATGAAATTAGTCGAAGTTATTCGCGGCATTGCAACGTCCGATGAAACTTATGCCAAAGTCAAAGAACTATCCGAAAAACTAGGCAAAATTCCGCACGAATGCAGCGATTCTCCGGGCTTTGTCTCCAACCGCGTTTTAATGCCGATGATAAACGAAGCGATTTTCGCTCTGCACGAAGGCGTGGCGACGCGCGAGGCGATTGACGAAATTATGAAACTCGGTATGAATCATCCGATGGGTCCGCTTGCGCTGGCTGACTTTATCGGTTTAGACGTTTGTTTGGCGATTCTCAATGTCTTGCTCGAAGGTTTAGGCGACCCGAAATATCGTCCGTGTCCGCTGCTGAAAAAGTATGTTGACGCGGGTTGGCTTGGCAGAAAATCGGGTAAAGGTTTTTACGAATATATTTAAGTTTTTAGAGTTTGCGGTTTTATCTAAATTAAGAAAAACTAACTGTTAAACTCATAATTTGTTTGTTGCATCTCAAAAAATGATTGCTTTCAAAGTGTCAAAATAGAAAATCAATTGTCAGGAAAACTATGCGAAAAATAACGATTCTTTTATCATTCATTTTTATTTTGTTTATCTACCAAACGGCTTTAGCCCAAACAAAAATCGCGCCGCTCAATATAAAACAGCAGACTTTGAAAAACGGTTTGAAAGTCGTTTCCGTGCAAGACAATTCAAGCCCGACCGTCACCGTGCAAGTTTGGTTTGATGTTGGTTCAAAAAACGATCCGAACGGGCGCAACGGCTTCGCGCATTTGTTTGAGCATTTGATGTTTAAAAGCACAAAGAATTTGAAAAGCGAGCAGTTTGACCGTTTAACCGAAGATGTCGGCGGAAATAATAACGCTTTTACATCGGACGACGTAACGGCTTATCACGAAGTTGTTCCGTCGAACTATCTCGAAACTTTACTGTGGGCAGAAGCAGAGCGACTTTCAAATTTGAATGTTGACGAACCGAATTTTTTATCAGAACGCAAAGTTGTCCAGGAAGAATTTCGGCAAGGCGTTTTGGCGCAGCCTTACGGCAGATTTTATGAAGCGATTCAAACGCTTTCCTACACGACACATCCGTATAAGCGAACGACCATCGGCACAATCGAAGATTTGGACGCTGCAACGGTGGAAGACGCGCAAAATTTTCACAAAACGTTTTATCGTCCCGATAATGCGACTTTGATTGTCGTTGGCGATTTTGAACAAAAACAATTTGACGCTTGGGTTGACAAGTATTTTAACCGAATCGAAAAACCGACCAATGCGATTCCGCGCGTAACCGAAGTTGAGCCTGCCAGAACAGCCGAAAAACGCCAAACGGTCAAAGCGCCAAATGTTCCGCTTCCGGCGGTGGCGATAACGTATCTTGCGCCCGATGCAAAAAGCAAAGATATTGCGGCTTTGAAAATTGCCCAAGCGATTTTATCGGGCGGCGAATCTTCGCGTCTTTATCAAGAATTAGTCTATAAACAACAGATAGCGCAGGAAGCGTCATTCGGCGTTGACCAGCGCGTGGACAAAGGTCTGCTTAATTTTACGGCGGTGATGGCAAGCGGTAAAGCGCCGGAAACGGGCGAAAAATCTCTGCTCGCCGAACTTAAAAAGATTCAGGACGCGCCCGTTTCCGCCAAAGAACTAGAAAAGGCGAAAAACGGTATTGTTACCGACGCTCTGCGCGAGCTTCAAACAAATCGGGGAAAAGCCTTCGCTATCGGCAACGGCGTGATTTACCACAATAATCCCGAATTTGTAAACGTGGAACTTAAAGAATTGCAAGCCGTTACCATCGCCGACGTGCAAAGAGTGATGAAGCAGTATTTTACGGATAATAATCGCGTGGTGATTTACTATGTCAACGAGGAGAATTCAAAATGAAAAGTAAAATATTCAAAACTGTCGAAAACATTGCAGCATTTTTAATTCTTAATTTTGCATTTTTAATTCCATGCGTAAAGGCGCAAGAACAGCCGCCCGCGCCGTCCGCGCCGCGCACGGTAACAATTCCCGCAATTCAGAACAGCGAATTACCGAACAAGCTGAAAGTCGCAGTAGTTGAGCGCAAAAATGTTCCGCTCGTGACCGTTTCGCTTCTGCTCGGCACTGCCGGAGCAGGCGGAGAAGAAAAAGACGGGCTTGCAAATACGACGGCTGCGCTTTTGACGAAAGGAACGAAAACGCGTACGGCAACGCAAATTGCCGAAGAAATTGAATTTTTAGGCGGCAACATCAGCGCCAGAGCAAATTGGAATTCAACCGTCGTGAGCATCAACGTAACTTCCGACAAACTCGAACAGGCAATCGCAATTATGAGCGACGTTGTTTTAAGTCCGACATTTGCGCCGAAGGAAATCGAGCTTTTCAAAACACAAACAAACGACGAATTGAATGTTTCTCTCAAACAACCCGGAAGTTTGGCGAGCTTTGTTGCCAGCCGCTATACTTTCGGCGAACACAGCGCAATCGGAACGCCTGAAAGTTTGAAAAGCATTACACAAGCCGACATTTCAAAGTTTTATCGGGAATCTTATAAACCAAACGAAGCAGTTTTGATTTTTGCAGGTGATATTTCAAGTGAAAAATCAAACATGCTTGCTAAAAAATTCTTCGGGAGTTGGAAAAAATCAATACCGCGACGTGAAATTATTCAAAGTCTTGATGAATCGCCGCGCGTTCCGCCCAAATCTGCAACCGATGTCGTCGGCAAAATTCTGGTCATAGACCTTCCGAATTCTGGACAAGCGGCGGTAACCTATGCAAAAAAACTCAGCGAAGGTCGGGTTATTTGTAGTGAACCTAACAAATGCGGAACGGGCGAAAATTATTATTCATCGGCTGTTACCAACACGATTCTCGGCGGCGGATATTCAGCGAGGCTCAATTCGGAAATTCGCATCAAGCGCGGGCTTAGTTACGGCGCGTCAAGCAATCTGGCTTCCCGCTATGACCAGACAAATCTGCTGGCGCGGGCGCAGACGAAAAATGTTTCCGCCGCCGAAGTAGCGGAACTGGTCGCTGCCGAAATCGGCAAACTCGGCAGCATGAATGTCGAGACAACTGAATTAACGCCGCGTCAACTAACTTTGACCGGCGCATTCGGAAGCAGTTTGGAAACGACCGACGGTTTAGCCGCCAAGCTCGTCGAGCTTTACACTTTCGGTTTAAGCGCGGACGAACTCAACTCATATATGACAAGCGTCCGAAATGTTTCGGCTGAACAAGTCAAAAATTTTGCTTCGGCGAATTTAAACGGCGGCGACATTATCATTGTCGGCGATGCGAAAACTTTTATGGACGATTTGAAAAAGCGCTTTCCGACGCAGAAAATCGAAATCATCGCGGCAAGCGATTTAGATTTGAATCGTAACGATTTGCGGAAAATTGCAATGCCAGACGACAAACCGAAGCCGAAAAGCAAATAAAACAAACTTAAAAGCGGAGGGCAAAAAACTCTCCGCTTTTTTATATTAAAATTAAATCTAATCAATCTTTACTTGTAACTTCTTAGATGCTTTGTTTGAATAGAGCAAAGAAAAATGCACAAAAATTTACGGTCATTTATTGAAACTTTAAGACGTGAAAACGATTTAATTGAAATCGAGACGGAAGTTGACCCGTATTTAGAAATTGCTGAAATTCATCGCCGTGTGATTGAAGAACAAGGGAAAGCTCTGCTCTTTAATAATGTCAAAAACTCAAAATTTCCCGTCGTAACCAACCTTTTCGGAACGGTCAAACGCATCGAGCTGGCGTTCACCAAAAAGCCGCAGGAATTTGTCAGGCGCGCAGTTGAGATGGTCGAAGTGCTTTTGCCGCCGAAGCCGAGACAACTTTGGGTTTATCGTGATATGGCTCTTTCGGCTCTGAAACTCGGCACTAAACGAGTCAGAAATGCTCCTGTTTTAGAAGTTTGCGACCGACCGGCGAATCTCGAAAAATTACCGCTGCTCCAACTTTGGCACGAAGACGGCGGACATTTTATCACTCTACCACTTGTTTATACCGAAAGCCCGACATCGGGCAAACACAATCTCGGAATGTATCGCATTCAGCGTTATAATGATCGGACGACCGGCATTCATTGGCAAATCGGCAAAGGCGGCGGTTTTCATCATTACGAAGCCGAACAGCAAAATAAATCGCTACCCGTCACGATTTTTCTCGGCGGTGCGCCCGCGATGATTCTGTCGGCAATTACGCCGCTTCCCGAAGATGTTCCCGAATTGATGCTGGCTTCACTGCTGGCGGACGGAAAAATCGAAACCGTCGAAAATCCGATAAAAAATCATCACCGCTTAATTGCCGAAGCTGAATTTGCGATTTGCGGACAAGTTCCGCCGCACGTCCGGCGACCCGAAGGACCGTTCGGCGACCACTACGGCTATTATTCGCTGGCTCACGATTATCCGATTTTTCAAGCCGAAGCCGTTTTTCATCGCAAAGACGCGATTTATCCGGCAACCGTCGTCGGCAAACCGCGACAGGAGGATTTTTTTATCGGCGATTACCTGCAGGAGTTGTTGTCGCCTTTGTTTCCGCTGGTAATGCCCGCAGTCCTTGATTTGTGGAGTTACGGCGAAACGGGATTTCATTCGCTCGCCGCGGCGGTGGTCAAAGAAAGATATGCGCGGGAAGCACTCGGCGCGGGCTTTCGCATTTTGGGCGAAGGTCAATTGTCGCTAACGAAATTTTTGCTGCTGACTGATAAGCCGCAAAATTTGAGAGATTTCAAATCGCTTTTTGAACATATCTTGGCGCGGGTAAATTGGGAAAGCGACTTTTTTATTTTCGACCGAATGTCGTTCGACACTTTGGATTATGCTTCAGGGAAAATCAATCACGGAAGCAAAGCAATGCTCGTCGGCGTAGGCGAAGCAGTCAGAGATTTGAAACCAGAATTTAACGGCGAATTGCCGAGCTTTGTAAATCGCGCCGAAGTTTTTTGCGGGGGTTGTTTGGTTTTGGAAGGCGAAAGCTATTCTAATAATGAAAACCTTGCCAAACAAGTCGCTAGGTCAGGAAAATTTGACGATTGGCAAATTATCGTTCTTCACGATTCGGCAGAATTTACCAGTTCAACCGAAAAATTTCTGTGGGCGACTTGGACGCGATTTAATCCTTCAACCGATATTTACGCCAAAGAAATTTCCGTCAAAAATAATCATATCGTCTACCACGCGCCGATTGTGATTGATGCGCGAATGAAACCTTGGTATCCGAAGGAAGTCGAGCCGCGCGATGATATTGTAAAATTGGTTGACGAACGCTGGCGCATGTATTTTCCGAAGAAATAAATTTCCTGCAAAGCCAAAGCGCAGTTTTGCAAAGAAGATGAAAACATTCTGCGCGTTCCGCCGAAGATTGCCGTGCTGAATCTTTCGGCTAAAAGTTAAATGATAAAAATTATAAAAATTGTTTCGATTTTATTTTTTATTGGTTTAGTGTGTCTTGCCTATTCATATTTTATCGAACCAAGTCGTCTCGTTGTCAACAAGACGGAACTTAAAATAAAAAATTGGAATTCTTCTTTTAACGGGTTAAAAATTGTAGCAATTTCTGATATTCACGGCGGCTCAAACAATGTCACCGAAGAGAAACTTCGCCTAATCGTTAAAACGACAAATGAACAAAACGCTGACTTAATTGTGCTTTTGGGCGATTACGTTTCGCAGGAAACTTTCGACAATGCGAAGATTAAAATGCCGGTCGCGACCATTGCCGACAACTTGAAAGGCTTTCAGACAAAATATGGAGTTTTCGTCGTTTTGGGCAATCACGACGGTTGGTATAACGATGCGGAAGTAGCAGCGGAATTTAGCCGCGTCGGTTATAAAGTTTTAGAAAATGAAGTTGCGATTATCGAAAAAGAAGGACAAAAGTTACGTATTTTAGGCTTAAAAGATCATGTGAAAGTTAAAGATTGGGGTAAAGAGGTGAAAGAAGCTTTAGAAAACAGAGAACAAACAGGTAATATAATCGTCCTCGAACACAGTCCTGATTATTTGTGGCCAATCTCTAGCAATGCGCCCAATCCAAATGATATAAAGCTATTTATTCACGGACACACGCACGGCGGACAAGTTTGGCTTCCGATTATCGGCTCGCCGTTTGTGCCTTCAAATTACGGACAGAGATACGCTTTCGGTCATATCAAGGAGAATAATTATGATATGTTCACTACAACCGGCATCGGAACAAGTATATTGCCATTCCGGTTTCTCGTTCCGCCGGAGATTGCCGTTTTAACAATTTCCGCAGAATAGGTTAGATTTTTATTTGTAGAGAGGTCGAATAAATTAAATTTAAACTGAAATGAAACCATCCCGCTTCGCGTGGACACAGATAAACACAGATAAAATCAATTAAAAATCCGTGTAAGTCTGTGTCCATCTGTGGCTTCAAACTACCGTTTAATTTTGTCTAACTACCTAATTCTACTTTGTCAGATTAAAAATCCAGACCGGCTAACAGCTCTCAGCTAACGGCTGAGAGCTAAAAAATTAGTTAAAATAGCTAATAGCTGTCAGCTTTTAGCCACTAGCTAGTCGCTTTTTTCAAGTTTTAATTTAATCTGACAAAGTAGAACTAAGAAAATATTTGTTGCAGATTAAATGCTGAATTTATTTCATAATTTTTTTCACCTTCTCAAAATCGCCGTCATTTATCGCCGGAGTTAAGCCTAAAATTTTACACATCAAATTATAAATGTGAATGTTTTCAAACGGCTCGATTAACGCGCCTTTTTTGAATGCCGCGCCGTGTGCAATAAATGTCGCCCGCATTGATTCGAGCCTGTTATCGTAGCCGTGTGCGCCGCGCAAACCTCTCAATTCATCGCGCTCGCGCCATTCGCCGAATCGTTTACGATTTGTCAAAACCCAACCTTCTTCTGCCGAGCAAACAATCGGGGCAATTCGCGGGCTGGCTCGGTAATGAAATCGTTCGGGAATCTCCGATTTTAGCCAGCACGTCGCGTGTGTAATTTGGTTTTGAAGAGCTTTGATAATATACGTCTCCTCGTTCGCTTTCGGAAAAATCTGAACAATCTCGCCCGTCCACAAAATTCGCTCGGTTTTATCGAAATCGAAAATATCGTCTAAGAAAACCGAATTATTCCGGTCAACCGTCGCCATTCCGTGGTCGGAAACAATGATTACATTCACTTGCTCGAAAATTTTTCTCGTCTTCAAACCGTCAACCAGGCGTTTGAGATTATCGTCCACTTCCAAAACCGCGTATCGAGTTTCTTCTGCATCAGGCGAAAACTCGTGTCCTGCGTCGTCCACATCGCTAAAATACAAAGTCAACATCGTCGGACGTTTTTCGATTGGCAAATCGAGCCACGATAAAATTTTATCAACCCGCAAAGCATTCGGGGTTTTTCCGTTGTATTCCTTAAAGAGTGTCGGACGCAAATCTCGATGGTCGGTTTCCGTTCCCGGAAAGAAATACGATGCGGCAATTTGATTCTGCTTTTCCGCCGTCACCCAAATCGGCTCGCCCAACCACCAGCGAGGATTCTGGACTTCAGGGCGTTTATCCAAAGTAAAAATCGCGTCGAAATCAAATATATTATTTTCGATAATGCCGTGATGTTCGGGATAAAGTCCGGTGACAATCGTGTAATGATTAGGAAAAGTCTTGGTCGGAAAAGACGGAATCAGCCATTTTGCACGCACACCCCTTCTAGCTAATTCATTCAAAGTTTTCGGCTGGAATTTGTCGAGATAATCATGCCGAAAACCGTCGAGCGAAATTAAGATCACCGTCGGCTTGAGGTCTTTGATTGATTTAACCTGCGCGTTTGCGAAAACGCAAAAAACAAGCAGCAATGCAAAACTAAAAGCTATTTTTTTTCTCATCTTTCTAATTCAAAATTGGATTAAGTTTGCCGTTTGCCAACGCGCAAACCTTGATACCGCTCAACCAACGCTCGTGGTCGGCTTTTTGAAATTCATTGATTGGTTCGCAAATTCTTGCGCCGTCGGCAAAATAAATTATCGTCATTACTTCACGCACAGTTTCGGATACATTTTCGCCTGCGCTATGAATCGTCCATCCCGCGTGAAAAGTGGCGTCGCCCGCTTTCATAAATTTTGCTTTATTGATTGAAAACTTTTTCTGTTCGATGAACTTCGTGTAAATCTCATTCGATTCGTCGGAAATCGAAATGTTTTCAATCAATTTCTCTCGATGCGAATCGGTTGCAAAAGTCAACATACCCATTTCTTCGGAAACGTCAACGAGCGGCATCCACATCGTAATCGTTTTGTCCGTGTCCAGATTCCAATAAAATTGGTCTTGATGCCAGGGCGTTTTTCCGCCGTTCGGCTCTTTGAATAACGCCTGGTCGTGATAAAGCCGAACCTTCTCAACGCCCAGCAATTCGGCGGCAATCCGAGCAAAACGCTTTGCAAAAACAAATTTCTTCACCGCTTCGTCCGTTTCCCAAAGATTTGTAATCTGCAAAAACGCTTTGCCGTAAGTATCGCGTTCCTCGAGTTTGCGGGTTTCGGTGGAATATTTGTAGCTCGCTTTGGTAATAATCGGACGGTAAAATGCTATCTCATTTGCATTGGCAACTTCAGGCAGCAAAATATGTCCGTTTGCCTGAAAATCGGCGATTTGGTCAGGGGAAAGTTTATACTTGTCGGAAATCTTCAAATTTACGGTTTCAAGCGATAAAGCATCCGCGGAAACGAAATAATTTAGTTACTGAAAACATAAAAAACTAATCGCTAAAACTGATTTCAGGTTGATAATTCATAACATTAGTCTCAGAGGTTTCAATTTCTTCAACAGATTCTCTGGCAAGTTCGGAATTTTTTATAGAATCAGTAGATCCAAATTGTGAAAACTGACTTGTCGGACTTGAAAACTTTTGTCAGTTTAGATGTTTGAAAAAAGAACTTCGTGAATTTTCTGAGAAAAGCCATCGAAAACTTGTACGGTTTGGTCAGCAAAATAGAAATGCTGAACTGAAATTAATCAAATTTGGAACTACTGAGAATAGACAGAGCAAGTTAAATCTTCAACACAAAACTTGCAGGAATACAATCTATACTCCTCATATTTTGTATTTTTCGAGCATTTACCAAATTGCTCAATGTGGATTTTTCTTTCTTTTATAATTAACGACTTTAAATTACATCCACTTGAGCGGCTTCCCAATTCGATAAAATCAATCAATTTTGCCTTGCCTCTTTGTGATGAATAAAGCTGTTCAATTCCTTGCCTGAATTTTCGATTGACCGATTAAACATTTCGGAAATTTCACGGCTTCCGCTTTCCAAATCTTCGTCTAACAATTCGATTGAACCGACGATTGATGTTTCAGCCGATTCGGTTTCATCTTCGTCCAGAATTGTTACCAAAGCCTTTTTTGATTTGCCAAGCGTGACGTTTTCCAAAAGCCGAACGCGACCTTGCGCGTCAATAACGGCTTCGATTGTTTGGAGCATAATTTACACCTCAAGCTGATTTTATCGGACAATCAATTTTTGAACAAACAGATTACGGTTTCAAACGATATAACATTCGTGGAAAGGGAATCGTTTCACGGACATGCTCGATGCCGCACATCCAAGCGGTTGCGCGTTCAATGCCCATTCCGAAACCGGCGTGCGGGACAGAACCGAAGCGTCGCAAATCCAGATACCATTCAAACGATTCTTTCGGCAAATTGTGCGCTTCGATTTGTTTTTCTAAAAATTCCAGATTAGTGGCGCGTTCGCCGCCGCCGATGATTTCGCCGTAACCTTCGGGTGCAAGCAAATCCGCACCGAGTGCGAGTTCAGGGCGCGCCTGGTCGCGTTCAAAATAAAATGCTTTGATGACGGCGGGGAAATGATGAACAAAAACAGGCGCGTTAAATTGATTTGAAATATAAGTTTCGTCCGGCGCGCCGAAATCGCCGCCCCATTCAAAATTCGTTTCGATTTCGCCTTTTGAAAAACCTTCCTGCAAAATTTTAACCGCCTCGTCGTAATGAATACGTGGGAATTTATTTGCCGGAATCGCTTCTAATTTTGATACGTCTCTTTCCAAACTTTTCAATTCTTCTTGGCGGTCATTCAAAACTCGCTCGACAATAAAATTAATTAAACCTTCGCCCAGCGTCATTACGTCGTCGAGATGCGCGTAAGCCATTTCAGGTTCGACCATCCAAAATTCCGTCAAATGTCTTCGAGTCTTTGATTTTTCGGCGCGGAAAACCGGACCGAAACAGTAGCTTCTGCCCAAGGAAGCGGCAGTCGCTTCGTTGTAAAGTTGACCGCTTTGCGTCAGATACGCTTTATCGTCTTCAAAATAATCAACTTCAAAAAGCGTCGTCGTGCCTTCGCAAGCGGCGGGCGTAAAAATCGGCGTGTCGGCTAAGATAAACCCGTTGTCGTCGAAGAAATCGCGCGTCGCTTTGACAACCGTGTGGCGAACTTTAAGAACGGCGTTCTGTTTTTTTGAACGAATCCACAGATGACGGTTATCCATCAAGAATTCCGTGCCGTGTTCCTTCGGCGTAATCGGATAATCAGAAGCATTTTGCAAAACCTCTAAGCCAGTTACGTCGAGTTCAACGCCGATGCTTGAGCGCATATCTTCTTTGACCGTTCCCTGAACAATTATCGAAGATTCTTGACCTAATGATTTTGCATTCTCAAAAAGTTCTTCGTCGTTTGGTTTGAAAACCACACATTGGACGATGCCCGTGCCGTCACGCAGCTGCAGAAATACAAGTTTGCCGCTCGACCGCGTGTTGTAAAGCCAGCCCTTTAAGGTTACTTCTTCGCCGATGTGGTTTTTTAATTCGTTGATGTATGTTTGATTCATAAGTAGAGATCTATAATAACACTGTAAGTTATTTGTTTTGTTATATTTACTTAATATTAAATGGTATGAAAAAACTTTACTGTATTCAATAATGTAGCTAAACGCTGCAAATTGACCGCTTTTAGACTGCTTTTTTGTTGATTTCCATTCTCTTAATCGCGTCAGCTTTGAATGTTTCCGGCGGATGCGCGTATTTCGAAGTCATCTTTAAATTACTATGTCCAAGTATAGAAGCCAAAACTAAAAGGTCAATTCCATCTTCAACCGCACGGATGGCAAATGTGTACTGGGCATCATATAAGCGATATTTTTTACTGTCCCCTTTATTCGATTATTCGCCTGTTTCCGCAGCTTCACAAACAAAAGCTAACTTTGATTTAAATAAGCAGATTCTTTAGTTTTCAACAACTTACGGAAAATGTCTTTTCAAAAAGTGTCCGAAGTATTGCTAATAAAACATCTATAAATTTTGAGAGACTTATTATTGTCAAACCAAACTTAAATAACATTGTTTTGTAGCCGGTCTTTCCGTTTGTCGAAGCTCACTGTTGTGTAATGAGAAAGTTCGCCGTTTGTTGTAATTTTTACGCGCGTAAGGCTTGGTTCAGCTAAAATAAGTATTTCCCCGTAATCATCTCCGTTTCGTTTATCAAATTGAAGACGGTTGGAGCTTGTATCTGATTACAAATTAAATTCCTTTTCTTGGAGTAGATATACAATGATAGATTTTTCGTCATCTGTCATACTGCAAATTGTAACGATAAATGAATAATTATCTATGACAATTGCAAAAGAAACTTTGTTCGTTATCTAATGAATTACACCGATAATTTTCCATCTGCCACTTCTGGAACTTTAACAGTTGCCGCAGAAGACCAAGAGGAAATTCGAGGTTACACGTTGATCTCCAATACTCACTATGGCGCGTATGTGGCGAACTATGTTAATCATTCATCTTTAACTTTCGGCAAAACAATAATAATTAATCCAGAATTTGACTGCACGAGAAGACGGACAAATCCAGCACGGTTAATCAAGGCAATCAAACAATTCAAGTTCCAGATTTTACAGCCGATACGGCATTGAAAATAACAGAGGAATAAAATGAAAAAATTCTTAATTTTACTGTTGACCTTTTTTGCATACGCGCAAATTGGTTTTGGTCAAACTCTATACAAGGATATAGAGCAAAATTCAGTGGCAGGTGTCGGCGGCGCGTCATTTGAAACAATCGTTACGAGTCCGGCGCAACTCGACACCGCCATTGATGTTGCCAACCGCGCGACGAGTACGACATACGACTTGAGAGTTGACGGTACGCTCTCTATATCAGCCTCAAAAACTCTACCGGCAAACACTCGCTTAAAATTTACAGATACAGGTGTGCTTTGCATTACAGCTGGGCAAATCTTGACGATTGCCAACGGCTTGGGTCTTGAAGCATCGCGCGACAAACAAATTTTTTCATGCGCGGGCAATGTCCGTTTTAGCGGCACATTTCCGGAGACTGTTTATCCTGAATGGTGGGGCAAGGATGTTCTGACTTCAGTCAATAAAATAATTACTTCATACACGCCAGTTGATCCAGCAAAGGCAATACACATAGTTTTTGCAAATAATAAAGTTTATCAATTTTCAGACACTTGGGAAATTGACGCGCCGGTTTTAGTTGAAAGTCAGGGCGGCAGTGGTTTCAGTTCGAGTATTTTACAATTTCCGACTAATAAAACCGGAATCATTACTCACGCCTCCGCCACTAAAACCGGCGTTGATAACGGGCGTAATGCCGGAATTTCAGTCTTTAAGAACATTCGATTGCAGAGCGCGACGGGAGTTGACAATATCACGCCGACAAATACCGTCAATGTTTCCGATTTTACAGTTACAAAAGTGACGGGCGGTAATTTTATCGAAGCAAACGGCGTTCGAGACGGAACGACAATCACAATCGGCGGTTATACTTACGTTATCGAAAACTACGTAAGCCCGACACAAGTTCAAATTAAACCTGTTAGCTTGCCAATTGGCGTTACAAACGGTTCTCCGAATATAGGACTAGGAAATTACGCAACCTTGCCAACTACCGGCGAATGGAATAGACGAACCATAATTATTGAAGGCGTAAATTATACAATTCAAAACATTGTATCAAACAATATAGTTCTAACAACAAATTATATAGGTGCAAGCGGGGCGACAACTGGATACATTCAAGGTATGTCGGCGAAGAGCGTAAATGCGCGTGTAAATCTAGCTCATGGTTTCGATTTGCGTTCTCAAACTCGGATTGAAGATTGTTCTGTTTTTTATTTTTCCGGCAACGGGTTATGTTACGGTTGCTCGTCATATCAAGGAATTGAAGGAACAACTCCAAACACAAATAATTCTTTCGCCAGCTACAATAAAATTTATACCAATGCCGGAAGCGGTATCTATGCGCGCGGTCTAAATCAGAATCAAATGTTGTTTACAAACAACGATTTGACTGATAATCGTGGTTATGGAATATATGAACACAGTTTTTTAGGCAATAACTATCTCGGAAATCATACGTCGTTTAATTACGCCGGTTCACGACACGTCAATAAAAACGGCGTCAATTTTTCGCTTTGGTCTGGAGAATATGATGAAGGCGGACAGCCGGGAATGTCGTTAGGATTGAACAATTTGGTAGTAGGCGGCAATCCCGGCGCGGGATTTGCGCCCGACAATCAAGCGCCATATTTGAGAGGTTCCGACGGGCGTTTAGTTGCAAACAACTTTCACGTTTCCGTTGGAGTCGGCGGTTCAAATACAAAGGCGTGGTCGGTTTTTCTCGGCGGAAATAACAATACAAATGTTCTATTTGGTTTTGGCGCGTTTGAAGATGCGGCGAGTATTTATGCGGGACGCAATAATTATCCCGCCTATCAACTAAATTATAATCAGCACGCCGCCGGTTGGTATGGACTCGGCTATAAAACCGACGCTCTCGGCACGCCCGGCGTTCCGCTTCTGATGATGTCTGGCTCAAACGCAGCACAGGGCGGCGGCTTGTTAGCTTTGCCGACAGGCTTTAGAACCGGATTAGACGACCCACAAATCAATCGAATGATTAAGGGAGTTGTTTCGATTAACCCGGCTTCTATCGCCGCAAATTCCGTTTCAGCGCAAACATTTACTATATCAGGCGTAGAGGTTGGCGATTCACTGACGCTCAATCCACCGGCCGCCGGACTAACCGCCGGACTGCTCGTCAATCAATCTTACGTTTCAGCCGCTAACCAAATTACCGTCGTGTTTTTCAACGCAACGGGTTCGGCGATAGATGCCGCATCAGCCAATTGGAATTATATTTTCGTCAGATAATT
>Ga0136617_10001968_pt1 | contig 18346 bp, 16 predicted proteins | sample AntDrymUQ3222106_2_FD_129672 | JGI IMG/M metagenome (GOLD analysis project Ga0136617, IMG submission 129672) | Polar desert sand microbial communities from Dry Valleys, Antarctica - metaG UQ322 (21.06) | ecosystem: Environmental > Terrestrial > Soil > Desert | place: Antarctica: Dry Valley... | reverse complement strand
CGGTCTATCAGACCAGCCCCAGCGGCAGGGAGCGCACACGGGGGATGCCCGGTCCCGAGTTCGCCTATCACGGCAGCTTCTTCGAGGGGTCCGCGCAGACCCTCCGAGCGGAGCGCCTGGTGATGGTCGATGTGCCGTCCACCCCGGAGCGCCTCACGCCGGCCGCCGAGACGCTGATGAGCCTCGTCACGTCGCGCGCCCTCATCCATGACGGCGACCTGGAGCTGGCGGCGCAGATGCGCAACGTACTCGCTCGGCCAGCCGCGAAGGGCTGGGCCATCGACGCTGCCATCGATGCCCGGACGCACCAGACCCGCCGGATCGTCGGCGCGCAGGCGGCGATGCTGGCCGTGCAGCGGGCGATGACCGCGCCGCGGCCGCCGTCCCGTCAGATGCACTACGGGCCGCCGGCCTAATAGGCGACGCCGCGTTTCCCCGCGCGCGCCCACCCAGCCGACATGGCGCCGACGTAGTGGACCCCCGTCCCGTGGTCCCCGTCGGCAGTCACGTGCCAAGATGCTTCTCCGGGCCGCTGGCGGGGTCTTTCCAGGCCTTCCCGCGCTCAAGTAGCCACCGAAGGCGCCGTGGGCCTGAACCATGCATCGTCGCGGCAGCGTCGCACGCTCGAGCTCACAAACGCCGGTAGCCCAACCGGCTGGAGACCTCTTGCGCCGCTGCTATGACCATTGGAGCGATTCGGTGGGCTGCCTCAATCGACATGCGCCCGGTCGGACCGGACACGCTAATGGCGCCGACTACGCTGCGGTCGAAGCCGAACGCGGCTGCGCCGACGCAGCGGATCTCCGTTGTCTCCTCCTCATTGTCGATGGCATACGCTCGCGCGCGAATCTCGGTCAGCTCCTTTCGGAGTTCGTCTTCGGAAGTGATCGTATTCCGCGTGCGTGACGGGAGGCCGTGTTTGAGCACACGCTGGAGATCTCGCTCCTGAAGATGCGCGAGGATGGACTTGCCGGCCGCTGTGCAGTGGGCGCGCATTCGTTGTCCGACCCAAGAGTGGAGTCGGAGGCGCTCGGCGGTGTCGACCTTGTCGATGTACACGATCTCCGCCTCGTCAAGGATGCTTAGTTGAGCCGTTTCCCCTGTTCGCAGCATCAAGTCCACCAGATACGGTGACGCCACTTCGCGGATCGGCAGAGCCTCGAGCATTTCGCCAGCGAGGCGTAGCACCCGCGTCCCAAGGCGGAAGCGGTCCGTCGCCCCGATGGGGTCGACGTAACCGGCTTGCTCAAGCGTGCTCAGGAAACGAAAGAGCGTGCTCTTGTTGAACGGCAACTCTCGCGCCAGCTCCGCGAGACTGGTTCCCTGGGGCCTTTCGCCGACGGCCTCTAGGATGCGCAGTCCTTTCGCCAGCGTAAGGACCGCGGCGACCGAGGTCGCATTGTCGTGCTCCGGGCTGTCGGCGGAGGCTACCACTGAACTGACCAAGCGCGAGGACCTCCTACTACGACAGGATACAGACCAACAAGCCGGACCCGTGCGCGTCCGAAGGATGCGGGCCTCTGAACCGCGCAACCTTCGCTGCTGTACCGACCGGAAGACCGACGGCTGAGCCCGATACCGTGGTCGACGACAGGGTGGCTTGCGCTCGATGTGTTCCCATCACTCGGTGGGCGAGTCCTGCACGAGCCACGTGAGATCGACGGCCGCGCCGCGTAGTGTCTCGAGTACCCTGCGGTCGATCCAGCCAGGCGCGGCATTGCGCCGCCAGAGATTGACGCCGGTAAGGAATGCCACCAGCGCCTCCTGCCAAGCCTCATCCCACCCGAAGGGAAATGCGGTCGTCTCACCGGCCACCGGGATGTCCTCACGCTTCATCGGCAAGCGGGGAACACCGCCTTCGCCCAGACCCCATCGACGAAGCTGGATCTTCACATCCGCTGCGGTGGGCGCGTCCATCGGGAGGAGATCAGCTTCGCGCGCGCCTTCGTGGTAGAGCCGATGCAGGTCAAGCAAGCGCCTCAACTCGTCGATCGGTTCGCGCGCGTCGTCAACACGTAGATCGATGTAGCGGTCCGACAGGCCACCGAAGGCACTGTCGGGGCGGACCACGAGGAGCGCTGCGGACTGCCGGCCTCGGCGATCGCCTCCCGCTGCGTCTGCGGCCCGCAGGCATTCGATCAACAGCTCAGGAAAGGGTTGTCCCCGGCCAAGGAGTGTGTCGATCATGCGATCGATCACCTGGGGTCCCGCACAGACGTTCCCCTGGGCAGCGTAGTTGTGACCTGCACGACCCCCTGCCCAGTCCGGGTTGCCCTCGCCGGTGAAGGTCACCGACTCGCCGCGGGCGTCGACGATCCCGACCTGTCGCTCCGCGCGTAGATCATCGTCGCCGACCAGGTCGGTTAGCACGGCTTGAACCGACTTACCTCGCGATAGGAGTCGTAACCCTGCCGAGCCATATCTTGGATTGGCATCCGACTGGGTAGCGACTGCGCCGACGCCCGCACGAGCCCAGGGGACCACCGCCCCGACTGCCAAAGCTCGTGACTGCACGGCGACCCCCAGGTCCCCCGACCACTCGTCCCGTGCCACGATGGAGTACGTCATTGTGACCCGGGTCGGGCATGGTCTGACGGGAGTCCTTTCCGGTCTCGTGGCTTGGTGCGGAGGTGGCGCGCGGCCCCGCTGGTCTCGGCTGGAAGACTTGCCGCGAGCAGGGCCTGCGTGTAGGGATGCTCCGGTGATTGGAAGATGCGCTCAGTCGGACCAAGCTCGATGATCTGGCCGAGATGGAGCACGGCTATCCGATCGCTGATGTGCTGCACGACCGATAGGTCGTGCGACACGAAGACGTACGTCAGGCCAAGCTCCTGCTGGAGGTCGACGAGGAGGTTCAGGACCTGCGCCTGGACGGACACGTCCAAGGAAGACGTCGGCTCGTCGAGCAATAAGAGCGTCGGGCTCAGGGCGAGCGCGCGAGCTATCGCTACACGCTGCGCCTGCCCGCCGCTGAGCTCGTGCGGAAAGGCTTTCGCGAAGGTTGACGGCAGGCCAACATCATCCAGCAGGTTCGTGACCCGCCCGAGACGCTCGGGGCGGGTCATCCGCGTGTGGATGCGGAGCGGCTCCGCGACCAGCTCGTGCACTGGGAGATGCGGATCGAGAGACGAATGAGGGTTCTGGAAGACGACCTGCATTCGGCGTCGCAGCCAGCGGAGACGATCTCGCGGCGCGGTAAGGACGTCCTCTCCGGCGATGCGTACCTGCCCACTCGCCGCGGGGATCAGCCTAAGGACGCTCAGTAGAAGGGTCGTCTTGCCTGAGCCCGATTCGCCCACGAGTCCGAGCGTCTCACGCTCCTTCACGATGAGGTCGATCCCGTCGAGCACGCGCACCGGCGTGGGACGCCGCAGCAGGCCCCCGCCGGCTGAGTACTCGACACGAAGATCTCGGATCTCGAGCGCGGCCGCTTGGATCACGACGGGTACAACCAACACCAGACGGAATGCTCGGCGCCGCTCTCTCGAGGCGGGTTGTCACGACAGATGTCCATAGCGTATGCACACCGCGAGGCAAACACACATCCTTGAATCGCTTCATCACCACGAGGGACGGATCCCGCGATGGCCTGTAGCGGCTGCCGCCGGCCGCCGAGCCGCGGCAGCGCCGCGAGCAGTGCTTGGGTGTACGGATGGCGTGGCGACCCGAGTACTTCGTGAGTGGCCCCGTGTTCGACTACTCGGCCGGCATAGAGCACGGCCACCTCCTGAGTCGCCCTCCTGACGACATCCATGTTGTGGGTGATCAGCAGGACTGCCAACTCGCGGCGTCTGCGCAGTTCGTCGAGCAGGTCGAGGATCTGCGCCTGGACGGTGACATCAAGGGAGGTGGTCGGTTCGTCCGCGATGAGCAACTCCGGCGATGCCGATAGCGCCATCGCGATCATCACCCGTTGCTGCATCCCCCCAGACAGTTGGTGCGGATACCGGGTCAACAGCCGCTCGGGATCGGACAGGCGAACCTCGGCAAGCAGCTGGGCCGCCTTGTCCAGTTCGCGGCCGGGGAGCGACACCCGATGGTGGCGGATCACCGCCGACAGTTGCTCGCCGACGCTGAAGACAGGGTTCAGTGCGGCCGCCGGGTCTTGAAAGATCATGGCTACGCGGCTACCACGGATCTCGCGCAATCGTTCGACTGGGAGAGCCAGCAGGTCGATGCCATCCAGCAGGACCCTGCCCGATACTCGCGCGTTCGGGGGCAGCAGTCCGAGCACGGAACGGCCGGTCATCGTCTTCCCGCACCCCGACTCGCCGACGAGACCTACGGAGACTCCTCTCTGCACCGCGAGATCGACACCGCGGAGGGCTCGTGAGATGCCGAGTGCGGTGGCGAACGACAGTTGCAAGTCGTTGATCTCGAGCAACGGAACGCTCACGACGACATCCCCCGTGCTCGCGGATCAGAGGCCTTTTGCACCCCATCGCCCAAGAAACTGAAGGTCAACGCCGTCACATAGATCGCCGCTCCGGGAAACACGGTCAGCCACCAATACCCACCCAAGACGTACTGCCGTCCATCCGAGACCATCCTTCCCCAGTCGGGACTGGGCGGCTGACTGCCGAGTCCAAGGAAGCTCAGAGCGGCGCCGACGAGGATCGCCGCCCCTAGGTCGAGTGCTGCCTGGACACGGACGGGCCCGAGAACGTTAGGAAGGACGTGATGCCATAGCACCCAGAGTGGTGAAGCGCCGAGCGAGCGCGCGGCCAGCACGTAGTGGCGCTCTCGGATCGACACGGCCTGGGCACGGACGAGCCGTGTGTACCACGGCCACCACGTGACGGAGATGGCGACGATCGCGCTCTCGAGGCTGGGCCGTAGCGTGGCGGCCAACAGGATCGCGAGCAGCAGAGCCGGGAACGACAGGATGATGTCGGTGAACCGCATGATGATCTCATCGATCCACCCACCGGCGAACCCAGCAACGGCGCCCAGGCCCGTGCCGATGACCATCCCGAGTGTGACCACTACGGCCCCCAAGACCAGCGACGGGCGCGCGCCGAACAGGACCCGTGCGAATACATCGCGTCCGAGGTCGTCGGTCCCGAATGGGTGCTCGAGACTCGGAGCTCCAAACGCCGTGGCGAGATCCGGCGTTCCGGTGCCACCCGCCCCCTCGTGCGGCGTGAGCCAGGGCGCGAAGACGGCAGCCAAGACGATGAGCGCGATGGCCACAAGGCTGATCATCGCTGGTCGATCACGGCGCAAGAACCAGACGGCACTGCCAGGCGAGACTCGCGCACGCGCAGGCACCAGTCGTCGCGCGCTATCGATCATCCGCGTCGGCCCGATCACCGCGCTCGCACGCGCGGGTCGAGCGCCGCTTGGATCAGATCGACCACTAGGTTGACGACCACATATCCCACGGTCCCGATCACTGTGACGGCCACGACGGCGGGCAAGTCCGATGCGATGATCGAGTCCGTGACGTATCTGCCGATACCCGGCCAACCGAAGATCACTTCGATGAGCACACTGCCGGTCAACGATGCCACGAATGTCAGACCGAGGACCGTGAGTGTCGGGACGAACGCATTCTTGAGGACGAACCGGAACATGATCGTGCGCTCGGGCAAGCCGGATGCTCTAGCAGCCGTGACGAAAGGCTCGCGCATCACCTCCACGACCGACGAGCGGGTCTGTCGTATCACGAGGCTGATTGGATAGACGGACAGCACGACGATCGGCAGGACGAGATGGGCGAGTGCATCCCCCAAGCCGATCCAATTCCCAGTCAGTACCGCGTCGACGGTGTAGAAACCGGTCACCCGATCGATTGGCTCGAGTACCGTGACCTCGGACCCCAATCGACCGGCGACCGGAAGCCACCCAAGCGAACTCGCAAATACAAGTTGAGCGACCAGCGCCAACCAGAATGGAGGCAACGCCGCACCTGAAATCGCCAGGAACCGGGTCGTCTGGTCGATCCTTCCACCACTCCGTGCTCCTGAAACGACGCCCACCGGGACGCCGAGCATGAGCGCAAGACTCATGACCGGGATCACGAGCTCCAGTGTCGCTGGGAAGAACCTGGCGAGATCCTCGACCACGGTTCGACGAGTGACGAACGATCTTCCGAAATCGCCTCGCACCACGTTGCCCATGTACGCGCCGAGCTGTTCCACCAGCGGCCTATCGAGTCCGAGCTCATGTCTCGCTCGATCGACCTGGTCGGGCGTCGCGCGGGGACCTCCCGCGTAGAGCCGTGCCGGATCACCGGGCAGCACGCGAACGATGAGGAATGTGATGACGAGCACCCCGACGACCACCACGGTCGCGAAGACAAGACGGCGTGCAATGTATCTGATCACGACAGGGCGCTACGCACCAGTTGACTATGGGATCGCCGGGACTCCCTTAGGACTCGGTCAACCCATATAGGTAGATCGTGAAGCCCCGGCTGAGGTAGCCGTCGATAGCGCTATCGCCGACGAAGACCTCCGGTTGGTCAAAAACAGGTATCCCGGGAGCATCCTCCAGGATCAGCCGTTGAGCTTCCGTGAAGGTAGCGACCGCCGCGTCGCGGTCGCTACCGCTCTCGGTAAGGCCCCTGTCAATCAGTTCATCGACCTCAGGATTGGAATAGAATGCTACGTTGCCACCTTGTCCAGTCCCGAAAACACTGAACAAGTAGTCATACGGAGACGGGTAGGTCGGCGGCCAATATTCGAACTGGGCGTGCGGAGCCGTGCTCGGATTGTCGCTCGTAGCGATCAGTGCGTTGAAGGTGTACTGCCTCAGGTTGAGTGTCACTCCGAGTTGCTCAAGCGTGGCCTTCCAGAGTTGGCCGATCAGGACCTCCTCGGGGAAGGATCCTGTGTATGCGAACTCAAGCGACAGTTCACTCACCCCCGCCTGTTCGAGCAATTCGCGGGCGCGATCCAGGTCGTAGTCGTACCCGGGCAGGTCGGTCGTATGGCCCCATACACCGTCCGGGACGAGAGAGTTCTTATTGATGGTCGCGTACTCACCGAAGAGGTTGTCGACGACATCTTCCGTCGGGAAGCTGTGCGCCAGCGCCTGGCGAACATCCACGTCGTCGAGGGGCGGACGGGCGTTGTTGAAGAGCAGATAGCGGATCCCGATGATATTGAGCGGCGCGATCGTGACGTTCGGATCGGCCTCGAGCCGTCTGAGGTCCTCGAGGTTGAGATTCAAGGTGAGCTGCGCGCTTCCGCTTAGCAGTTCTTGTTGGCGGCTTGTCGCCTCGGGCGTGAACGTGTAGATGACCTGTGTGAACTGCCCCGGACGCCAGCCGCCCCAGTAGCCTGGGAATCGGGCAAGGACCGCAGACTCGCCAGGCTGATAGCTCTCCCACATGTACGGTCCCGTGCCGATGCCCTGTCCCTCCTGGAACCACTCGCTCGGCTGATCGTCCGAGGACGGGCTCAGGATGAACGCTCCCCAGCCCGCCGCCATGATCAGGTCCATCGGCCTTGCGGCCGACAGGTTGAATGTCACCGAGAGCGGATCAGGTGTGTCGATGCTTTCGACGGCATCGAAGATGTAGGCTGGTCCTCTGTTGATCTCTTTCGCCCGCTCCACGGTGAACTTGACCGCTTCCGCGTCGAAGTCACTTCCGTCGTGGAACTTGACGCCCTCTTGGAGTTGGAACGTCCACTCGGTCCCGTCGGCATCGTTCTCCCAGGAAGTGGCGAGGCCGGGCTCAACCTCTCCGGTCTCCGGATTGAAGACAGTGAGGGTCTCGTAGACCTGTGCGAGGACGTCGGGCTCGGCCGAGAAGGCGACGCTCGGGTCCAGCTGCGGCCACTCCTTGGCGTACGCGTACGTCAGTACGTTCTCCGGAATCTCGGCGCCTGAGGTTACCGGAGTGCCGCCTGTCGGACCGCCAGGTACATCCGAAGGCACCGCGGAACCGGTCGCGACCCCCGAGCCGCTAGATGCCGGCGCCGTGGCAGTACAGGCGCCGCCTACCAGGCAGGTCGCCGCGAGCATTGCGCCGGCGACCATTCGGTTCGATGTCCGCATTTTCATCCTTCCTTTCGCCATTCACCACGATCTCTCGTCGATTGGAGCGCTAGCCGCCGCCCCCGCCTTCCCGCAGCGCCGGGTCAAGCGCCCAGTCGTAAGCCGGGAATTCGCCCGTGTCCGAGCTCGTTTGTCCGCGCGGGTCCGAGCCACCCTCCAGCCGGTCGCCATCGAAGAAGATCGCCTGCGGCCGCGCCTGATATCGGCTCCGCTGCACGAGCGTGCCGGTCCTTTCCAACTCGAGTCCGACGGCCTCGCGGATGGATGGCTCCAGGTAGACCCGGCTCGCGTCTTGGCTGTGGAAGCGCGGCGCGGTGACCGCCGTGCGCATGTCCATGCCGTGATCGATGACGTTCACGACACTTTGGATGATCGACGTGACGATCCGTGTCCCGCCGGGTGCGCCAAGAACCAATCGGGGTTCCCCGCCCTTGAACAGGGCGAGAGGGGATCCCCCCTGGAAGCGCTTGCCCGATTCGATGGAATTGGGGTTCCCGGGTCGGGGGTCGAAGATTGCCATATCGCCGTTGTAGAGGAACCCGAGCCCGGGGGTGGCCACACCGCTCCCGCCGAAGCCGATCGAATGGTTAAGGCTGACGACGTTCCCTTCATCGTCCGCAGCGGTAAGATGGGTCGTGCCTCGGGCGGGCTCGCCGGCGCGCACGTCGATGGGATCGCCGTCATTGATCCGATTCGCCCAATACGTTGCGCGGTCCACGCTTGTCAGTTCCTTCTCGAGCGGCTCGATCGCCTCCTTGGCCAGACCGTTGACCCGCAGGTAGTCAGAAGAGGCCGCCCGCATCGCCTTCGACACAGTATCGATGTAGCGAGGAGTGTTATGCCCCAGCGACCGGAGGTCGAACCGATCGAGGATTTGTAGCAGCTCGATGAGATGGCACCCGTTACTGTATGGCTGCGCCGACAAGTCGAGGTCGCGGTACTTCCCTCGCAGGAGCTCATCGTCTTCGACAGGGTAGTCGCGGAGATCGGCCTCGGTCACCAGCGACCCGTTCTTTCGAAGGTCTTCGGCGATTTCCTCCGCTATCGCACCGGTATAGAAGTCTTCGCCTCCGGCTTCCGATAGTCGAGACAGGGTTCGGCCGAGATCCGCTTGCACGAATCGGTCGCCCTGTTCGTAGATGCTGCCATCCGACTTTAGGAAGAGACCGTAGCTGTAAGGAGATACGAACCACTTCGGGCGGACGCCACGTTCCGACTCGGCCAAAGACTCGCTCTGGAAGAGATGACGCCAGAAGTTCGCCGAGTACGGGGCGACGTCGAAACCATCCGCGGCCAGCCCGATGGCGGGCTCGAGCGCCTGCTTCCACGTCACACGCCCGCTTCCGTGGCGCTGGAACGACTCCCAGCACCCGCGCACGAAGCTTGGCACCATGATGGCCTGGTATCCGACCTCGTTGCGACGGCTCTTCAGGCGGTACTTCATGCTCGCTTCAGCACGGCCTTCTTGAAGCTCGTCGACCCATCCCTCGGGCACGTCTCCTGAGCCGACGACCTCCTCGCCATTGACGATCGTCTCTCGGCCCTTATGTGCGTCGTACCAGTACACCGTGATGGTGCCGCCCAGGCCGCAGAGCAGGTGATTCGTTACCCCTTGCACGAACGCTGCCGCGATCGCCGCGTCCATCGCGTTGCCGCCAGCCTTGAATACCTCGTATCCCGCCTTCGCAGCATGAACCTCCGGACAGATGACTAAACTCATCCGACTCTCCAGCTGACCAAACACGCGCCTGCTGTCACGATGATTGCTTCACGTCGGTCAGGAAGCTTTTGAGTGCATCGGCCACCGTGTTCCTCAGGGCGACGCTCACCATCAGTGAGCCCTTTCGAACGGCGTCTCGTGCTCCTTCCACGTCTGTGACTACGGCGTCGAAGACCTTGCCGGCACGTGCTATGCGCGACTCAGCATCGTCGACCACGCGGCGCACGTCCGCGTGTCCCCGGTCGCCCGGATGGCCCATCGTGTGCGAGAGATCGCCGTCGCCGATGCCGAATACGTCGATGCCTGGCACCTCGATGATCTCGTCGAGGTTCTCTATGCCGCGCGCCTCTTCGATGAGGGCGATGACCATCGTCTCTTGGTTGGCCGTGCGGAGATAATCCGGACCTGACATCGTTAGCCCAAAACGAACTCCCCGGGCAGAGCCTGCACCACGGTGCCCATCCGGTGCGTACTTGACCGCGTCGACTATGGCGCGTGCTTCCGCAGCTGTGTTGACATGCGGCACATAAATCCCCCGCGCCCCTTGTTCCAGGTATCCCAGTATTTCTGAGGGCCGGTTCTCGCGGACGCGTACGATGGGGACCATGTCGACGACATCGCAAGCGCGAATCAGCTCCGTTGCATTGACTCGGTCAAGCGCGGTGTGCTCGCCGTCGATCATCACGTAGTCGAATCCCAGGTAGCCCAAGAATTCGACCAAGTCAGGTTCCAGCCACTCGAGCCAAACGCCGTACACGACTTGGCCCGCCGCGAGCATGTCCTTGACCTTGTTCGGCATTCCGAGCTCCTTTCGTGCGCTAGATGGCTGTTCCGGTGTCCTCTGCGCTCAGCGCGAATCGCGGAGGCCGGCGGTACTGTGTCACCCGTTCGAAGGCGTACGCGATCGCCAGCAGTCTTCGCTCGCTCCACGCGGGTCCGAAGAATGAGATCCCGACCGGTAATCCTCCGACGTAGCCCGCCGGAACGGTGATGTGCGGGTAACCGGCGACGGCAGAGGAGCTCCAGCTACCTGACGGCGCACAGTCTCCATTAATCGGATCGATCAACCACACGGGCGTGCTCGTTGGTGCAACGAGCGCATCGACCGCGGCGCTGGAAATCGCCCTGTCCATGTCGGTCGCGATCGCGCGATTGCTGGCACGTGCACGGCGATACTCGCGCGACAAGCGCGGAGCTGCCTCGAGCGCCTGTAAGAAGACGTCCTGACCGAAGTACCGCATCTCGTCGTCGGCCCGTTCCTCGTTAAAGGCGATGACGTCCTCGAGCGTGCGCACAGAGGTTTCAGGTCCCGTCCTCACCAGATACGCCTCAAGGTCCGCCTTGAACTCCGATAGCAGGACCTGGTTCTGCCGGTATTGGCTTGGCACCGCCACGCTCACTGGATCGATGAGCCTAGCTCCGAGCTCGCGCAGCGTCTCGAGCGCTCTCTCGAACGCCGCGTCGACCCCTCGGTGCAAGCCGAATACGCCGCTGCGCACGACTCCGAGGGACTTGCCGGACAGCCCGTCCTCTCGAAATCGGATCGCCAAGCCCCCCCCGAACGGGCTCCGGGTGGTCGCACGGTCTGACCCATCGGTCCCGGCGATGGCAGAGAGCAGTAACGCGGCGTCTTGCACCGTCCGGGCTAGAGGACCGGCTGTGTCCTGGCTGTGGGCGATGGGGATGATGCCGGTGCGGCTCACCAATCCCACAGTGGGCTTCACGCCGACGACCCCGCAGCTGTGCGCTGGCGAGATGATGGAGCCATCCGTCTCCGTGCCGATCGCGCCGGCACAGAGGTTAGCAGCGGTAGCCGCGGCTGGGCCAGAACTCGATCCGGATGGGCTGCGGTCCAAGGCATAGGGGTTGCGGCACTGACCGCCCATCGCGCTCCAGCCACTTATCGATCGTGACGACCGGAAGTTCGCCCACTCACTCATGTTCGCCTTGCCCAACAGGACGGCGCCAGCCTGACGGAGGAGTCGGCCGATGTGAGCATCCTCGGGATAGGTCGAGCCAACCAGAGCGAGCGAGCCGGCCGTGGTCGGCATGGCTTCGCCGGTCGCGATGTTGTCCTTCAGGAGGATGGGCACTCCATGAAGCGGACTCCGTGGCCCGGTACGCTCCCGCTCCTCATCGAGGCGTTGGGCGATCTCCACAGCGTCCGGATTGGTTTGGATGACGCTGTGCAACGCGGGACCGCGCCGGTCCAGCATCTCGATGCGGGCGAGATACTGCTCTGTGACCGATCGCGCTGTGATGTCGCCCGCCGTCATCAGCCGTTGAAGTCCGGTGATGGAGACCTCCTCGAGGTCGAAACTGGGCGCGCTCGCCGACACGGATTCGAGCTCCGAGACGGTGCTCACTCCGTCATCGCTCGATTTCATCCAAGCTCATCGCCATGACCGACAACGCCTCATCGATCTGGCGCTCCGTGATGATGAGAGGCGGTATCAATCGGATCGTCTCGCCCTCGACACCAGCCATGTAGAGCAGCAAGCCGCGATTCAGGCATGCGTCGAGGAACCGTCGAGCCGTCTGTGGGTCACGCCGACCTGGGTCCCTATCCCGAACGAACTCGATTGCGACCATCAGACCGCGTCCACGTACGTCTCCGATCGACCTGCAGCGTCGACCCAGGTCGCGGAGTCCAGTGATGAGCCGCTCACCTTGACGTTTACAGTTGGCCAGTAGGTCCTCGTCGCGGATCACCTCGAGCGTCGCGAGCGCCGCCGCGCACGAGACCGGATTTCCGCCGTAGGTCGTTCCGTGGCTGCCCGGTTTCCAACGCGACATCACGTCGCGGCTGGCTACGGTCGCGGACAATGGGAACCCTGACGCGATACCTTTGCCGATCGCCATCACGTCAGGCCGCACCCCGAACCCCATGGACGCGAACATGTCGCCGGTTCGGCCGAAGCCCGTCTGCACCTCGTCGACTATCAGCAGGATCCCGTGTTCGTCGCAGATTTCGCGCAGACCTTCCAAGAACGTGCTCGGTGGCACGATATAGCCAGCCTCGCCTTGGATCGGTTCTACGAGGATCGCGGCCACCTGGCTGGGGTCGATCGTTCGTTCTAACAGACTTCGCAGAGCGGAGAGGGCAGCGTCTGCGGCGCTGTCGCCGAAGTTGCCGCTCACACCATGGTAGGGGTCGGCGAAGGGTGCGAAATACACGCCGCCCACGAACGGCTCGTAGTGGAGTCGGTACTTCGCCTTCACGGTCGTCACGGATGCCGCGCCGTACGTGCGCCCATGGAATCCGCCAACGAACGAGATGACTCCCGGGCGGCCTGTGACATACCTGGCCAGCTTGAGGGCGCCCTCGACCGCCTCGGCGCCGCTGTTCCCGAAGAAGAACATCTCCATGCCTTGCGGCATGACTCGGGGAAGCTCTTGAGCGAGCATCAGGGCGGACTCGTGGAGGGTGATGCCCAGCGCGGAGTGGATCATGAGATCCATCTGATGTCGAGCCGCCTCGATGACGCGCGGATGACAGTGGCCGGTGTTGGTCACGCCAACTCCGGACGTGAAGTCGAGGACGGCTGCCCCGTCAGCAGTGTGGAGATACGCTCCATCGGCACGAACGACCGGCAATTCCGGCCAGTCCTGCGCCAGGCTCGGCGCGAGGAGTTCCGGTGCCCGATCGGCTAGCTCCTGGAGCGTCGACTGCACGTGCATGGCTCTAGACCCCGCGCTCGGATACGCCTTCTCGCCAACGAAACGTCGTTCCGGATTATAGACGAGCCAGTACCGAGGCGTTGCCTCGGCTGCGCGCCACCTTCCGCCGAGCACGTCCGCATAGACTGCTGGCGTGGCCAGCTTCGCCGACGGAAAGATCGAAGCCTACCTGGGACCCGTCGGACTCGGTGGCGCGGACGACCTCGAAGCGGTCATCGTCGCCTTCATCGCGGGCGCCAAGGAGTCGCTCGACATCGCCGTCCAGGAGATCGACTCGCGGCCCATCGCTCAGGCAATCCTCGATGCGCGCTGGCGGGGCGTGCGGGTCCACATCTTCTTGGAGCAGGACTACATCCGCAGCGACCTCATCGGCAGCCCGCCCAAGCCGCCCACGCCAAGGGCCGGTGAGACGGCGGAGCAAGCGCTGCTACGCGTCCAGTGGCTGAAGGACGAGACCGACCTGGCGGCCAACCGTGAGATCCTGGCCGCGCTACTGCGCTCGGACGTCGAGGTCAAGGGCGACTACAACCCCAAGATCTTCCACCAGAAGTTCATCCTGCGCGACTACGCGGGGACGGCCAGGCCGACCTCAGCGCTGCTCTCGGGATCGGCCAACTTCACCTGGACCGACACGCACGTAAATCTCAACAACGTGGTCATCTTCCGCAACGCGCACGTCTGCCGCCAGTACATGGGCGAGGTCGCCCAGCTGAGACAGGGCTCCCTCGGGCGTGGCATGCACGGCGCGGTGCCGGCCACCTACGACCTCGCCGGGGTGCCCGTGCGGGCTCGCGCCGGACCGCACGCTCGAGCTGGAGATTGCCAAGAGCCGACTGGAGCAGGGCTCGTCGCGAGCGGATCTCCATCGTCCGGCTACCTCCCACATGCTGATCGGGCAGCGCCGTGACACCTGAGCCGGCACATCGGTGCCTACTATCCGCTCTGTGGCAACGGACCTCGAGGGAGCGTGGGACGCCCTCCACGCCTCCATGCCGGCGGGCTGGCAGATCGGCCGGCCATCGGAGCACCCAGAGCGGCACGAATGGGCGCTCTACGCCTACGACCCGAGAGAGCGGCCGAGGGTCGGCGTCCGGTCCCGCGAGTGGATTGCCAAGGCGTCGACCGAGCTCGGCGTGGTCCGTGAGATGGCGCGGTGTCTGGGGGAGATCGCGGAGGGGCGGGCGCCGAAGTAGGGCGGGCGTATGCTCCGGCCAGGCGGACGGGCCTACGTCAGAAATGTACGGAGGGAGGCCCATCTCAACGTGAGCGTCAGTGAACGACTCGAAGCACTCTGCGAGTCCCTCGGGCTCACTGCGCTCACGCAGAAGGCCGATGCAACAGGGTGGACGGCGAAGTTGCAACTGACAGGCTGTTGGCCGATACCAACGAAGGAGGTCTCGTTCGGCAAGTGCTCGAGCTGCGTCATCGGGGAAGAGATCCCAGTCAGCTGCTCTGAGGTGGAGCTGACGCTCCGCGCCCGACGGCGATCTTGGGTCGGCGGCTGGGTCAACACTTACGGAGAGGACCTGCGAATACCGTCCGCTTGGCGCGGGGCCATCATCCCTCCGACGCAGGCTCGCCAGCTTCTAGCCAGGGAATTTGATCCGGCCGGACTCCCGGCCGCTGGATTCCCTGATCTCGTGCTCGCACGCGATGGCATGACGGTGCTTCTTGAGTGCGAGCGTGAGCGCGGCAGATATCGAGCCGGTGACTGTTCTTGGAAGGTAGGGGCGATAGGTTCCGAGCTACCCAGGAGCATTGGAGCGCGGCCGCCCTCTCGGCGGGGGTGGTCACCGAAGCCCTTCTCACGGTGTGGTGGGACCGCCTTGAGGTCTCAATCTGCGAGAGGTGGCGGTCCCATCGCCACCAGTGTCTCTGGCCTCTGCGACCCACCGGGACCACCGCACGGCAGCACGTTTCCGGCGCTGTATGGCCGCTCGCCTCATCGCCAAGTCCATCAGCGGCAGACGCCCATGAAGGTGATCGAGTCTTGCCACGAGGGTGGAGGGGCCACCGCAGGCGTGGAGTCCCGAGGGCGACGCTCCGCGGGACCCTCGATACAAGGCCTGAGACGACTTCCGCCGCGGGCCCCGCTTCTGCTCGCGCGGCGATGAATAGGTCGTCGCCGACCTTGAAGAGGTTGGCGTCGGCAAGTCCCGTGTGTGTCTTCACGCGGTTGAATTGCCATCCGAATCGTGGCGGGCTTCTCGCCATCGTCGAGTCGGACCCGGAACGCTGCCGGCTTGTCAGCGCTTGCTTCGCGCGCGGACCCGCTCCAGCGACCGCTCGAGCTCCAGGCGAGCCAGCTGACGTGGTGTGAGCTTCGGTCGTTTCGACGGCTGGTCGAAGACGTCGGCGCTGACCTTGGTGATCTTCACACGTTCCCTCATCAGTTCCGGAACGAAAGCGATGGTACCGGTGAGCTGCGGTGTCTTCGAGGTCACCGAGCGTGAAGGCGGGGGCTACCGGGCTCCCCAGTGCGGGTGCTCGTCGACGACTGGGCGGCCGGAGGCGGAGAGACGGTGCTCGTGGCCTGGCACGGATAGACGCGCTCGGCGCCTGACATCGGGCGATCTCGATGTGCGTCGACTGCGCGCAGCCCCGTGCGGCGACGGCTCCTTCTCCGCATGCGCTGTGGCGTAACCTCGGTGCTGAGAGGTTGGCGCCACCCTTCGGAAGGTGGGCCATAGGGAGTGACGCTGCCGATGACTCGAACGACCGCATGACGCTCGTCTCGCCGAGCCGGAGCGCGTCCACGGCCCGCAGGGCCGAGCGGACCCTGCGGCCATTCTTCGGGTTCTACGGCGGCAAATGGCGCGACGCCCTCAAGCACTACCCTCCGCCCGCGCACGGCGTTATTGTGGAGCCATTCGCGGGATCCGCCGGCTACTCCGTCCGCTACCCGAATCGCAAGGTCATCCTCGGTGAGAAGGACCCCGTCATCAGCGGCGTCTGGGACTACCTCATCCATGCCTCGGCCCAGGACATCCTCGCGATCCCTGACCTCGCCCCCGGACAGACCGTGGCGGACCTGCCCATCTGCCAAGAAGCCCGATGGCTCGTGGGGTTCTGGCTGAACCGCGGCGCGTCTCGCCCGCGGACGGGACCATCAGCCTGGATGCGCGATGGGATCCGCCCGGGGTCGTTCTGGGGGGAGCGGGTGCGTCAGACGATCGCAGGGCAGGTCGACCGCATTCGACACTGGCAGGTCTTCAACTGCTCCTACGAGGAACTGCCCTTCTCTGGCGAGGCGACGTGGTTCGTGGATCCGCCCTATCAGAAGCAGGGGCAGCACTACCACCACGGCGCCGAGAACCTCGACTTCACGGCACTCGGCACCTGGTGCCAGGCGCGCCGTGGCCAGGTGATCGTGTGCGAGAACGATGGCGCCGACTGGCTTCTTTTCTCGCCGCTGGCTGACGTGAAGACCACCCGTGCCCGGTCGCGCTCCGTGGAGGTCGTATGGATCCGGGAGGGCCACGGGGCAGGGAGGACCAAGGAGCCGGCGGCGTGAGCACGGTCACCGTGCAGCTGCACCGCGCGTTTCTTGACGCTCTCGACGGGCACGTCATTGAGCACGAGGATCTCGGCATGAAGCCGCTCGAACTGGATCTCGCCCTGCCTTTCCCGCAACACCTCCGTCTCTACCTGTACTCGCTGGTGGTGGGCGGCAAGAGCAGGCCGGGCGAGTTCAAGGCGGTGCTCAGGGTGCCCGGGCAGATCGTCGGCGAGTACGGCACGTTCGACCACTCGGGTGACCGGCTGGCCGTGCTCGCCGCCTACCGCGAAGATCTCGATGTGTTCGTGCTGTGGGACGCGAGCCTCCATGAGCGGTTCAAGCACGGCGGCAACCTGCAGGTCAGAGACACCGTGGTTGCCCAGGCAGCGGCGACCGGCTGGGCCGAGCAGCGGCGCCCGCTCCGTTCCGGCGTCATCGAGGTCGTGTTGGCCTGTCGATCCGGCTCCCTTCCCCGCGCCATCGTCGAGCGCAACACCTGGACAGGCGGAATCCCCGAGTGAGCGGGCTCGCCGATCTCACCCTCCGGACCTCGTACCACAAGGGCCGCGACGACATCGCCAACGACTTCTACCTGCCGGCGATGCGCGCCGCGACCGAGTACGACCGGGCCGTCGGCTTCTTTCGGAGCGCCGCTTTCATCATCGCGTGGCCGGCCCTGCGCGAGTTCGTAGCCCGCGGCGGGCGCATTCGCATCCTGTGCTCGCAGGTGCTCTCGGCCGAGGACATCCAGGCCCTCGAGGCTGGGTACGGGGCACGAGTCGATGAGACGGTCGCCGCCCGGCTACATGACGAGGTGGCCTCACTCCTTGAGGACGTGGTGATGCGCGAGCCGGCGCGGGTGCTGGCTGCGCTCGTGGCGACCGGTGTCATCGAGTTCAAGATTGCCGTCCTCCGGCCGACGCCCGGTGCGACGGCGACCCGCATCTTCCACGACAAACTCGGCATCCTGCGCGACGCCGAGGGGTGCGTCCTGATCTTCAAAGGCTCGATGAACGAGACCTGGTCCGGGCTCTCCGCGGATGGGAACCTCGAGTCCGTCGACGTCGCGTGCTCCTGGCTTGGCGGACGTGACGAAGAGCGCACGGTCGACGAGACCGCTTACTTCGCTGACCTGTGGGCGAACACCTACCCGGGTTTGGACGTCCGGCCCTTCCCCGACACGGCCCGCGATGCCCTCGTGTCCGCGGCGGATGTCGACTGGGAGGGGACGGTCGAGAGACTGTTGCGCGAGCGCGTAGACACCACGGCGCGACGGCCGGAGCCGGCCGACGCCAAGGGGCGAACGCTCAGACCTCACCAGGCAGCCGGCCTCTCGGCCTGGCGAGCGAATGGCCGCCGCGGCATCTTCGCCTTCGCGACGGGTGCGGGCAAGACCTTCACCGCACTCGACGCGATCCGCGAGTCCCTCACGAAGTTCG
>Ga0136617_10001967_pt1 | contig 18352 bp, 18 predicted proteins | sample AntDrymUQ3222106_2_FD_129672 | JGI IMG/M metagenome (GOLD analysis project Ga0136617, IMG submission 129672) | Polar desert sand microbial communities from Dry Valleys, Antarctica - metaG UQ322 (21.06) | ecosystem: Environmental > Terrestrial > Soil > Desert | place: Antarctica: Dry Valley... | reverse complement strand
GTGCCCTCGTCGGGTGTCTCCCAGCCGAGCAGCAGGTTCAGCAGGGTCGTCTTCCCCGACCCCGAGGGTCCGTGCACGACGGCTCGCTCACCGGCCGCGACCGTCATCGAGACGCCGTCTAGTGCCGTCACGACGGTGGTGCCCTGGCGGTAGCGCTTCGTGACCGCAGCCAGGGTGAGCAGCGGGGTCACGACGGCCTCGCCGTCATCTGGCCCTCGTCGTCGTCCCAGGTCACGACGGCTCGCTGGCCGGGAAAGCGACCGCGCACGTCGCCGGGCACGGCCAGCCGTCCGGCCTCGTCGATGACGGCCAGCTCGACGCCGTCGCGCAGCTCGCGCGCCACCACGCCGTCGTGCAGCCACACGACGCGATCGATCGCCCGATGCACGTCGACGTCGTGAGTGGCCACGATGATCGTCGTGCCGGCGCGGTGTACGTCGGCCAGCGCGTCGATGACGAGGGTCGCCGTGGCCCGGTCGAGTTCGGCCGTCGGCTCGTCGGCGATGAGTAGCTCGGGTCGCGCCGCCGCGGCCCGGGCAACGGCGAGCCGTTGCTGCTCCCCGCCGGACAGCTCGCGGGGGCGGCGATCGGCGAGCGGACGTAGCCCGAGGCGGTCGAGCCACCCCACCGCCTCGGCCGCGTCGTGACCACGGCGGACGGCGGCCCGCTCCAGATGCTGGCGCGCCGTCAGGTGCTCGAACAGGTTGTCCGTCGGACGCTGTTCGACGTGCGCGAGCAGGCGGGCCCGGGCCCGCCGGCGGGCCCTGCGGTGGACGCGGGCGAACTCGACCCCGGCGACGGTGACCCGTCCGGCCGTGGCCTCGTCGAGCCCGGCGATGATGCGCAGGAGGCTCGACTTGCCGCTTCCCGAAGGTCCGGACAGCCCGACCATCTCACCGCGGGCAACGTCGAGATCGAGGCCACGGAGGGCGGCCACCGGCCCCGACGCGGCGACGTGCACCTTGACGACGCCGCGGCACTTCACCGCCAGCTCAGCCACGGAGCACCTCGGCCCGCCGGGCCCGAGAAGCCGATCGTTGTGTCCAGGCCGCGGCTGCGCTGACGACGCCGAGCGCCGCCAGCAGCATGATCGCCGGCACGATCAGGTCGACCGAGACGCCTGCCGCCGGCGGGAGGCCGGGGCGGGGCTCGAAACGAGGAAACAGCCGGCGGGCGATGATCAGCGCGGCGGCCGCGCCGCTGACGGCCGCGACGCCCGTCAGCACGACCATCTCGGCGACCGCGGCGAGCAGCCCGGCGAGCGGGCGGATCCCCATCGCCTGTGTCATCACGGCCGTCACCTCCCGCTCGCGTCGGCGCTCGGCCAGGTACATCACGATCGCCGCCAGCGCGACGACGCCGCCGATGGCGGCCAACATCCGGAAGTAGTCGAACGACCAACGGGCCGCCGCCGATTCGACGGCGTCAGCCTCGCTGGTCAAGGTCACGATCTCCACCCGGCGCCAGCCCTGCTCCTCGGCGACGGCCCGCAGCGGGTCCGCCGACTGCGTCGACAGCACCGTGTAGCCGAAGCGCGACAGCGGTGACTCGTAGTGTCGCTCGGGTCCGCTGCCGTAGGGCACGTCGAGCTGGTAGTCGACGGGGACGAGCGGCTCGTCGCCGCGGTCCCAGCGTTCCCGGGCAAACGTCTCCAGCACGTCGGCCCGCACCAGGAGCGTGGGGTGCCGGTCGGAGGCAAGGGGGGCGGACGCCACCTGACCGACCACGTCGTAGGGGATGTGGAGGACGAAGCCCCACTCACCGTGGACGGCGAGCGGCCACGGTCCGACGGCGAGCACCGGGACACCCGGGCTGTCCGGCGTCGCCAACCGTTCGATGACCGCCTCGGGCGACGAACCGAAGGCGGCCGGCCAGGCGACGACAGCGGCAAACGTGGCCGGGTCGATGGCGACGATGTCGATCGGTCGGCCGCTCGCCTGCGACGTCGTCGTGCGGACAACCGTGGAGCCGGGCGGGAGGACGTCGGCGTGCAGCGCGTCGGCGGTGTCGAGGCGGGTGTTGGCCCCCACCACGGTCGCCGCCTTGGCCGCGGTGGCGTCATCCATCGCCGTGACGAGCGCGCTCGACACGACGGCCAATCCCGCGGCGAGGCCGAGCGCGCACGTGACGGCCTGGGCGCCGGCGGCCGAAGCGGTCAGCGAGCGCCAGGCGAGGAACGCCGGTGTCGGCAGGCTGCCACCGACGTGGCGGAGGGCGCCGAGGGCGACTCGGAGCACGGAGACGGCGGCGACGACACCGGTGGCGATGCCGACGACGGGCAGCGCGGCGACGAGCGCGTCGGCGCCGCGAGCCCGCTCGTCGCCGACCTGGATCCACATCGCCATCGTCAGCCCCGCGAGTCCGGCCAGGGCGCCACGACCGAGGACCGGTCGCGACCGGCCCAGCTCGTCGGCCAGGCGAACCCCGAGCACGGCCGTCACCACGGCGCCGGCGACGACGGCGACGGCCGTGGCTACCGCGACGGCGCCCCAGGGAACGACCGAGTAGTACGTCGAGCGGGACGGCCCGAGCGCGGCGACGGCGACGCCGGCGAGCGCCACGCCGAGGGCCGCGCCGAGCAGCGCCGGCCCGATGTATTGGACGGCGCCGCGGCCGGCGAACCGCCAGGGGCTGTCGCCGTCGGCGGCGAACAGGCGGAACTCCTGCCGGCGACGCCGCACGACGAACACCGCGCCGAGCGTCGAGAGCAGGAGCCCGGCGCCGACGCCGGCCAGCGTGGCGGTGCGAACGGCCGGCTCGAGCCCCTCGATCAGCGCGTCGGCCCTCGCCAACTGGGGTGGGAGCGCCGAGAACGTGCTCGGGGGTGACTCCGGGGTGGTGGCGAAGCGCCGGTACGGCTCGAACAGCGCCTCGTCGCGGACGAGATCGCGGGGCAACTGCTGGTATTGGCCGATCAGCAGCTGCAGTTGCCGGAAGGTCGTCGGCCGATCCTCCAGCGGCGCGCTCCAGCGCGCCCGTCCGGGCATGCGCAGGCCGACGAGAACGTCCTCGCTGGCGATGGCCATCTGGAACGTCGGGGCGTGGAAGACCTCTTGAAAGCGGGGCACGTCGTCGACGCCCAGCTCGTCCCAGTACGGGTCGTGAGGGCCGTCCCACACGTCCCGGTAGATCCCGGTGACGGTGATCGGACCGGCGGTGCCGAGCCGTACCCGGTCGCCGACGCGCAGTTCGCGATCGGTGGCCAGGTCGAGCGGCACGATGATCCCCCCGGCGTCGGCCTCACCGTCGAGCAGCTCGACGGCGTCGCTGGCCCCGGGGCGGGCGACGACTCGGACCTCGCGACGCGGCGACGGTTCGGCGCCGTCGTGGTACACCGGGACGGGATCGGTGATCAGGAGCTTCGTCGGGTCGCCCAGCGGTCCGATGGCCGCCAGCCGACGCTCGATCACCGTCGTGAAGCCGGCCAGCACGTCGGCATCGAGGGTGCCGATGGCACTCACGTCGTAGCCGGCCGGACCCCGGGGGACGTCGGCGACAACCCGCGTCGTGACGGCGTCGGCGGCCGAGCCCCGGAACATCGGTCCGGTGGTCAGCACGAGGGCGGGCAGGCTGAGCGCCCCGACGAGGGCCGCGGCGATCCCCGGGGAACGCCAAGGCTGCAGGACCCACGCCCGCCACGACGCCAGTCGCACGGCACGCGAGGTACGGCCTCCCGCCGGTCGCCCCTGTACGACCACGCCCGCACCGTACTGCGGAGTCCGTGAGCCGGTCGCGGTCGCGTGCTGCTGCGATGATGCGCTCATGGCCGCCAAGGTGACGCCGCCGCCACGGTGGGTGACCCGCCACGGTGTCACGGTCGTCGTGATGGCGGCCGGCGCCGTCGTCGCGGTCGTCGGTTCGCTGCTGCCGTGGTTGCGCACGGGGAACCGACGCCGCCACAGCTACGACGTCTTCGCCCTCGCCGACCGCCTCGGCTTCGCCGATGGCGGTCTGACCGAGCAGGGGCTGCGCTGGTGGCCGTTCGTGCCGCTGTTGACGGCCGTCGCCGTCGTCGCCGCGTGGTGGGGCTGGCGGCGGGCCGGGTCCGTCATCGGGATCGGGGCCGGGTTATACGCGGGCGGCATCGGGTGGTCGGTCGCCGCCGCGCCGGAACGCGGTCTCGATCTCGAATCCGGACCGGTCGTCACCGCCGTCGGCGGCGTGCTGCTGCTCGTCGGCTCGCTGGCGACGCTCGCCGTCAGCACCCGGGGCCGGACGTCACCCACTGCCCCCGCGCGCTGAGCACGTCGCGCAGCACCACCGGCCGATCGGTCATCAGTCCGTCGACGCCGAGGTCGAGGAGGCGGTGCATCTCGGCGGGGTCGTCGATCGTCCACACGTGGACCTGGACACCGCGGCGGTGGGCGGCGCGCACGAAGCCGGGCGTGACCAACGTGAAGCGGCCCTGGCGCACCGGCACCTGGGCGGCGTCCACGCGACCGAGGCGCCGGCCGAGCAAGCGCAGCGCGCCGAGCTGGGCCGGTCCGGCACCCGAACACAGCCCGGGGCCGAGACGGCGGCGGAGACGAGCGGTCCGCCGGTCGCTGAACGACGCCACGCACACCCGGTCGAGCACGCCGGTGCGCGCCAGCACGTCGGCCAGCGGGTCGGCGGCGGCGTCCGTCTTGCAGTCGATGTTCAGGCGGGCGTGCGGCCACGCCTCCAGGAGGTCGGTGAGCCGGGGGATCGGCTCGACGCCGTCGACGCGGGCGGTGGCGACCTCCGACCAGGGCAGGTCGGAAATGCGCCCGGGCCGGTCGCAGGTGCGCACCAGGTCGTTGTCGTGGAAGGCGACGACGACACCGTCGGTCGTCACGTGGACGTCGGTCTCGAGGTAGATGTAGCCGAGGTCGACGGCTCGCTGGAAGGCCGGCATCGTGTTCTCGGGCGCCTCGCTGGCCCCGCCGCGGTGGGCGAAGGCGAGCGGGCCGGGCCAGTCGAGAAACGGATGGCGGGGTCGGCCGGGCGCGGCGGCGAGGGCGGCGATGAGCCGCAGTATGGTCGCCACGATGGTCACCGGTCGTCCGCCCGCGCTGCGGTGGGGCGTCCTCGGCGCCCGTTCCCGCATCTTTCGCCAGCGCCTGCGACCGGCCTTCGATCTGGCCGGCCAGCGCATCGTCGCGGAGGCGTCGCGCCACGGCGATTCGACGGCCGCCTACCTCGACGTCGTGGCCAACCCGCTGGTCGACGCCGTCTACGTACCGTTGCCCAACGCGCTCCACGTCGAGTGGGTGGCGCGGGCGCTCGACGCCGGCAAGCACGTCCTGTGCGAGAAGCCGCTGTCGATGTCAGCCCCCGACACCGCCGCGCTGTACGAGCGAGCGGCGGCCGCCGACCGCCATCTCAGCGAGGCGTACATGTGGCCGCATCATCCGCGGGCTCAGGTGTTGCTGCGGGCGGCGACCGCCGGCGAGCTGGGCCGACTGGTCGCCCACCACGGCGTGTTCCAGTACGACGTCGGCAAGGCCGACGACCACCGCCTCGACGAGCGCGGCGGGGGGGCGCTGTTCGACGTCGGTATCTACTGCCTCGGCCCGGCCCTGCTGATGGCGCCCGAACTGAGCCGCGGGCGAGCGGTCGCCACGGCGACGCGCAACGAGGCTGGTGTCGACACGGCGATGAGCGGGTGGGCCGAGCTGGCACCCGGGTTCGGGGCCTCGTTCGTAGCGTGTTGTGACGCCCCGCCTCGGCGTTACCAGGAGGTCGTCGGGACCGAGGGCGCGGTGCTCCTCGAGAACCCGATGCCCGGACCCGAGCGGGCCGGCACACTGGTCGTCCAGCGACGAGACGGCGGCCGCGACGAGATCCCGTTCGCCGGGGCCAACGCCTACGAACGGATGGTCGCCGCGTTCGTCGCGGAGGCCGCAGGGGCACAGGCGCCGGCCTGGCCGGCCGATCAGTCGGTGCGCCTCGCCCGTCTCCTCGACATCCTCCACCACGCCAGCACCACGATCCCGGCGTGAGCGGCGCCACATGAGCGTCGAGGGGGACGCCGACCGCTGGTGGCGGGAGCCGCTGGCGGCGGTCGTCGCCGGCCGCAAGGTGATCCTGGCCGGGGGAGTGGCGGCCGGGTGGACGGCGCTCGTTCCCGTCGTTCGTCGACTGGGCGCCACCGACGTCCTCGTGGTGCCGACGGAAGGGACAGGCGCCGGCCCCCAGCCCGAGGACGCCACCGTAATGGTGTGTGAACCGCCGCCCGAGGTGGTGGGGATGATGCCCCGGCTGCGGGCCTCGCTCGCCCTGCTGGGCGACCTGCCGACCGATGTCGTCACGGCAATCGAGTCGTTCGATCCCGATCGCGCGGCCGCCGTCTTTGCCGTGTTCCTCAGCGAGGCCGCCGTGATCGCCGGTCGGCCGGCGATCGCCTACCGCCGCCCGGAGTGGGTCGCCCTCGAGGACAAGACCGTCGTCGATGCCCTGCTCGACCGGGCCGGCGTGGCTCGAGCTCCATCGGCTGTCGTCACTGTCGGCGACGCCTTCACCGCCCATCGCCGGCTCGATCAGGGGGCCGGGACAGTGTGGGCGGCCGACGCCCGCGACGGCTATCACGGTGGCGCGACCGCGACCCGCTGGGTCGTCGACGACGCCACGGCCGCCGCGGCCACTGCCGAGCTCGCTCTGCTCGGCGACCGGGTCCGGGTGATGCCGTTCCTCGAGGGGATCGCCACGTCCGTGCACGGCATCGTGCTGCCCGAAGGCGTCGCCGTGCTGAGGCCGGTCGAGCTGGTCACGCTGCGCCGCGGCCACGAGCTCGTGTACGCCGGCTGCGCCACGTACTGGGACCCGCCGAACGCGGTTCGCGAGGAGATGCGGGCGGCCGCGCGCCACGTCGGCGAACAGCTTCGCCACGATGTCGACTTCCGCGGTGCGTTCACGCTCGACGGCGTCGCCACGACGGAGGGTTTCCGCCCGACCGAGGTCAACCCGCGCTTCGGAGCCGGCCTCAACGTGGTCGCCCGCACGCTGGCCGACGTGCCGCTGCTGCTCGTGCTCGACGTCGTCGTCGCCGGGGGCAAGCTCGGCATCACGGCCGCCGACCTGGAGGCGTGGCTGGTCGCCGAGGCCGACACGACCCGGGCCGGCGGCACGTGGCGCATCGGGGTGCCGGTGACGGCGCCGATCGACAGCCGCTCGGCCGTGTACGACAACGGCTCGTGGCACTGGGCGGCTGACGGGGAGGTGCCCGACGCGACGGTCGTCGCCCGCGACAAGTTCGCCCGCGCCGCGTTCGAGCCGGTGCGCACCCCGGCCGGTCCCAGCGTCGGGCCGCGTGCCGCGGCCTTCTGGAACTGGTACGAGTCGGCCGAAGACCACAGCGGCGCGCCGCTGACCGCCGCCCTCGACGTCACCGCCCCCTGACGGTGAGTATCCGACACTCACCGTGCAGCTAGATGGCGCGGCCGGCGACCGACCAGTACTCATCCTTGAGGTGGCGCTTGTAGAGCTTGCCGGTCGGGTGGCGGGGCAGCTCGGCACGGAAGTCGACCGAGCGGGGGCACTTCACGTCGGCCAGCTGGCTGCGGCAGAACTGGATCAGCTCCGTGGCCAACGCGTCCGCCTCCGTCGCGTCGACGGGCATCTCGACCGGCTGTACGACGGCCTTGACCTCCTCACCGAAGTCGTCGTTGGGGACGCCGAACACGGCCACGTCGACGACCTTGGGGTGGGTGACGAGCGCGTTCTCGGCCTCCTGGGGGTAGATGTTCACCCCGCCCGAGATGATCATGTACGCCTTGCGATCGGTCAGGTACAAGAAGCCGTCTTCGTCGACGTAGCCGACGTCACCGAGTGTGCTCCAGCCCCGCGGGTGGCGCGAGCTGCGGGTCTTCTCGGCGTCGTTGTGGTACTCGAACGTGGCCCCGCCCTCGAAGTAGATCGTCCCCGCCTCGCCCTGGGGGACCTCTTCCAGCTCGTCGTCGCAGATGTGCAGCACGCAGTTCAACGGCGCGCCGACCGTGCCCGGGTGGGCCAGCCACTGCTCGCTGTTGCAGTAGACGAAACCGTTGCCCTCGGTGCCGGCGTAATACTCGTGGATCACCGGGCCGAACCACTCGATCATCTGTTGCTTGACGGGGACCGGGCACGGCGCGGCGGCGTGGACCACGGCCCGCAGCGACGAGACGTCGTAGTTCCGGCGGACGTCGTCGGGCAGCTTGAGCAGGCGGACGAACATCGTCGGGACGACCTGCGTGTGGGTGACCTGGTAACGCTCGATCAGCGTGAGGTACTCCTCGGCGTCGAAGTGCTCCATGACGATCGTGGTAGCGCCGATGACGTGCATCGCCAGGTTGAAGCGCAGCGGGGCGGCGTGGTACAGGGGCGCCGGCGACAGGTACACGGCATCCGGCCCGGCGCCGAACAGCAGCTGGTTGAGCCCGGCGATCGAGTCGGGCGCCGTCTCCAGCGGCAGCGGCTCGAACGGCTTGACCACCCCCTTCGGCAACCCGGTCGTGCCCGACGAGTAGAGCATGTCCAGGCCGGCGAGGCGGCCCTCGGCCGGTGCCATCGACTGGCCGGCAACGGCGTCCTCATAGGATCCGTAGCCCTCGATCGTGCCGTCGAGCATCAGGTACGTCTGCACACCCGGAACCGTGCCGTGGACCTCGGCCGCCTGCTCGGCCTTGTACATCGACGTGATGAAGACCTTCGCCGCGCAGTCCTCGACGATGTAGCTCAGCTCGTGGCTCGTCAGGCGGGACGAGCAGGCGGTGAAGATGGTGCCGGCGTACCGGCAGCCCCAGGCGACCTCGAGGTACCGGGCGTGGTTCTCGAGACAGAAGGCAACATGGTCGCCGGGTTGCACGCCGAGCAAGGCCAAGAGGTTGGCCAACCGGTTGGCGGCGGCGTCGAGCTCGGTGTACGTCTGGATCGCACCGGTAGACGCCATGATCACCGCCGGCTTGTCGGGCGAGTGCGCGGCGTGGGCGCCGGGGAACATGGCGGCGAACGTATCCGAAGGTACCGTCGAACCATGGAGCCGGGGAGCGATCGCCGGGCCAACCCGCCGGGGGGCGATTCGTTCGGGCCGGTCCACCGTTTCGGCGAGGCCGTCGCCGGTGACGCGATGGGCATCCAGCTCGACCGGGCGGCGTTGGCCATCGTCGCCGCGCTGCGTCGTGACGTCGACGAGGACGAGGCGATGACCGAGCTCGACGCTCTGGCCGACGGTGTCGACGGCTTCGACGACCTGCGCCACCAGCTCTACGAACGGCACCGGTTCGCGGGCGCCTGCCCGCCGAGCGACGATCCCAACCTGTCGTTCCTCGATGTCGTGCTGGCCCGGCGCCGCGGGCTGCCGATTCTGCTCGGCGCCGTGATGATCGAGGTTGGTCGCCGGGCCGGGGTACCCGTGCTCGGCGTCAACCTGCCGCTGCACTTCCTCGTCTGCGACGGCCGCCGCCCGGACGTGCTGGTCGATCCGTGCACCGGCCGACCCCTCGACGCCGACGGCGCCCGGGCGGTGCTCGAACGCCTCGCCCACGGTCGGGTGACGTGGTCGGATCGGCACCTTCGCCCCGTGCCCAACCGCCACGTCGTCATCCGCATGTTGACGAACCTGCAGGCCGCCTACCAGCGGCGCGACGACCCGGTGCGCTCAGCCATCGTCGCTCGACTGCGGGTGATGATCCCCGAGCTCGCCCAGGAGACTCCGGCCGCGGTCCGCCTCGGCGCGGTGTTCAATTAGCCGCTCGACGTGAGTGCGTTCACGACCGGGCGGTACCGTCGCGCTCGATGACCGTGACCGAGACCCCCGCGACCCCCGCCGCGACGTCGGACGAACAACGCGTCGACGACCTCGTCGACGACCTGCTGGCCGAGTTCCCGCCACGCGAGACGCCGGTCGTCCAGTTCCTCGGCGCACAGTTCGACCGCGGCCTGGCGTGGGTCCACTTCGACGAGGGTCACGGCGGGCTCGGACTGTCGCCGAAGCTGCAGACGGCGATCAACGAAAAGGTCTTCGCCGCCGGCGCCCCCAATGCCGCCTCCCGCAATCCGATCGGCTACGGCATGTGCGGGCCGACGGTGAAGGTGTGGGGGAGCGACGAGCAGAAAGCCCGCTACCTGCGCCCGCTGTTCACGGGCGAGGAGATCTGGTGCCAGCTGTTCTCCGAGCCTGGCGCCGGCTCGGACTTCGCCGGCCTGTCCGCCCGTGGCGTTCGCGACGGCGACGAGTGGATCGTCAACGGGCAGAAGGTGTGGACGACGCTCGCCCACCTGTCGAAGTGGGGGCTGCTCGTCGTACGCACCGACCCCGAGGCGGTCAAGCACGCCGGCCTGACGGCCTTCGTCGTCGACATGGAGGCGCCGGGCGTGGAGATCCGCCCGCTGCGCCAGATGACCGGGGAGGCCGAGTTCAACGAGGTGTACTTCACCGAGACGCGCATCCCGGCCGCCGAGCTGCTCGGCCAGCCCGGCGATGGTTGGCGAGTCTCGCTGACGACGCTGATGAACGAGCGGGTCTCGATCGGCGGGGCCATCCCCAAGAAGGGATCGGGTTCGATCGCCGTGTTGACGAAGGTGTGGAGCGAGTTGCCGGCCGGGAGCAAGGACGCCGCCACCCGCGACGAGGTGATGAAGCTGTGGGCGCGCGCCGAGGTGCTGCGCCTGACGAACATCCGCGCCAACCAGAACCGCAAGCTCGGCGATCCCGGACCCGAGGGTTCGATCGGCAAGATGGCCTCGGCCGACCTCAACAAGGACGTGTTGGCCAAGGTCGTCGACCTGCTGGGTGCCGACGGGATGCTCTACGGGAGCTACGAGATGATCCGCCCGCAGACGGCGATGGACTCCGACACGTTGCAGAAGGCGTTCCTGCGCAGCCGGGCCAACTCGATCGAGGGCGGCACGACCGAGGTGATGAAGAACATCCTCGGCGAGCGCGTGCTCGGCCTGCCCGGCGACGTGCGCGTCGACCGCGAGATGCCCTGGAGCCAGGTCCCCCGCAATTGAGGTAGGTCGTGTCCCCGATCGCTACGTCCCCGCGGCGACGTCGTACGACACCGTGACGCCTCGGGCGTGACGGACGAAGGACAACGCGGCGAAGGCAGCTGCCATGAGGACCACAGCGCCGAACAGCTCCAGCGACTCCTCGGCGAGCATGAAGGCCCGGTACCCGCCGCCGAGGCCGGCGCGCTCCAGGTAGGCGTTGCCGATCGCCTCGAGCCCGAACGATCCGACGAGGAAGAGCGTCGCACCCACCCAGAGTCGTCGCCGGACGAGGTGGCTCGTGCGTCGACCCAGCACGACGACCACGGTGACCAGGACGGCGGCGACGGCCGCCCCCGGGATCAACCACGCCGCGTACGTGAGCCCGGAGCCGCCACCGAGCCGGCGGCCGAGGGCATCGGTGCGCTCGTGGAGTTGTACGAAGTCGTCGATGCTCATGGCCAGCGACACGACGGCCAGTGCCAGCCACCAACCCCGACTCGGGTGGTGGGCCAGCCGCGCCAACGCTGCCGCGACGGCCTGGGTGGCGGCGCCGCCGAGGAAGATGCTCACCGACAGCCACGTCGGCAGGTTGACCTCACGCGCCATGTCCAACAGTTGGTTGACACCGGAGTCCGGATCCCGCCACGCCGGCCGCAGCCGACGCACGACGAGATGCCCGAACAGCGCCGCCACGACCGCGCCGGCACCGCCGGCAACGACCCAACGCTCAGGGTGCAGGCGGCGCTCGGTGACGCTGGCGAGGTTCGTCATCGCGGCGCCACGTTAGGACGAGCGACATGCGCCGTCCGTGAACCGAGGATGAGAGACCGCTAACCCGTGGCCAAGCTGGTGAGCACGGCGCTGGCGCTGAGGCTGCGGTCGTCCATCCGCGAGCGGTCGCGCATCGACCCGCCGAGCATCGTCGTCGCCGCCGCCTCGATGCCCGTCTGCATCTCGCGCAAGTTGCGCGGCGGCGGAAAGTACTCGTCCTCCTCGGTCACCGACACGAGCTCGACCCCATCGGCAGGGGCGAGACGGGCGATGACCTCCTCGACCAGTTCGTTGGGGGCGGAGGCACCGGCGGTGACCCCAACCGTAGGGGCGTCGAGGAACTCGTCGGGGATCTCGTCGGCGGCGTTGACGCGGGCGACGAGGCGACAGCCGGCCTCGCGCGCCAGTTTTTCCAGCGCTCGCGTGTTCGACGAGTTCGACGACCCGATCACGACGACGGCGTCGCACCGGTTGGCCAGCTCCATCAACGCTGACTGCCGGTTGGTGGTGGCGAAGCAGAGGTCGCTGCGCCCCGGCGCCCACACGTCCGGGAACCGGTCGCGCACGGCGACCGCCACGTCGCCCCAGTCCCGATGCGACAGCGTCGTCTGGGCCAGCAGCGCGACCGGCTGTTCGAACGCCGGCAATGCCGCGACCTCGGCGACGCTCTCGACCCGGCTGATCGAATCGGGGGCGACCGCCATCGTCCCGACGGCCTCCTCGTGGCCTTCGTGGCCGACGTACACGATGCGGAAGCCCTTGCCGGCCCGCGTGCGCACCTCGTGGTGGACCTTCGTCACCAGCGGGCACACCGAGTCGACGACGTAGCTGCCGCGAGCCCGCGCCGCGGCGACGACCTCCGGAGCGGAACCGTGCGCCGACAGCATGATCGGGCGCTGCTCCGGCACCTCGGCGATGTCGTCGACGAAGACGACTCCCTGGCGCTGGAAGCGCTCGACGATCACCTTGTTGTGGACGATCTCGTGGTAGCAGAAGACCGGCGGCTCGAAGCTGCGGACCATCCAGGCGAGCGCCTTGATCGCCATCTCCACGCCCGCGCAGAAGCCGCGCGGTTCGGCCAGCAGGACTCGATCGACCATGTCCCGGTCGAGGCTAACGACGGGACCGGCGGCCCGCCCGGCCTTCCGGCGCGCCGATAGCGTGGCTCGGCCATGTCTCCAGCCGTCGTCGTCTCTGTCGCCCCGGCGTCGCCGGCGGCGGCCGCCGGGCTGCGGACCGGCGACGCCGTCGTCGCCGTCAACGGCCGGGTACCGCGCGACGTCATCGAATGGCGATTGTGGACCGACGAGACCGACGTGGAGCTGGACGTCGAGCGCGACGGTCTCGGTCTCGCCGTCGAGGTGGCCAAGCGGGCCGGCGAATCGCTCGGGGCTGAGGTGTCGAGCGCGCTCTTCGATCGGGTGCGGACGTGCGACAACCACTGCGAGTTCTGCTTCATCTACCAACTGCCCAAGGGCCTCCGCCGGAGCCTCTACCTGAAGGACGATGACTACCGGCTGAGCTTCCTGTACGGGAACTTCACGACGCTGACCCGGTTCACCGAAGCCGACCTGGAGCGGGTCGTGACCGAGGGCCTGTCGCCGCTGCACGTCAGCATCCACACGACCGATCCCGCCCGGCGGGCGGCCATGTTGCGCAACCCGCGGGGCGCGTCGAGCCTGCGCTGGCTGCGGGCGTTGCTCGACCACGGCATCGAGGTGCGCGGCCAGATCGTCGTCTGTCCTGGGGTCAACGATGGGGCGGTGCTCGACGACACGCTGGCCGGCGTGCTCGACGAGTACCCCGAGCTGGCGACCGCGGCGGTCGTGCCGCTCGGCATCTCGAAGTTCAATCCCGAGGCGGCGATGCGCCACCACACGACGGCCGAGGCGGCCGCCGTCGTCGACGCTGTCGAGGACTGGCAGGACGTGTACGGAACCGTGCTCGGACGCCGGCTGGTCCACGCCGCCGACGAGTACTACCTGATGGCCGGCCGACCGTTTCCCGAGGCGGCGCGTTACGAAGGCTTCCCGATGCACGAGGACGGCATCGGCATGGCTCGCACGTTCGAAGCGGAGTTCCGTGGGCTCGACGGCGATGTCACGGGCGTGCGGCGGGGCTTCTTCGCCGCCGTCGACGGACCGCCCGTGGCCACCGAGGCGGCGACGTGCGGGTCGGCGCTGCCGCCCAACCCGGCCGCCTACACCGGTCTTCGTGCGGCGCCGCCGTCGACGAGCATCACGCTGAGCGCTCGGCGGGACGCCCCGATCGGAGTGCTGTCGGGCGAGCTCGGCGCGGCGGTGATCACGCCGCTCGTGGCCGAGCTGGGTCGCGTGGACGTGCGTGTCGTCCCCGTCGCCAACGAGTTCTTTGGCGGCAACACGGGGGTCACCGGCCTGATGGTCGGCGCCGACGTCGCCCGCACGCTGGCCGCCCAGCCGGCAGGTCACCGCTATCTGTTGCCCGACGTCTGCCTGTCCGACGACGGTCGCTTCCTCGACGGCTCCGTCGTCGCCGATCTGCCCCGACCCGTCGAGGTCGTCGCCACCGACGGCCGCGCCCTGCGCGCCGCCCTGGCACGGCGATGAGCGCCGACCTGCCGGTCGTCGCCATCGTCGGGCGGCCCAACGTCGGCAAGAGCACGCTGTTCAATCGGATCATGGGGGAGCAGGCGGCAATCGTCGAGAACCGTCCCGGCGTGACCCGCGACCGCAAGGAGCTGGAGGCGGAGTGGCTCGGCGTGCCGTTCCGGGTCATCGACACCGGCGGGTGGATGCCCGGCGGCAGCGACCTCGAGGCCAAGGTCAGCCGGCAGGTCGAGACGGCGGTCAACGGGGCCGACGTCGTGCTGTTCGTCGTCGACGCCGCCGTCGGCATGACCGACGACGACGAGGCCGTCGCCGCCTGGTTGCGCCGCGGCGGCCAGCAGGTCGTGCTCGTCGCCAACAAGGCCGACAATGACCGCCGCGAGGACGAGCGATGGGAGTTCATGGCTCTCGGACTCGGCGAGCCGTATCCGATCAGTGCTCTCCACGGCCGGCGGGCCGGGGATCTGTTGGACGTCGTGATCGGCCACTTCCCGCCGGCCGCCGATGGCGGTGAGGTAGTCGCGCCGGACGGGCAGGCATCGGCCGGTGTCGACGACGACGTCGTGGTCGAGGACGTACCGTGGTCGCCGGACGAACCACGCCCGCCGCGGGTGGCGATCGTGGGCCGGCCCAACGTCGGCAAGTCGACGCTGTTCAACCGTCTCGTCGGCGCCGACCGCTCGGTCGTTCACGACCTGCCCGGGACGACCCGGGACTCCATCGACACGCTGGTCGAGACGGAGGACGGGCCGATCGTGTTCGTCGACACCGCCGGCATGCGGCGGCGCTCGCGGATCGACGACTCGGCCGAGTACTACTCGCTCGTGCGGGCGCTGCGGGCTATCGACGACGCCGACATCGCCCTGCTCGTCATCGACGCGACCGAAGGCGTGACCGGCCAGGATCAACGCCTGGCCGAGCGCATCGACGCCGCCGGCTGCCCGATCCTCATCCTGCTGAATAAGTGGGAGCTGATCGACGATGCCGACGACCGCCTGGCCGTGCTCGGGGAGTTGGCCCGCAAGCTGGCGTTCATCGGCGAGGCGCCCGTGCTGAAGGTCTCGGCCCTGACCGGCATGGGCGTGCACAAGCTGCGCCCCGTGCTGCAGGACGCCATCGGCCAGTACCACCGGCGGGTACCGACCAAGGACGTCAACCGCGTCATCGCTCAGGCGCAGCAGCGCCAGCCGGCCGGCGGCGGGGCCAAGGTGCTCTACGCCGTGCAGGGGGCCACCGATCCGCCGACGTTCACGCTGTTCGCCAACCGCGAGCTGCCGTCGCCGTATCTCCGGTACCTCGAGCGCTCGATCCGTGAGGCTTTCGAGTTCGGCTCGACCCCGCTCAAGCTGCGGGTGCGCAAGCGGAGCAGCTGATGCCGTGGTGCGATGACTGCGCCCGCTATTACGCGCCGTCGGCGATGACGCCCGAGGGGCACTGCCCGCAATGCGACGCCGACCTACCCGCCCCCGATCCACTGGCGGCCGAGGGCGACACGGCGGCGGCGGCGGACGAGAAGGTCCCCTGGCACTTCAAGCTGATGGTCGTGCTGCTTATCGCCTACCTTGTCTGGCGCTTCCTCCAGCTCCTCACGCCCTGGCTCTGACCACCCGAGTATCGAACACCACCCGACTACCGAACCCCGGGATTCCGGGCCGTCCGTACTCGGGTCGGGCCGGCGAGGGGGCGGTAGGCTCGGCCCCCGTCCACGGGCTGTGGCGCAGTTTGGTTAGCGCGCTTGACTGGGGGTCAAGAGGTCGGGAGTTCAAATCTCCCCAGCCCGACCGAAACGCCCAGGTCAGAGCCGGTGCGCCAAGCACCGTGTCGTCGACGGCTGGGGTGGCTGCGCTCGTCGCCGCCGACGACGGAAAGCCGCGCCTCGGCGCGACGTCGGCTCGCACCGTGCGCAAGGTGCTGTCGATGGCCCTGGAAGAGGCCGTGCAGCGAGGACGGCTCGGCCGCAACCCGGTCGCCCGGACCCAGCCACCGCGGCGGGACCGGATGCGACGCCAGCTCGGCTGAACCCTCGTCGAGGCTCGCCGCTTCCTGGCCGCCTCGCCGATCATCGGCTGGCCGCGGCGTTCCAGCTCTCCCTCGTCACCGGGTTGCGCCGCGGCGAGCTGCTCGCCCTCCGCTGGAGCGACGTCGACCTCGACGCCCACAGCCTGACCGTGCACCAGCAGCTAGCGATCGAGCGTGGGCGGCCGGTGGTCAAGCAGCTCAAGACCGAGCACGCCGACCGCGTCGTCACGTTCGGGCCGTCGACCGCGGCCGTGCTCGTCGCCCATCGCCAGCGGCAGGAGACCGAGCGCCGGATGCTGCGCGAGGCATGGGAGGACACCGACCTGGTGTTCACCAACCCCGTCGGCGGATGGATCGACCCGAGCAACTTCGGCCGCGTGATGGATCGGCTGATCGCCGACGCCGGCGTGCCGCGGATCACACCCAAGGGCCTCCGCCACACGGCCCAGTCCGTCTGGCGGGTGGGCGTCGGTGACGACAAGGTGACGCAGGAGCGACTCGGCCACGCCGACATCGGCATCACGCTGAACACGTACACCCACACCGTGAGCGAGCAGCACCGCGCGGCGGGGGAGCGCCTCGACGAGGTGTTCGGATCGTGAGGCATACCGTGGCCGTCATGCGGATTGAACGCGACCCCGAGGTTCAGGCCTGGTATCTCACCCTCTCCGACGCACCGATGGACAGGACGGTCCAAGTCTCAGACGAGGTCGCAGTCGACGTCGACGAGACAGGCGACGTTGTCGGCGTTGAGTTCCTCCTGGCGCCGGGGACCATCGAGCCACCGGTGCGCGAAGCGCTGTTCGCTCGGTTCCCGGCGGTCGAGCGAGCCCTGGCTGAACTGCATTCCGCCGCCGCCTGACTTCGCCGGGTTGCTTTGCGACGATGAGCGACGAGCAGCACAACGACCCGTCGACGGGGTTCGTGATCGGGCTGGCGCTGCTGATGGGGTCGGTGGTGGCGTGGGCTTTGACGCTCGTTGAGGCCAAAGCCGCGAAGGACCCGGACGACGGCGTCGGCTCCGGAGCGTCAGCGATACAGATTTCGCAGCTGGTCGACGAGGGATGCTTGCCGTGATGCCGTGGGCGCTGGCCAGCGTTGGGCTGAGTCTCTTGTCGATCGGGGTGCTCGTGGCGGCGCGCCGCTGAGGCTGCTACTCCGGCGCCGGTGCGCGCCATCGGCGCCGGGGCACGAGGCCAGGGTCAGGGCTTGGTAGTGCGTTGAGATTTCCGGCCCATCCCCGCATGGGGGGACACACGGCCCGACCTCACGGCCGTGAACACTTTCCCGGGCTTGGTCGTCCGGGTGACGGCGGCCTTGGCGCGCTTCGTCGTCGCCTTCGCCGCGCTCGTGGCGCTCCTTGCTGCGGCGGCCGACTCTGAACTGGCAGAGCTTGCGTCCCTGCCGCCCTCAAATCGGCGGTGGGCCGCCTGGGGGCTGATGCCGACAATGCGGGCGATCGACCGCCAGGGGACGCCCGCCGTTCGCGCCTGCGCGACGGCGGAGCGCAACTCGAGCTCGGCGGCTGCATGGGCGGTGGTCGGCGTTTATCGGGGTCCCGTGACCGAAGAGCGCAGCCGGCATCAACGTCGCCATCGAGGCACGTTACGCGCGAGCCCGAGAGGGTTCAGTCCAGGCCGTACTGGCGGTAGTAGTCCTCTTGCTCGGCGTGGTGGGCACGGGCGTCACTGGTGTGTCGCTCCTGGTCGAAGTCGGGGGCGTCCTTGATCGCCTGCTTGCTCATCGAGACGAACACCTTTCGTTCGTCGAGATCGACGCGGTTGACGACACCGGCCGGGATCATCCGCTTCTTGCCGAAGGTCCAAAACCCCGTGTCGACGACCAGGCAGCTGTCGGCTGCTTCAGCGGACGCTTCGTCGATCTTGCCGATGTGCCCGTCCGTTGCCTCGACCTCGAAGCCCGTGAGATCGACGGGCTCGGCGGTAAAGATGTCGATCCGGTAGGTGTAGATGTCGGTCATCTCGTGCTCCTGTCTCTCACCACCTGGAGGTGGTGTCGATGCCGGGCGGGCGGCCCGACGGCTG
>Ga0136617_10001966_pt1 | contig 18358 bp, 21 predicted proteins | sample AntDrymUQ3222106_2_FD_129672 | JGI IMG/M metagenome (GOLD analysis project Ga0136617, IMG submission 129672) | Polar desert sand microbial communities from Dry Valleys, Antarctica - metaG UQ322 (21.06) | ecosystem: Environmental > Terrestrial > Soil > Desert | place: Antarctica: Dry Valley... | reverse complement strand
GCACGCCGTGCGCGTGCATCCCGTGGGGCCAGGCGCGATTCGCGTCGACGTTGGCGCGCGCAGCGTGGACTTGACCGTTCGCGCGCACGACGAGCGCATGATCGTCGGCACCGGCGACGCGGCGTTTCCGGCGACGGTCATTGCCGATGGCGAGGACCGGCACGTCTTCACGCAACGAGGGCGCCGGAAGCTCGTGTTTTATGATGCTCTTGCGCACGCAGGCGAAGCCGATGAAGAGCGCGGCCATTTGACGGCGCCAATGTCCGGCGCGATCATCGCCGTCCATGTGCAGACGGGCGATCGGGTGGAACAAGGAGCGCCGCTGATCGTCCTCGAAGCGATGAAAATGGAGCACACGATCGTGGCGCCCACGGCGGGAGTCATCGTCGCGATCAACTACAAGGTGGGCGAGCGCGTACCCGAAGGGGCCGATCTCGTGGATCTCGACGTTGCCGATTGAACGCCCTGCGCCCACGAACTCCACCGATGTCAGAACCTTTCACATTGCCGACGCGCGTCAGGCTCATCGAAGTGGGACCGCGTAACGGTCTGCAAAACGAAAAAACGCTGGTGCCGACCGAGGTCAAAGTGGCGTTGATCGATCTCCTCACCGTCGCGAGCGAAGGCGTTGTCTATCTGCTGCACGGGCTTGGGCTAGAGACCGGTGTCGATATGACCAAGTTGCGGCGAGCAGGCCACTATATTTCCGAGTTCCTCGGGCGACCTCAGGTTTCTCGCGTCGCGCGCGCACTGCACGCGAAAGAGCCGCTGGCCGCGGTGGTTAGCTAAAGGCGCCATTGACGACGCAAACCTCCGGCGATCGTGTGCCCTCGCCGTGCGTCAGCGTCTGCGCGATGGACCCTATGAGCGGTCTGTGCACCGGTTGCTTGCGTACGCTCGCGGAAATTGCCGAGTGGAGCATCCTCGAAGACGACGAGCGCCGCGCCATCTGGGCAGCGCTGCCGCTGCGCCGCAGCGCTTCCGCGATCGCAACCACTGACACGACCGACGTTGATGGCGACCGCTGACTGGTATTTCGACTTCGTTTCACCGTTTGCGTATCTGCAGAGCGAGCAGTTGGCGGTGCTCGGGCCGAAGCTTCGCGTGCGATACAGGCCGGTACTGTTCGCCGCCTTGCTGCGCGCGCACGACCATAAGGGTCCCGCGGAAATTGCCGCGAAGCGCGCGTTCACTTATCGGTTCGTCGTGTGGCAAGCGAAGCGGTTGGCAATTCCACTGAGGATGCCGCCCGAACATCCGTTCAACCCGTTACCCCTGCTCCGGCTGGCGATTGTTTGCGATTGCGCGCCGGACGCAGTCCAGCGCATTTTTCGCTTTGTGTGGCGCGACGGCCGCTTGCCCGATTTGCCCCTCGAATGGGCGGAGCTTGCACACGAACTCGGCGTGCCGGACGCGGCCACCAGCATTGCCCGACCCGAGGTCAAGGAGGCGTTGCAGCGCAACACCGACGAGGCAATCGCGCGCGGCGTATTCGGCGTGCCGACGCTCGTCATCGACGACGAGCTTTTCTGGGGCTTCGACGCAACGCAGATGGCCGCGGATTTCTTCGCTGCGGGCTGTCTGTGGTCGGACCCGGAATTTGCGCGCGTAGCGTCGTTGCCGGTCGGCGCGACGCGTTCCGCGTCCAAGACGGCAACCGCTCTGACGAAGAAATCCTGATCGCGGCTATCGGTCAAAGGCTTTCTGCGCCCCCGATACCAAGTGCCCGTCTGACTTCGCGCGCCGTCGCGAGGGCCTCGTCAAGTGTTGCGCCCAGGCATGTCACGTGGCCCATCTTGCGTTTGCGCCGCGGCTCGGCTTTGCCGTAGAGATGGAGCTTCGCCTGCGGTTGGCACAATACGTCGCGCCACGGCGGTTCGCGTGCCGTTTTGGCGTCCGCGTCGGCGAACCAGATGTCGCCGAGCAAGTTCACCATGACCGCTGGCGTATATTGCCGGGTATCTCCCAATGGCAGGTCCGCCAGCACGCGCACCTGCTGTTCGAACTGCGAGGTGACGCACGCATCGATCGTATAGTGGCCGCTGTTGTGCGGCCGCGGCGCGATCTCATTGACGAGCAACGCACCGTCCTCGCCGACGAACATCTCGACGCACAGAACGCCACGGTAATCGAGCGCCGTGGCGATACGCGTCGCCAGAGCGCAGGCGTGCGCGCTTAACGCAGGCGGCAGCCGCGCAGGCGCGATCGACACGTCGAGGATATGGTCGCGATGCCGGTTCTCCGCCACCGGCCAGAATGCCGTTTCCCCGCGCTCGTTGCGGGCGACGATCACTGAAATCTCGATGGATAGCGGTACCCACCGCTCCAGGACACAAGGGGCGCCCAAGGTCTCGATCGCGGCCACTGCGTCGGTTGGTTGCTCGCAGGCGATCTGCCCCTTGCCGTCGTAGCCGAAACGCGCGGTTTTAACGACCCCGGGAAAAAACCCGGCACCCGCGTTGCGTGCGTCGGCGTCGGTGCGCAGGATGAGGAACGGCGTGACTGGAAAGCCGTGCCCGGACAGGAACATCTTTTCGCTGATTCGGTCCTGTGCAATGGCGACACTCGCCGCCGCTGGCGTGACGCGCGCTGTTCGCGAGAGAAATTCGAGCGCCGCCGCCGGAACGTTTTCGAACTCGGTCGTCGCGGCGGCGACGAGCGCGGCGAGTTCCGCGAGCGCAGGCGGATGCAGATAATCAGCCGTTATATGCCGGTCGGCAACCGTGCCCGCGGGACTTGCCGACCCCGGGTCGAGCACGGCAACCTTGTAACCCAGGCTTTGCGCGGCCATGCAGAACATGCGGCCCAATTGGCCACCGCCCAGCAAACCGAGCCAGCTGCCGGGCGGAATCGGGGCGGCCACTAAGCGATTACCCGGAGGGTTTGGCACCGTCCGGCGGCACCCGCATCATGCGCGCAGTGCTCGTTTGCTTTAGCCGAAACGCCCCGAGCTTCTTGGCCACTGCGGGATCGGTGGCGGCGATCAGTGCGATTGCAAACAAGGCAGCGTTGGCGGCTCCCGCCTCGCCGATGGCGAACGTGGCGACTGGCACGCCTTTGGGCATCTGGACAATGGAGAGCAGCGAGTCTTCGCCGCGCAAGTATTTGGACGGTATCGGAACGGCCAGTACGGGTACGATCGTCTTTGCCGCAAGCATGCCCGGCAGATGGGCGGCGCCACCGGCGCCGGCGATGATCGCGCGCAGTCCGCGCGGTCCGGCATCCTCGGCGTACTCGAACATGTCGTCGGGCATCCGATGCGCCGACACGATGCGGGGTTCGTTGGGTATGGCGAACGCGTCGAGCTGCACGACGGCGTGGCGCAGGATTTCCCAGTCGCTGTCGCTGCCCATGACCACTCCGACCAACGGCGCTGCCTTGCGTAGTGCCATTCGTCCCCCTTATTGTTGTGGCGCGTCGAAGGAAAATGAGTGGGAATCGACCCGAATTTTAACAAGAAGCTCCGCCATTATCTCGTCTATTTTGGTATGAGTTCAACGAGTCTGGAACGATGTTTGCGTTACCCTTGTCTTTCCAAGCGCTTATCCGAATCCGCGATCCGATGCCCCGCCTATCCACGCTTTCCGTGTATCGCAACGCTGTTGCGCTCCTGGCCGCCCTGGTGTGGCCCGGTGCAGCGGCCCTCGCTCAATCCGACGCGGATTTTCTGGCCGCAAAGGCGGCGTTCGAGCGCGCGGACCGGGGGCGGCTGCACGCACTCGCGCCGAAGCTCAGCGATCACGTTCTTGCACCGTACGTCGCGTATTGGCAATTGAAGCTCTCGCTCGACGAAGCGACGCATGACAGCGTCCGTGCGTACGTCTCCATTTATCCCGGCGCGCCGTTTGCCGAGCGCTTGCGCGGCGATTGGCTGAAAATGCTCGCCAAACGCGGCGATTGGAACGGGTTCGCTCGTGAATACTCGCCAGCTCCCGGGGAAGATACCGAGCTCGCCTGCTACGGCATCCAGTACCGCCGGCAGCGCGATGGCGCAAGTGAACTTGGTGCTGCGCGTGCGCTCTGGTTCACCGGCCAGGCGACACCGGAGGCATGCGAACCGCTGTTCGCGGAGCTTCAGAGCCGCGGTGATCTGACGGTGGCGGATCGTCGCGCGCGCTTGCGGCTGGCATCCGAAGCCGGCAACGTGCGACTCGCGCAGACGATTGCCAGCGAGTTGCCAACCCGCGACCGGATCACCGAGCGCGAATTCCGCGAAATCATTCGCGATCCGCAGCGGGCCATGGCGAAAGGCGAGTTCGCATGGGCGACGGCGGGAGGCCGCGAACTGGCGCTGTTCGCGCTCGAGCGTGCGGCGAGGGCCAATGCGGCAACGGCGCGGCTAGCGTGGGTCAACTGGCGCGACAAGCTGCCTCCGGCCGATCGCAGCTACGGCAGCGCGCGCCTCGGCTTCCACGCGGCGCGGCAACTGCATCCGTCGGCCAATGACTGGTACCGCGAGGCGGGAGAGGTCACGTTGCCGGCCGAGGCTCACGCCTGGCGCGCGCGCGCCGCTTTGCGCGCGACGGCATGGGACGATGTGCTCGCCGCCATCGACGCGATGCCCGAAACGCTGCGGCAGGACGCGGATTGGCGCTACTGGCGCGCGCGCTCTCTCGCCGCCAACGGCAAACTCGACGACGCCAAGGCGATCTATGTGGTGCTGGCGTCTGAAACGAGCTTCTACGGGATGCTCGCCGCGGAGGCGCTGGGCCGGCCCTTCGCGATTCCCAAAAGCCTGCCGCTTGAGCCTTCCGCGATGGAGCTCGCGGCATTCGGTGCACGGTCCGACGTCAAGCGCGCAGTGAAGCTCGCCCAGCTCGACCTGCGGCTGGAATCGCAACGCGAGTGGTTTCACGTTGTCCGTACGCTGCCCGACGAGGCGTTGCTGCTGGCGGCGGACTACGCTCGGCGCGCCGGACTCTACGACCGCTCGATCAACACCGCCGACCGCACGATCGCACGCCATGATTTCGCGCTGCGCTACCTGACGCCGTTTCGCGACGAATTCGACGCGGCGGCGCGCGATCATGATGTCGACATCGCCTTTCTGTACGCCATCGCTCGCCAGGAGTCGCGCTTCGTTCGCGATATCGTTTCGTCGGCTGGTGCCTCGGGACTCATGCAACTGATGCCGGCGACGGCGCGCTGGGTCGCGAAGCAACTGGGGCGCAGCGACTACGCGCCTGCGCAGATTGCGAACGTCGACATCAATACGCAGTTCGGAGCGTACTACTTCAAGCACTGGTACGAGCGTCTGGATCGCATGCCGGCGCTCGCGGCCGCTGCGTATAATGCGGGGCCGGGACGCGCGCAGGCCTGGCGGCCTTTGCTCCCGATCGAAGGGGCGGTGTGGGTCGAGACGATACCCTTCAACGAAACGCGCGACTACGTCAAAAAAGTGCTCGCAAACTCGATGGTGTATGCGCACGCTTTGAGCGCGCCGCAGCAGACGCTTACCGCACGCCTGGGCGTCGTCGCGCCGCGCGCCGTCGTGACCGCCGCGCCAGCCAGCGTGAATTGACCGTCTGGCATGGCCCCGTCCGAGGTTGTCGTGCTGGGCGGCAGTGGCTTTGTCGGCCGCCATGTCGTGGCCAAGCTCGTCAACCGCGGCCATCGGGTCCGGGTTCCGACGCGCCGGCGCGAGGAAGCCAAGCACTTGATCCTGCTGCCGACGGTGCGCGTCGCCGATTCCGACGTGCACGACCCCGCGGTGCTGGTCCCGTTGCTGCGCGGGGCGGCGGCGGTGGTGAACTTGATCGGCATCCTGAACGAGGCGGGACGCGAAACTTTCGAGCGTGCGCACGTCGATCTGGCGCGCACGGTGATCACCGCATGCAAGTCGGCAGGGGTAAGTCGCTTGCTGCACATGAGCGCGCTCAACGCCAGCGGGCAAGGCCCGAGCCAGTATCTGCGCTCCAAAGGCGAAGCCGAAGCGATGGTCGCGGCATCCGGGCTCGACTGGACCATCTTCCGACCCTCGGTGATCTTCGGCCGCGAGGACGCGTTTCTCAATCTGTTCGCGCGGCTTTCACGGATATTCCCCGTCATCCCGCTCGGCGGCGCCAATGCGCGGTTTCAACCGGTGTACGTCGGTGACGTCGCGCACTGTTTTGCGCATGCCCTGGATGATCCGTTGACCTCTGCTCAACGTTACGATTTGTGCGGGCCGCGCGTGTATACGCTGCGCGAGCTCGTTCGCTACGTGGGCGAGTTGTCCGGCGCGCCGCGGCCGATCCTACCCCTCCCGCACGTTCTTGCGCAGATGCAAGCCATGTTGCTCGAAGTTCTTCCGGGAAGGCTCATGAGTCGCGACAACCTGGCGTCGATGGGCAAGGACAACGTGTGCGATGGACCCTTCCCCGCGGTGTTCGGCGTGCAGCCCAGGGCGCTCGAAACCGTGGCGCCCGAGTACTTGGCACCGACTGCGCTCAAAAGTCATTACGATCGCTATCGGACAACCGGCGGACGGTAGAGGGGTACGCGAGCGCGCTCCCGGCGGGCCGGGTGTCCACCACAACCGGTCAAAACAGCCCTCACCAACGGGCGGCGTGGGCGCGTGCTCGCGCAATGTGCGCAAGGCACTCGACGACGCGGCGAAGTACGGGCATTCTCACGCTCGTCGGGCCGCCTTAACGACTGGCGCAACGCATCGGACAATGGGGCGTCCTTTTGCGGGCACGGATAATTCCCCACGTTGAGTCGCCGAACCAAATGTCCCGCGAAAGCGAAAAAATTGCTGGCTGATCACGTCTCCCACGCCGCGGCGCGGCCTCGTGTGACGGGTCTTGCCGCAAAAAGGAGAGCCAGTTGGCGGACCTGATCGAAGTGCGGGATCTGTCAATCGAATTTGACAATCGCGGCACCATGGTGCCCGCGCTCGATCGAATTTCGTTTAGCATCCGCGCCGGTTCGACCTTGGCTCTGGTCGGCGAGTCGGGATCGGGCAAGTCGGTCACGGCGCAGGCGATGATGGGCATCCTTCCCAAGACTGGCCACGTTACGTCGGGCGAGATCCTGTTCGCCGCGCCCGAATCGACGAAGCCGCCGGTCGACATCACGCGGCTGCCTCCCGACGGCTCGAGAATGCGCGGAATTCGCGGCCGCCACATCTCGATGATCTTCCAGGAGCCGATGACGTCGCTGTCGCCATTGCACACAATCGGCGATCAAGTGAGCGAGACGCTTTTTTTGCACGACAGGATCGGGCAGCGTGAAGGCATGGCCCGAACCGAAGAAATGTTGCGCCTGGTAGGCTTTCCCGATCCCGCGCGTGCGCTACGCAATTACCCGTTCGAGCTTTCCGGCGGCCTGCGCCAGCGCGCGATGATCGCCATGGCCCTGGTGTGCCGGCCCTCGTTACTGATCGCCGACGAGCCGACGACGGCGCTTGACGTGACGATCCAGGCACAGATCCTGGCGCTCATCAAGGAGCTGCAGGCGAAGCTCAACATGGCGGTGCTCATCATTACGCACGATCTCGGCGTGGTCGCGAACCTGGCGGAGGAGGTCGTGGTTCTCTATGAAGGGCGCGTCATGGAAAAAGGCACGATCCGCGCGCTGTTCGAACGGCCCGCGCATCCTTATCTGCAGGCCCTGCTGCGCGCCGTGCCGCATTTCGACATGAAGCCGGGCGAGCGTCTCGTTTCCATTCGCACGGTCGACCACCAGACGGGGCCGCTGGTGGAGAAGAACGAGCCGTGGCCTGCCGACGCCGACGCGATTCACCTCAAGGTGAGCGGCGTGAGCAAATCATTCGAGGCGCGCGCGAGCGGGTTTTTGGGGCGACGCAAGGGGCCCGCATTCCGCGCGGTCGATGACGTGAGCCTTTCGATTCCGCGCGGCGAGTGCTTCGGGCTCGTCGGCGAATCCGGTTGCGGGAAGACGACGCTCTCCAAGGTCATCATGCGCGCGCTCGAGCCCGATAGCGGCGAGATCCTGTACAACGACCGGGGCAAGACGCTGGACGTCGCGCGGGCCAAGGACGACGAGCTGATGCGTTTTCGCCGGCGCGTGCAGTACATCTTCCAGGATCCCTTCGGCAGTTTGAGCCCGCGAATGACCGTGTTCGACATCCTGCGCGAGCCGCTCATCATTCATTCCATTGGTGACGCCGACTATCGAGCCGAGATGGCGAAGGAATTGATGCGGCTCGTGGGGCTCGACCCGCGTTTCTTGAATCGGTATCCGCACAGCTTTTCCGGCGGGCAGCGCCAGCGCATCGGCATCGCCCGCTCGCTCGCTTTGAAGCCCGATCTCGTGCTCTGCGATGAACCGGTGTCCGCGCTTGATGTGTCGATCCAGGCGCAGATCCTGAACTTGCTCAAGGACCTGCAGGCGGAGCTAGGCCTCACTTACCTTTTCATCTCGCACAACTTAGCGGTCGTCGACTACATCGCCGATAAGATTGCGGTTATGTGCCGCGGCCGCATCGTCGAAATCGCGCCGCGCGAGGTGCTCTTTCGCAACCCGGTCCACCCGTACACGCTGGGTCTGCTCGCCGCGGTTCCGTATCCCGATCTAGGGCGTAAGCTCGACCTCGCCGCCGTCTTGGACGGGGCGGCGCGCAGCCCGGAGGAATGGCGCGCGCCGTTTGCCTGGACGCCGACGAGCGCCGGCGAACTGGTCGACATCGGCGAGGGTCACTGCGTGCGCATGCAAACAGGCGCCGCTCCGGAAAGGCTTGTCGCATGATCCACTTGGTCAGAAGGTCCGTATGTGTCGCGGTTGCCGCGCTGTTGCTGGCAACAGGGACCCGCGCTGCAGAGCCGCCGACGCTGGCGGAGGATGTGACCGCGGGCAAGCTGCCGCCGGTCGCGCAGCGGCTCCCGAAGACGCCGCTCGTTGTCGACGTGAAGCGCCCCGGCTGGTCGCCCGGGCGCTACGGCGGAGAGTTGCGCACGTTGCTGGCCAAGGACCGCGATATCCGCATGATGGTCGTCTTCGGCTATGCGCGGCTCGTGGGATACGACGAGCACCTGCAGCTCGCGCCCGATTTGCTGGAGCGCGTCGACAACGTGGGCAGCCGCGCATTCACATTGCACCTGCGTCCCGGACACAAATGGTCCGATGGCCATCCCTTCACAGCCGCGGATTTTCGCTACTACTGGGAGGATGTCGCGAACAATAAAGACCTCTCTCCCTTCAGTCTGCCGCAGGCGTTGCTGGTGCGCGGTCGCGGTCCGAAATTCGAGGTGCTCAACGACACGACGGTGCGTTTTACGTGGGACGAGCCGAACCCGCAGTTCTTGACCGCGCTCGCCGCGCCGAGTCCGCTTTACCTCTTTCGTCCCGCACATTACTTGCGCCAGTTTCATCCGCGCTACGTGGGTCTTGACAAGGCCAACGCGCAGGCGAAAGACGCGGGCTCGCGCAACTGGGCGGGCTTGCATGCGAAGAAGGACGACCAGTACCGCTTCGACAACCCCGACTTGCCGACCTTGGAACCGTGGATCAATACCACGCCGTTGCCGTCGACCCGCTTCGTGCTCGTGCGCAACCCCTACTTTCACCGCGTCGATGCGACTGGGCAGCAGCTCCCGTACATCGGCCGCGTGATCGTCAATATCACCGACGACAAGTTGATCCCGGCGAAAACCGGCGCGGGCGATATCGACCTGCAGGCGCGCTACCTGCGCTTCGACCATTACACCTTCTTGAAACAGGGCGAGAAACGCAAGAACTATCAAGTCCTGCTGTGGGAGAAGGCGCTTGGGTCGCAGATGGCGCTTTACCCGAACTTGAACGCCGACGATCCGGAATGGCGCGCGCTGATGCGCGATGTGCGCTTTCGGCGCGCGCTATCGATAGCCGTCAATCGGCACGAGGTCAGCGAGGTCGTCTATTTCGGACTCGCGAAGGAATCCAGCAACACGGTATTGCAGCGCAGCCCGTTGTTTCGGCCGGAGTTTGGCACGGCGTGGACTCAGTTCGACTTGAAGGCGGCCAATGCGCTGCTGGATACGATCGGGCTCACCAAGCGCGACGAGCGCGGCATCCGGCTCTTGCCGGATGGGCGTCCGATGGAGCTCATCGTCGACACGTCGGGTGAGAGCACGGAGGAAACCGACGTGCTGGAACTCCTCCGCGATAGCTGGCGCAAGGTCGGCATCGCGCTATTTTCCCGGCCTTCGCAGCGCGAGGTGTTTCGCAAGCGCGCGTATTCCGGGAAGTCGATGATGTCGATCTGGTGGGGTCTCAACAACGGTATCCCGACACCGGAAATGAGCCCGCACGAGCTGGCGCCGACCCAGCAGGAGCAGTTGCAATGGCCGATGTGGGGGCAATACTACGAACAGAACAAGAAAGGCGGCGAGGCGCCTGTGCTACCGGCGGCGCAGGAGCTCGTTGCACTTTACGACTCTTGGCGCGTGTCGGAGACGGACGAAGAGCGCGAGCGGATTTGGCTGCGCATGCTGGAAATCCATGCCGACCAGGTCTTTACCATCGGCATCGTCACCCGGGCGCTGCAGCCGATCGTCGTCCATGATTCTCTCCGCAACGTCCCCAAGGAGGGCATCTATAGCTGGGATCCCGGGTCGTACTTCGGCATGTACCACCCGGACACGTTTTGGATCGACCCCAAAGCGCCTCGCTAGTGTCCTGCCTGGGGAATAGCTTGCACGACGAGAGTAGGCACTAAATGCTGCGCTACGTCGTGCAGCGCGTGCTGCTCATGATCCCGACGATGATCGTCATCAGCATCATCGTCTTCGTGATCATCCAGTTGCCGCCGGGGGACTATCTCGAGAGCTACATCGCCGAGCTGCAGGCGCAGGGCGAATCGGTCGACCCGCAGAAGATCGCGTTCCTGCGCGAGCACTATGGGCTCGACAAATCGCTGGTCGAGCAGTATCTCCGCTGGGCGGGCGGCATGCTCGTCGGCGATTTCGGATATTCATTCGAATTCAACATGCCGGTGAACAAGGTGGTCGGCGACCGGATGTTCTTGACGATCATCGTATCGGTCGTGACCATCGTGTTCACGTGGATCGTGGCCTTCCCCATCGGCATCTACTCGGCGACCCACCAATACAGTTGGGGCGACTACGGGCTGTCGTTTCTCGGCTTTCTCGGTATTGCCATCCCGAATTTCATGCTCGCGTTGGTGATGCTGTACCTCGCCAACGTCTTTTTCGGCACGTCGATCGGCGGACTGATGGCTCCGGAGTACATCGACCAACCTTGGTCCTGGGGCAAAGTCCTCTCGATCCTCGAGCACAGTTGGGTTCCGGTGGTCGTGATCGGCCTGAGCGGAACCGCCGGCATGATCCGCCGCCTGCGCGCCAATCTGCTGGACGAGTTGCAAAAGCAGTACGTCGTGACGGCGCGCGCGAAGGGCCTGCCGCCGCGCAAGGTGCTGTACAAGTACCCGCTACGCATGGCGCTTAATTTCTTCATTTCCGACATCGGAAGCCTCTTGCCTAGCATCATCTCGGGGGCCGAAATCACTGCCGTCGTGTTGTCGTTGCCCACGACTGGGCCGATGTTGCTCAGCGCGTTGCGCAGCCAGGACATGTACCTCGCCGGGTCGTTTCTTATGTTCTTGGCACTCTTGACCGTAGTCGGCGTGTTGATTTCCGATCTCGCGCTGGTGGCGCTCGACCCGCGCATTCGGCTCTCCGGAGGAGTGGCGCGATGAGCGCAGCGGATGTCGCCCCAGTTGCCGGAGAAGTCGACCATTTCGTCTCCACCGAGCCGTTCGATCCGACGTCGGCGACGCGGCTGACACCCGAACAGGAAGACTTCTACCTCGCTTCGCAGTGGAAGCTCATGTGGTGGAAGTTCAAGCGCCATCGTGTCGCCGTCGTGTCGGGAATCATTCTGTTGCTCATGTACGCGTCGACGCTCGTAACGGAGATCCTGGTCCCGTACAACCTCCACACCCGCAACACGAACTTCATCTATGCGCCCCCGCAAGAGGTCCACTTATTCCATGAGGGACGCCTCATTCGACCTTTCGTCTACGAGCTCAAGAAGACGCTCAACATGGAGACCTTGCGTCGCGACTACGTTGAGGACAAATTGCAGCCGCATGCGTTGCGCTTCTTCTGCTCCGGCGATCCATACGAGTTCTGGGGCCTCGTTGAGATGTCGTTCCACCTCGTTTGCCCCGAACAGGGCGCGACGTTGTTCCTCCTGGGCACCGATCGCCTGGGTCGGGATGTGCTCTCGCGCATTTTCTACGGCGCTCGGATATCGCTCACCATCGGCCTCCTCGGCATCGTCATCAGCTTTGCCCTGGGCTTACTGTTCGGCGGCCTGGCCGGCTATTTCGGCGGCTGGATCGATAATGCTGTCCAACGGTCGATCGAGATCATCCGCTCGTTCCCGGAGCTGCCGTTGTGGATGGCGCTCTCCGCGATCCTGCCGGTGACGTGGAGCCCGATCCTCATCTATTTCGGCATCACGGGCATCCTGGCGATGCTCGATTGGACCGGCCTCGCGCGGGCGGTGCGCTCGAAGCTACTGGCGCTGCGCGAAGAGGATTACGCTACGGCCGCGCGCTTGATGGGTGCAAAACCGCAGCGGATCATCACCCGGCATTTGCTGCCGGGGTTCATGAGCCATCTGATCGCCACGGCCACGCTGTCGATCCCGGGCATGATCCTGGGCGAGACGGCGCTGAGCTTCCTCGGCATCGGGCTACGCCCGCCGATCACGAGCTGGGGCGTGCTGCTCAACGAAGCGCAGAACATCAACGTCGTCGCGCTCTATCCGTGGCTATTGATGCCGGTGGTGCCGGTGATCATCGTCATCCTGGCGTTCAATTTCTTCGGCGATGGGTTGCGCGACGCTGCGGATCCGTATCGCTAACGCACAGGACTGACGTTATCGAAGAGAACCGAGGTGCCGATTCATGTGTGCATATTCAGCACGACCAGTGATAGTCCACAAGCCTCACCGCTGTTGTTAGCCGAGTGCACCTTCAGTGAGAGGAGAGACACCCCGGTATCGAGAGGCCGGCTCGTAGCGTATTCTTAACCTCCACGTACAATCGAAAGATTGGCCGGTGTCGTAGTAGAGGATAGGTGATGCTTACAACGCGCGGCGTCGGACTTCTCCTCATTTCTCTGGTGGCGGGTTGCGCGGGGGTGGCGCGCGCGCCGCTCGAGACGCCCGCGATCCAGGCCGTTGCGCGCGAGCCAATCGTCTCCCCGACCGTCTCGCCGCGCGAGGCTTCTCAGACTAGCGCGACGCAGCCTGCGGCCGTCGCCGTCGACCCGATCGTTCCGCCAGCCGCGCCGCCCGTGGCCACTGCGCCTGGTCAGAGCGTTGCAAAAGCCGAAACTCCCGCCGCCAAGGCCCCGGCAAAGGTGCTTCCCTCGCGCGCGTCATCGGAGCAGGTTCGAAAGCAGGAGAGCACTCCTCCCGCCGTTGTGAAGCCGGCGGCGGCACCGTCGCTGGATCTCAAGTCGCTTGAGACGCGCCTCAAAGAAACACAAGCCATCGGCGTGTTCACTAAGCTCGCGCTCAAGAATCAGGTCGATGACTTGCTGAACCAATTCCGCGCGCACTATCAGGGAAAGCAGAAAACCTCCCTCGTCGAGCTGCGGCGCGGGTACGATCGGCTGCTCCTTAAGGTTCTCGCTCTGCTACAGGACGCCGACCCATCGCTCGCCGGTTCTATCGTGGCGTCGCGCGAAGCCATCTGGAACATTCTTGCCGATCCGGCTAAGTTCGCAACCGTCTAATCGCTCGCAGGAGAAGCACTGTGATTGAACGTATCAAGCGCTGGGCCCCGATCGTCGTGCTGGCGACGGTGTTCGCCGTACCGGCGCTCGCCGCAGATGACGCAGCGCTCCGGAAGGACTTGACCGCCGTGATCGCGCTCCTGGGCTTGCCGTGCGGCGAGGTCGTCGCCGCCACACGGGTGAAGGACAACGAACACATCGCAACTTGCAAGGATGGCAAACGCTACCGGGTATTTCTCAACGCCGAGGGTCGGGTCGTCGCGCAGAAACAGTAACAAACCTAGCTAGCACACGGTACGTTCCGCGAAATTGCGATCTACGAGGACGTAGCTTCTTCGCTTTTGCCGTTCAGATCGTCGGCGATAAGACGAAATTGCTCCAACGCCGCCTCCAAATCGTCGACGATCTCCTGCGCGATCACTTCCGGCGCAGGCAGATTGTCGGAGTCTGCGAGCGATTCGTCTTTGAGCCAGAAGATGTCCAGGCTTGCCTTGTCCCGGACGATCAGCTCGTCGTACCCATAAACTCGCCACCTGCCGTTCGCCCCCGTCTCTCCGCTCGTGGGAAGAGGATCGGGATGATGCGACTTCTCGTCGAACCACGTCGGCTTCCGATCATGTCGATTGGCCGGGTTGTATAGACGTACGAATTCGTCCAGGTCTTCGCGCTTCAGCGGGTCCGTCTTCAGCGTGAAGTGCTTGTTGGTGCGCAGGTCGTAGATCCAGAGCTTTTTGGTCCACGGGGTTTCGTTCGCGGGCTTCTTGTCAAAGAACAGCACGTTGGCCTTTACGCCCTGCGCATAGAACAGGCCCGTGGGCAGGCGCAGCAGAGTGTGCACGTCGCATTCGTGCAGCAGCTTGCGGCGAATGGTCTCGCCGGCGCGTCGGCGACCTGCGTATGAACGACACCGGGACCCTGGTCTTCGCCCGGGACGGCGATCGGCGCGAGCGTCAGCCATGCCAACAATGCCTCGGGACGATGGAACGCGAACACCGGGCGTGACCGCGCGTCCGGGTCCTGGCCGTTGGTGAAACGGGTCTCGACGCCGGTGGACTGGTAGGCGTACGGGAGGGGCCGCATCCAGGCAGGGAGGCTCGCGGGTAGGCCAGCGACATAGCGCGCGGCCTGGATTTCGACACCGGTCAGCGTGACGCCACGCTTCTTCGCTTCGACGACGCCGGCTGCCTTGCCGTCGAGATAAAGCAGGTAATCGGCATAGCCGTGGCCCGGCAGCGGGAATTCGCGGATCGCTACACCGCGGCTCGCGTGAATATTGGCGTCGGTTGCATTGGTCACCGTCCAGCCGGCCGCCGTGAGCAGTCGATCGATCTCAACACGAGCCTGTTCTTCTGACGACAAACGCCCCTCCCGCGCGGGATGCTAGCACGGGGGCTTACGCAACTTTTACGCTTGCACTCCGTCAACGAGGACGTCTCCGGCCATCGCCGGAGGCGCGCAAGTATTGCTTCTTACGGGCGCTGAGGTCGGCCGGCAAACCGTTCCACACCGCGTCGCACACCCCACCCAAGCGAATACTCTGAACGCAGCGGAAAAGGTCTGCGGTGTAAGGACAGCGAAAAAACTCTGGACCAAGCTACCCAAACCCCAAACTACCTTTGAGCCGGAGATTCTTCGTTCCCTAAGCTTCCCAGGGATCGATTACCGGCACCTTCAGGTCCCGAAAATGTCGCGTATTTCGAGTGGCGAGTGTGGCGCGCCGCGCGAGCGCGATGCCGGCGATCTGCGTGTCGCGAATGTCCACCTGCCGCCCGGCTTTCTGCCGTTCGGCAGCCAAGGATGCGGCTTCAATCGCGGCGGCACTGTCGAAGTCCAGGACGCGGTTTTCGAGTTCCTCTTCCAGCAGCCGAGCGAACGCCGCTTCGAGCGTCTGCTGCCGCCGGCCTTTGGGGAGTACAGCGAGGCCTAGACGGGACTCGAATAGCGTAATGCTGGTGATCCAGACGGATTCGGTGGGCTGGCGATCGAGCCACGAGACTACGGCTACCTCAGGCGTTGTGCGCATTAGCGCTGAGAGCACATTAGTATCGAGAATGATCACTTGCCGAAGTCAGCCGACCGGGGAGGCTGACCGCGCAATTCCGGCAGGTCCGCAGTCAACCCGGCTGTCGCGAAGCGAGCCGCGATGCGCGAACCCAGTTTCGGCAACGGCCGGTTCTCTTCCTTTGCCGCATTGCGCAGGATGTCGCGAACTTCCTCTTCCATGCTGCGGCCGTGGCGCTCGGCTCGGCGCTTCAGCCGCGCTTTGACATTGTCTTCCAAGTCGCGAACGATGATTTGAGCCAAAGCGAGACTCGTAGAAGTGAATTAGCTATCATGATATCACTTACTCCCAGTTCGCGTCACCCTCGCGGCGCCCGCCGCGGCTTGCATTGCAGCGAACCATCCCATAATCTCGACCCGTGACAGTCTGAAGTTGCGAAAAAATGTGCCAAGTACCGCGCCGTAGCGAGGGAGAATCCGCATGCATGCGCCCGCCACTGCCCACGCGGCAACCTTCGACAACCTCCCGCATTTCTTGCGATTCATCGATGAATTCTGTGCGAGAATCGACGCGAACACCGACATCAACTACGCGCTGCGTCTCGCGGTCGAAGAGGTCTGCACGAACCTGATCGAGTATGGCTATGCCGGACTACCGCCTGGTCCCATCGAAGTCACTGCCGAGCGCGGCGATGATCGCGTGACGCTCACGATTCGGGATCGCGCGCCGCCGTTCGATCCGGCAAACTCTCCAGCGCCGGATCTGACGAGCGATCTCGAGCATCGGCAACCGGGAGGGCTAGGCTGGTACTTGGTCAAGCAGTTGATCGACGAAGTTCGCTATACGGCCGACCCTAGGCTGGGCAACGTCCTGACGCTTGTCAAAATGACCGGGAGTTCGCGTGACGTTAGGTGAAACCATGGAGCTCGAAATCAGTTCCTTGGAGGGCGTGACGATCATCGCCATCCGGGGAAATGTCGACGGCCTGACCGCCGATAAGCTGTTGCGCGCGTTGACCGAGCGCGTCACCGACGGAGCGAGCCGCCTCGTGGCGGACTGCGGAGCCCTCGAATACACGAGCAGCGCGGGTCTGCGCTCGCTTTTGAGCGGCGTCAAGCTCGCGCGCCAGCACGGCGGCGATCTGCGCCTGGCGGGGGTGAAGCCGCAGGTGCTGCGCGTGCTCGATCTCTCCGGGTTCACGAGCATTCTCAAACACTATCCCGACGTGCCGAACGCCGTCGCGAGCTTCGCCGTTTGACGTTAGCGCCGTCGATGGCGGCCGCTATGAATCAGGACGCCGCACGATCGCCCGGCGTTGCCGTGGTGATTGGGTCGGGCAGCGTCAAGTGCGCCGCGTCGCTGGGCCTCATCAACGTCTTGAACCGTGCCGGCATCGGCATCGACATGTTGGTCGGCTGCAGCGCGGGTTGCCTGTACGCAACGATCATCGCGAGCGGGAAGACCACCGCGGATGCGATGGAGATGACGCGCGCGCTGTGGACCAGCACGATCACTCGCAAGCACAACCACCGCGCGCTGCTGCGTACGGCGTTTCCCAAGTTGTTCGGCTTCGATTCGCGTTACGGTCTGCGCGACGACACGCTGGTCGTGCAGCGGCTCGAGGCGGCGTTTGGCGATAGCCGCATCGAGAACATGAAGATCCCGCTGCATCTGACCGCGACCGACTTCGCGAACGGAAGCCAGGCGGTCTTTTCGCGCGGCCGCGCCCTCGATGCGATCCGCGCGAGCATCGCCGTTCCATTCCTGTTCAGTCAGTGGCCGATCGACGGCCGCCTCTATCTCGACGGTTACATGTCCGATCCGCTGCCGGTCGGCGTCGCCATGCGCGAGGGCGCGAACATCATCGTCGCAATGGGCTTCGAGAGCCCCTACCAGGACGACATCAACTCGGTTGGCCGCTTTGCGTTCCAGGTGAGCGCGATTCTGTCCAACAACTTATTGAAGTCGCAGTTTTCGTTTCATGGGCTCGCCCATCACGCCGAGATCATCCCGATTATTCCTCAGTTCACGCAACGCATCCGGCTCTTCGACACCGAGAAAATTCCCTACATCATCGAGGAAGGCGAGCGCGCCGCGCAGGAGCAGTTGCCTTATCTCACGCGCTTGCTCGCCGCGCAATCCACAGCGGCGCAGGCTGGCATCGCGTGACGGCTCGCGCTGCTTGCTAATGGGCTGAGGAGCCACCGGTCAAAGGAGACCAGCACAGCAGCAGAGCTGCAATGTCGTCGGTCTGCGGCGCTTCCGTGCAGTGGGCGCGAACCCGCGCGAGCAAGCCCTGCATCAATTCTCGTCCAGGCGCACCCGCGAACGCTTCGAGCGCGGAGCCCAGTCGCGCGTCGCCGTACTGAACCCCGTCGACGTTAGCGGCCTCGGTGAAGCCGTCGGAATAGACGAAAAGACGATCGCCGGCAGCAAGTTGCATGGCGTCGCTCGTGTACACGGTATCGGCAAGCGCACCGACCGGCATCGCCGACGGTGACGCGACCTGCGCGACGCCGCCACTCGCCTTCAAGTGAAATGGAAACAGGTGCCCGGCGCTCGCATACTCGAGGTAACCGGTATCAAGGTGCAACCGGGCGAGGAACACCGACGAAAACATCGAGGTCTCGTTGGCCTTGCACAGTTCTCATACAGGTAACCGCCT
>Ga0136617_10001965_pt1 | contig 18359 bp, 17 predicted proteins | sample AntDrymUQ3222106_2_FD_129672 | JGI IMG/M metagenome (GOLD analysis project Ga0136617, IMG submission 129672) | Polar desert sand microbial communities from Dry Valleys, Antarctica - metaG UQ322 (21.06) | ecosystem: Environmental > Terrestrial > Soil > Desert | place: Antarctica: Dry Valley... | reverse complement strand
ATACATATTGGTAGTATTGGCATATGTTAAGTCTTGTTGCTATTTCTCACACAACAAAGTCCAATGTTTGGGCGGGAAAATCGACTGTATTGTAATTGGACTTATTGTTAAATGCCGCATTGCAATACACATCCTTGCTAACTAATACCTCAAATCAAATTGTTAAAATTACACTTTTTTGTTTTGAAGTATATATTACAAAACTATGGGCATCAACAAATTCTTTTGTTTCGGAATCAATTTGATCATAGAATTTGAGCAAATCTGTGTCCCATGTTTTTGAAGAACCTGAATCATACGCACAAAGAATAGACATGGGCAACGAGAGTTTTTTGCCAAGTACATACTCAAGTTTATGCCATTGCTCCACAAGTCCATGTGAAATAAAATATGCAGACAGATCCGCTGCAACTCTAACTCCTTTTTTGCCTTTGGAAGTAAACATATCTGAGATAGATTTTGTAGCATTAATCCAATTATCAATGTCTGGATTGTTGGGATTTTTGTATATTTCCTCTCCTTTCAATATAATAAGACTACCATCACCAGATTCTTCTTCATGTTGTCGAGTGTTAATTCCATGTTTTTGCATTGATTTTCTTACTTCATCTATAGATTCTGTTGCGGTAAGGTACACCACCCCCCAGTTATTATCCAGCCCGGATTTAACAAAAGCAAAGTGAATATGCTGCATCTCCTCTTTGGTGAAGAAAAAAACACATCCATGCTCTCCCGGCTTTAAGTCATGTAAAAACTCTTCTGGAGACGCATTAACTCTATTTCTGGATTCTCTTGGCATAACCCATGTGTTTTGGATATAATAAATTAATATAAAAATTGTACGATGGTGAGATAAATCTATACTGGCATTTGCAATTGAATTATCTGCTCTAAGAATTTTGCATAAAAAGTCTAGTGAATCAAGTCTTTGCAAGGAATGGAGAACAACTTTGATGTAATAGAATTACAAGAGGCTTTGGTTTGGAGATAACTGAAAAACGAAAGAATCCCATGCCGAATCAAGTCCTGTAGAGTGACCTATCAACATCTCTCGGATAGTTTTATCAACTTTGGAGCGATGCATATTCGTGACTGCGAAAATCCAAAATGAGTGACATGGATGCAGTTCATTTTTATGAGTTCCCATATATTGCGAATTTTCAGTGGCTATCTAGACTTGACGCAAGTTTAGCTTTTTTAATCGACCCACGATATAAGCACGAATGCCCATGACATGCATTGGTTTTTTTGATTGTTTTTTAAAATTGGAAGAGCAGTTGGGAACATCTTCTATATCAAAAAGTCTGGTTATAAGCAAGGTATTGGGATCGGATGAAATCCACTGATCTGTATGGGGATCAAAAGATATGGAGTTATCTATTCTTTTTCTATATTCAAGATAGCTGTCTATAGCCTTGGCGCATTCAGGAGAGCAGAATGTTATATATGCATATTTTTTAGAAGAGGCATAAACTTGAATACGATAAACGTGATTGTTATTTCCAACTCTATATCTTTTTATATGCTTTAGCTTGAGTTCTGGCAGGGCTCCAACTCTCATTCCTGTTGAGGCCATGAGAAGGACAATAACCTTTCCTCGCCCATCACACAAAGATAAAAGATTAGATATTTCATCATGAGTGTAGCCTCTATACTCATATTTGTTTTCCTGCTCACCTACAAACTTGGACAGTTTTTTCCTGTTTAAGGTTATGTCGTTTATGGAAAGGAAATGATATAGAGCAGCCATGTGAACTGACAAAGTTGAATATGAGAAATTCTCTCCTTTCATCTCTATTAGTTGCTGGATAATTTCGCCTTCAATGACTTTAGGGTCCTTGGCGAGAATGTCGGATAGGGATGCAACATTTTTGTTACAAGGGTGTTTTAGATATTTTTGGAGACATCCATCATATTTTATTTTGGTGAGGTTAGCCCTCAGTGATGATTTAAAAAGAACATAAGTAGGGTGATTTTTATAATCTAAAACAAGTTTGTTGGCATTGGGAGAAGTGTGATTGAAATGGGTAGCAGCAGCAGCAGCAGCAGCAGCAGCAGCAGTATTGGCAACACCTTTATTTTTCATATCATGTCCCCTTTAATTATAATATATAGAATAGATTCTCTGATAATTATATGTAATATGGCGGTCATAGAAACAATATTATATTTATTGCACAGTTCACTAGCTTATTGGGATAGAGTAGGGTGACGATCGAGCTATCAGTAGGTGCAATAATTAGATACCGGACTATGGAATATAACAAGGATTATTCTGAATTTCTTCTTTTAAGAAATAAAAGGGGATTTTGGGGATTTCCTCAGGGACACAAGGAGAGGGGTGAAAATGATATCCAAACGCTGCAAAGAGAGGTTCAGGAAGAAACTGGAATAGTTAACCTTGAAATCCACCAATATATTGGTAAAATCCAGTACAAGTACTTTAGAGCAGATGGACTCCGTTCAGAAAAGGAGGTTAAATTTTATTTTGCTACAACCCCTACAAGGGAGGTTATTATATCAAATGAACATGAGGATTTTAAATGGACAAACTATTTGGATGCGTTGTCTATATTAGACCATCGTCAATTGAAATCTATCATACTTAAGGGCAGAAGAAAGGGACTATACTAAATAAAAGATTCATGATCTTTGCTCCACTTTTGCTCTTTCTTATATTATATGGTTATTCTGTTTTTCTTAATGTATCGCCCTGAAGGTGGGGGAAGAGAGAGGGGGATGGGATTGATTGGTCTCTCAATCATTAGTTTGCATGCTTATTTTTAGGTGCATTATACAAAATGTTTTATCTGTTTATTTGACGGATCTACTTTTTTGCCCTGTTTGATGTTTATGTAACTTTTTAAACCTTGACATTATCACGTTTCTCCATAACACTCTTCATAGTGTAAATGGATGAAAATAATTTTATACTCTCTGATAATAGTTATTACAGGATATAGATTATAAAATGGTAGCTGGCAAAAGAATTGTTTTAACTGCTGATCGTAGTTTAATGACAAATTATCGAGGTAATTTCCTTTATGGCTTTATAGCATGTGGCCCTTACGAACTTGTTCCTGAATTTGTTTTTGATAAACTTTTTTGCCCTAGTGTCGAGACTGTAAAAAGCACAGGTGAAATAAAAGTTGCTCAGTGTGGACTCAGAAGAATAGAGAGTGCTCTACTTCAAGAATATCCTAAAGACGATATTTTCCTGGCCCATCCTGAAATGCTTGATAAGTGTATAGGCCCGGAGACAAAAGTTGTAGGTATTAATGTTATGGATCCTTTGGGAATGGCCCCTGTCACCACCACTATGTCACCTGAAAAACTGTCATATGTAGCAATGAAATTTAAAAAAATGTGTGCATCAATTATACAGTTAAAGAAAAAATATGATTTTAAGGTCGTAGTTGGAGGTAATGGGTCTTGGGAATTGGCAAAGCCAGAGAGAATGAAGATTCATGGGATAGATACCGTTGTTATTGGGGAAGCTGATGAACTTGCCCTTGATCTTTTTCATGATCTGGAGGCAGGTGACGCTCCTGAATTGTTGCATACCTTTGTTAGAAACATTGAAAATATCCCTACAATCAAGGGACCAACGATAAATTCGCTAATTGAGGCTATGCGTGGATGTGGAAGGGGGTGTGACTTTTGCGATGTCAATAAACGCTCTAAAAAGGACATACCCTTATCAAGACTGCAAGAAGAAGCCAAAATAAATCTCAAATACGGATTTGATTCTATTTGGCTACAATCAGATGAAATGTTACTATATGGGTGTGATAATAAAGATTTTGTTCCCAATCAGGATGCAATACTTGATGTTTGGAAGGGATTAAAGTCTATAGGGGCCAATTTCATTGGTACGACTCATATGACCTTGTCTGCTGTTGCTTCGTCTCCGGATTTGATTGAAAGGATTTCTCAAGTCAACAATATGGAAAATAATGGCAGATGGCTTGCAACTAATTTGGGTGTAGAAACCGTTGCCCCTAGAATGGTAAAAAAACATCTCGGTGTTAAAACAAGGCCATTTCAACCTGAAGAATGGGGTTCGGTAGTAAGGGAAGGCTGTAAAATTCTCAATCGCAATCACTGGTTCCCTGCATTGACATTGATAATTGGTTGGCCAGACGAAACCCCTGATGAAACACAATATACTATAGATTTGATACAGGATTTTAAACAAATGGAAATGAGGGGTTTGGTGGCGCCATTATTATATCAGGATTTTTCTGAGAGAAACTCAATGCATTTTGGTAACCTTAATGAATCCCAGTTTGCCCTGTTCTGGACATGCTGGCAACATAACCTCAGAGTGATTGATAATATCATCCCAATTATCATTAGGAATAAAACATATGGTCCTGCAATGAAAGTGTTTATGGCCATGCTGATAAAGGCAGGAACTTGGGCTATTATGAAATATCTTCGTGGTTTGTCTAAAGGCCTCTTTGATGGCAAACCTGCCGAAGATGTTGTTGAAAAATATGTTAAACCTCGTTCTGTTACCGCACCATTGCCACCAAAGCTGTGATTTTGCATAAGCACACAGCTTTTTTTTTATTAAATCTTCAAGAAAAATTGGATTGTTCTCAATAATCAAATACAGAAGAAAAATAAAATTGTATTATTGTTGCTTGTTTAACTCATTTAGGGCTGCGTCAGCTAGTGTGTCTCTTTGAGGTGTAATCACTATGAAATAGTTTTTATCTGCTCTCTCCATTGCTGTTACTAGTTTATGTTTTTTTGTAGATATGTCAAACTCATACATACCACGTTCTAATTTGCCTTTGGTATATATCATTAATAAAACGTCTCCTGAAAGGGGCGTAATTGGCACCATGGAGAAAACATGCTCTTTATATGAACTTATGGGAAGTACTTGTTTCATATACGGTGCAACAGAAACCAAATAAATCAAAACGTCTTCTATGGTTTCAAATTCTTCAAACTCAAATTTCATTTAGATTATTAACAATAATAAGGATAAATAAACTTATAACAAAAAATAAAATAAAGAATCAGCCGTAAGATTCGAATTTCACATCAAAAGAACCATCCTTTCTTTTTTTCCTTTCAGTAACGAATCCCTTCGGTACAAGGGAATCCAATACCCCATCAACAGTCCCTTGCCATCCACAAACATAAAATGATGTATTTTCTGGTGTTATGTTCTCTCCAACCATTTCTTCAAGTGGTGATTTGTCCTTACCTGCCTTTGGCCTTAGGAATGTTTCTACTCTTCCTTCATGTCCGCTCCATGATCTGTTAAACCATTCTTGAGGCCTACTTATGCTAGCCCTGTATTGAAAGTTCCACCTATCCTTTCCTTTATCGACGCTTTCATGCTCAAGCTCTGTTAACAAATCTCTATAGCTCAACTCATCAACATAGCTAGCTCCATGCAAAACTATGATTTCCCTTTTACTTTCGTTCTTTTTTAAATGCAATGAGTATGAGATAAATGGGGCAAGGCCTGTGCCTCCACCAATCAACACTAATCTTCTGTTATCTGGCTCACCGGAAGGCAATTTTTCGTTTATTGTGAATATTCCTGTAGGTTTGACCCAAAATATGTCGTCTCCTTCTTTTTTGTCAAACATCTGTGTAGTTAGCCTTCCGGGAACTGGTTTCTTTACCCATCTTATTATAAGTTCAAAATATTTTTTTTGATGGGGTGGTGATGCAATAGAGTACGCTCTCCTAACTATTTTACCCTCACTGGGAACATTTACACCAAGAGTTACAAATTGCCCTGGTTTAAAGTCTGGGACCTGGCCTTCATTTGGCTTTATGTGGAAAATAGCAAGGTCCTCCTTTAACACACTAACGTATGATATTGTTGCCTTATTGTCAACTACCATGATACTCTGTGTTTTAAATCGGGTCAGTTAAATATTTTGTTCTAGTATTATGGAATATCTATTTCACATGCCTTCTTATTCTTATAACAAAATTTCAACATGGTATATCTATAAGAGAATTGAAATATCTAAAATAATTTGTAAATATTTTATGGTTTGCACACTATTGCTAAATAACTGAAATTATTATGTTTTTATGACTTGATCTTGAAGGCAATATAATTTTTTCTCATTATTATTTGTATTTCCTCATGATGTTGTAATAGGGGGAAGCTTTGTGTCTCTCTATACATTTTTGACATATGGATTTGTCTCCATATTTCATATGGCATTGGCAATCACAAACAGATTTCATATCAGATTCCAAATTATGATAATAGTAAATTAATTAAATATAATGGTTTTTTTTCATTTTCATTTTTAATGCCTCAATAAAGGTTTATAATCTGCATACAAAGCATTTTTTTTGAAATGACTAGTAGCCTAATAAATAGTATTATTTCAAATGCGGTTTTATCATCAAAACCATGCTCAAAACTATTGGAGAGTGATGGGATATCTTCAAAAATTTTTATACTAAGGGATTATGATAACAAAAAATTGGTTAGCTTCAAAGATGTGAGACTGATGAGAAATAATGTTCCTGAGCTAGGGAAAGCTATAAACATAACCAAGAACCTTGATGAATACCTTTACATAATTTGCAATTATGTTCCTAACATCAATGATAATAATTTCTTTAAAATTAAATTCCAAAAAATACGAATATTGATCCATTTGTTCTTTAACGGTTTCTCAAAAATTATCTCAGAATACGTAAACCCGGATAGTCTAAATGAATGGACTAGGGAGTCTAACTTATTGCTAATGGAAACGTCCGATCTTGTTTTGGAATATCGTGATTCCTTAAAGGATGAAAGGGATATCCAAACTATTGGAGATTTTGATCAACAAGTTAAATTAAAAAGAGATTATTTTAATTACTTTGGCATGAAAGAGGACAACTTGGATACTGCTCTTTATTCCATTTATGGAATTGAAACCTAAATGGATTTATTTTTATCTTTTTCTGTAAAATATTCCAAAATTTCCTTGCTATGTCCTTCCGGTTTGACTTTGTTGTATATTTTTACTATTTTTCCCGTTCGGTCCAACAAAAAGGTGGACCTATTTACTCCATAATACTCCTTACCCATAAATTTTTTCAGACCGTATGTCCCATATATTTTGGATATTGAGTTATTTTGATCTGATGACAACATGTAAGGGATACTCATTTTTTCCCTGAACCTTAAATGTGATTCTTCAGAATCGGGACTTATGCCAATAACCTCTATATCGTTTTCCTTAAACTTTAGATAGTTTTTAGTAAATTCTTCTGCTTCAACCGTACAGCCTGGGGTAAAATCTTTAGGATAAAAATAGATGACTATATTTTTCTTGCCCACTATATCGTCAAGCTCATGCTTATTTCCTTTGGTGTCAAAAAAGTTAAAGTTAGGCGGCCTTTCTCCTTCTTTGACGGATGAATTGTAGGCGTATTCGTCTGACTTAATCATATGGTGTTTAGTTGTAGACAAACAATATTATTTTCTTTTCCTTCCATTATTTTCAAACATATTGCAAATTGTTTGTTGCTATCCAAACCTATCCAAACACAAATGTATAAAAACAAAAATTATTTGACCTTGGAATTATTTCTATTTTATGCGTCTCTATATCTTTTGTTTTTATTATATTGTACATAAAAGGCCATGCTGTTTCAATGTGGCTTATCCCATCTTTTGTTTCAATGTGGGTGCCAAATTGCCCTTCACTTAGGTATTTGCCATCAATCTTAATTTCTGCCATTGCTGGTTCGGTGTCCTCAGGCCCTACTATGATGTTCACATTTGAGGCCTTGTTATATTTGAAAATTATTGCAGGGTCTTTTTCTTTGTAATCCAGAGACGCTTTTACCCTTTCTCTGTCCCATCTCCATTTTCCCCTCAAATAAACATTGTTATCTAAAATGACATTTGGTTCTGTTAATATGTTATACTCGTTTATCTTTAGTTTTTGATTGTTTCCAAACCTCCTGATTCTGGAGTATCCCAAACAAATTTCAGGTGCCATGCCAATAAAATGCATGCCATAAACTTTGGATATTTCGTTGCCATCTGACTCTTCATGTTTTTTTTGTCGATGTTCCTCATCACTGTTAAACGGAATTTCTAGTAAATCTGATATGGACTCTTCAAATTCATTTAGGGTACCATATCCTGGATGTTCATACCTTACGAACCCTTCCCTATCTATTAAAACGTGTTTTGGCCAGTATGAATTCCCATATTCTTCCCAGGTTTTGTTTTTGGTGTCAAACCCGGTTAGGTATCCATTTAAATTTAAAGCTGATAAGGCTTTTTTAATGTTGTCGGTATGCTTTGCAAATTCATACTCTGAGGAATGTATGGGTATTATCACCAATCCTTTTTCTTCGTATTTTTCCTTTATTTCATTCATAGTCGGAAGGGTCCTCAAACAATAAATGCAGGTATAGGTCCAAAAATCAAGCAGAATCACCTTACCTTTGAAATCCTTAATCGAATAGTTTGAGCCATCACTCCATACTTCTATTTCTTTGAAATTTGGTGCAGGGAATGCAGGTATAATGTTCATTTATAGTTAACAGTTAAACGATAATTTTATTTCTTCTCTTCAAAGGATGTGGCTTTAATCTTGAGAATGCGGGAGATGGGATTTGAACCCACGAACCCCTAAGGGATAAGGCCCTCAACCTTACGCCTTTGGCCAAGCTGGGCGACTCCCGCTTCAGTTTATTTTTATTTTAGGTTTAATTTGAATATTACCAATATTGCATGGCATTAGTATTTGAATAGTTTTTATGTAGGCAATTATTTTTTTTAACTGTGCTTGTTCCTGTAAGATGTTTTACTTGTGGTAAATTGATTGCTCATATTTATAATGAATATATATCTCGAGTCAAATTAGGAGAAGAGCCAAACAATGTAATGGATTCTTTAAAAATAACAAGATATTGTTGCAGGCGAATGTTTATCTCCAGCGTAGAAACAATTTATCAGGTGATTCCATATTATGAAGCCCTAAGAAAACGCAGGACGGAGATTCAATCTGAAATGGACGGCTAGCAATGCCCAAGATAACGTCAATAAACGAACGGTTAGTGTTCAACAGCAGAGGCGATAAGTCAATTGAAGTGGATGTGGTTTCTGACAATCAGTTTCTTGGGCGAGCATGTGCACCATCAGGTGCCAGCGTTGGTGTGTATGAAGCACAAAGTTTTGTTGATGATGATCCACAAAAAACCATTGAGGTCTTTAGGGGATCCAAAAAAAAATTCATTGGGTTGGAATCTGATGACCTGAAAACGATCCATGAGACCTTGAAGGGCAAAGATGAATCTGTCAATTATTCAAAAATTGGTGGCTCGATGGCATATGCTCTTACAATATCTTGTATTGATTCTGCTTCAAAATCTCTTAACCTTCCATTTTATAAGGTTTTAAATCCTAAAATAAATAAAATCATTTTTCCATTTCCGTTGGGAAATATATTGGGTGGGGGTGCACATGCGGGCCAGGGAACTCCTGATTTACAGGAGTATTTAGTTTGCCCTGTAGGCGCTAAATCCATATTCGAAGCTTTGGAAATGAATTCTAAAATTCATAAGCAACTAAAAAAAAACATAGAGAAAATAGATCCACGGTTTACAGGAGGGAAAGGTGATGAGGGCGCATGGGCTCCAAACATCGATAATGATGGTGCTATTGAGATTTTAGAACAAACAATTGCAAACTGTGGTTATGATGCCAAAAAAGATGTGCGTTTGGGGATAGATTTTGCAAGCTCATCACTATGGAATCCGGATAGGAATGTATATGAGTATAAAAGATATGGAAAAACACGTGATGCCCAAGACCAGCTGGACTATGTAGATAATTTAATAAAAAATTATGATTTAATATATGCTGAAGATCCCGTGCATGAGGAGGATTTTGAAGGCATGTCCATACTAACCAATAATAATCCGCAATGCCTTGTAACGGGGGATGACTTATTGGTCACCAATAAAAACAGGGTAGCAACAGCTGCCAAGAAAAAATCTTGCTCTGGGGCAATATTAAAAGTAAATCAAGCCGGATCCCTTTATGACGCTTTATTGTTTGCCAAAGAATGCGATGACAATAATATTAAAATAGTGACCTCTCACCGTTCCGGTGAATCTACAGATAACCATATTTCTCATATTGCTATAGCCACAGGTTCAGTTATGCTAAAATCCGGTGTGGTGGGAGGGGAGCGAATCTCTAAATTAAATGAATTAATCAGAATTTCAGAGTATGGTTTAATAGAAGGAATGGCTAAATGGAGCAATAGTATATAAAATGTTTGAAAGAGTTTCAGATTCCGATTCATCAAATAATAATTATAGTGATAAGGATGATATTGAAGAGAGTTTTGACGATTCAGCAGAAGCCGGAACTGAAGGTGACTCCATTTCCATTTCATCTGATTCAAACGATGTTCCTTCACAATCTGTGAATGCATCCACCACAACCACAACCCCTGACACCATTGAGGATGAAGATACAGATTCGTTAGAAGACCCTAATAACCTAGAAAAAATGATATTATCCACAGGAATTAGGGTCGGAACGCCTATAAAGACAAAATTTATGGCCCCATTTATTACCCGAGCTAACCCTGAAGGGTTATACATTCTCGACATCAGTAAAACGCTTGCAAGAATTGATGTAGCTGCAAAATTTATTGGAAGGGTAAGCATCTCCAATGTTGCCGTGACTTCTTCTAGGGAATATGGGAAAACTCCGGTTGAGAAATTTTGCGAACTAACTGGAGCACGAGGAATATTTGGACGTTTTATGCCTGGAACCTTTACCAATCCGTCATTACCGAAATACCTGGAACCTGAAATTGTTATAGTTACAGACCCCCAAGCAGATGAGCAGGCTGTGTTGGAATCCACCCGTGCTGGCGTTCCGGTTATTGCATTAGCTAACAGTGATAATATTACATCCAAAGTTGATATTGTGATACCGACCAACAACAGGGGCAGAAAAGCTTTAGCTACTGTGTATTGGCTTTTGACAAAAGAGGTTTTAAAGAAACAAGGTAAAATAAAATCAGACTCCGAAATGCCACTTACAATCAATGACTTTGAAGCAAAACTAGTGGAAGAAGTTATTTGAGGGAAGCTGTTGTAACTAGACAACACAACTTCAATGGTATTTTTTACCCCAAATGTTCTCAAGAAATAGTTTTTACAATAGAAAATCTGTTCCATCAAATCGAGGCTTCTCCCAAAGACAGGCAAGTATTGCTTATAGCCAAAGAATTTGTCAAAACTAAAAAAATACTAACTTTTATAGTTCCTCATGGATCTTATTGTTATTCCGGTTATGTATCCTCGCTGGTATACTACCTGATTGGTCTGATGGAATGTAACAAATTTATAATTTTATCACCTGACCATAACGGGACTAGTCCGGGGATATCTATCATGGACAAAGGCTATTGGAGTACCCCTTTGGGTAGAATACCCATTGATGAAGAATTGGGTTTAAAATTGAAAAATAATGGTTTTGATGATTTTATCCATATAGATCCCTTTTCCCTGTCCATTGACCATGCCATTGAGACTCAATTGCCTTTTTTACAATATGTAAAGAGAGACGGATTTGAGTTTATGCCAATTTTGCAAAGAACTCAGGATAAATGCGCTTCTATCAGATTAGCTGATATTTTAAGCTCAGTTGTTCCCAAAGATGAAAATGTTATTTTAATAGTTACCTCAAATTTCTCACATTATCTATGTTATGATGAATGTTATAAAAAAGATAACAAACTGCTGTCCGATATCCTGTCTATGAATGTTGATTCTTTTTATAAAACTATGGAAGAAAATTCAATGACATTATGTGGATTTGGATGTATAGCTTCAGCGATAAATTTTTCAAAAACAATAAACAACACTGATGCTAGCCTTTTAAAATACCTGACTAGTGGAGATGTTGATGGTAACAAGTCTTCTGTTGTAGGATACTCCTCTCTGTTGTTGCTATGATGCCTTTTAGACATGGTCCTATTAAACAATGTAACTTCAACTTCTCCGGGTAAAGCAATACTTTTTGGAGAGCATTTTGTAGTCTATGGTTATTCGTCACTTATTTTTGCTATTGATAAAAGACTTGGAATAAAACTTGAGTATGAGAATTCTGACGGAAATAGTACAAAGATAAGGGTATCATCTAATTTGGGATTCAGTGCCGAGATATCTGATTCAAAAATCACCATGACCAATAACGTACAACTGTTTGTCGATATAGTTGAAAACCTACACAAAATAATCAATTACTTGATAGGTAGCACTAATGGCAGCATTGTAAATGGCAATCAAAATATGAATATCTCCATACACTCTGAGATACCTATAGGTGGGGGACTTGGGTCATCATCTGCGTTTTGCGTTGCGTTAACTGGGGCGTTTTACTATAGTTTTTATAATAATCTAAATAAAAAATTCATTTGCGACAAGTCCATTGAAGTTGAAAAAGTGATAAACAACAACACATCTGGGGTTGATTGCAGTATCTGTACATATGGTGGTCTTGGCATTTATAGCAGATCCCATGGATTTAATAGATTTAGAGCAGATATGCGTGATTTCCCATTTCTGGTTATAGATACCGGGATTCCTCACAACACATTTGAAATGGTAAATAAGGTAAAAAGAATTAAGGAAAATGATGGGGAGTTTTTTTCCGATTTGTGCAAACAATATGAAAGCATTTTTAGTTTTTCCCTAAAGTCTTTGGAAACTAAAAACTTGGATAGTTTGGGTATGTTGATGGATGAAAACCATTCTATTTTAAAGAAACTGTCATTATCCAATCCTGCTATAGAGAAGATCATAAAAGTCTGCCGATCAGGTGGAACTTTTGGTACCAAAATCACAGGTTCTGGGGGTGGGGGGTGCTTGTTATCATTAGTGGACATTAAAGACCAGTCTCTTGTTAATGGGTTGTTAAAAAAACTCGATGAACTCAAACTAAACTACTTTTTTGTGAATCCCGATGATGATGGAGTTAGGATTGAGAATAAAACCACCACATCCAACTCCTTCAAAACCATATAATGCCTGTAGACAAGTCTATGGCTCTTTGCCAAATTACTACTAACCAAATAATAATTTATAAAATGAATTTATATCACTAAACAGGTTGAATAGCATAAAGAACAATGATCTTTTAATTATTAAACTAGGTGGCTCTATAATTACGTTCAAAGATGAACCTCTTACACCTAATTATCAAACTATTGAAAAATTATCCGGTATTATTAAAGAATTAAAAAAACACTATAAAATTATAATTGTACATGGTGGAGGATCTTTTGGCCACTATTGGTCTGTAAAGTATGACATGCATACCCAGCCTTCTAAATATCCTGATGAAGGCGTGTCACGGGTAAATGAATCCATGATAAAATTAAACCACATTATTATCGAAAAATTCATTTCTAAAAACTTAAAACCATTTAGTATCCATCCATCATCTTTAGTTTTCAATAACCTTGGATGCAGGGAGCGAATAGTGGATATAGTGGATATGATTAAAGATAATGATATTATCCCAATAACCTATGGAGATGTTGTGCATACAACAAAAGGAAATTTCTCAATTTTATCTGGCGATGCATTAATGAACATCTTGTCAGTTAGTTTAAATCCTCTGTTTTCAATTTTCACAACGAATGTGGATGGTATTTATGATAGTCTTAGTAATGGTAACATAATGTCCAATATACTCATAGGTGCAAATAATGAGCTTTTAACTAGCACTGATACCGACATTGAGTTTACAAATATGTCTTTTGATGTCACAGGGGGTATGAAAAGGAAAATATCCGAATCAATAAATATAGTTAAAAATGGAACACCTGTCTATTTGGTAAATGGATTTTATCCTGAAAGAATGGTGGATATAGTTAACGGTAGGGACTTTGTTGGTACCTCCATAAAATTGCAGCAGGGAGAAAAAGGTGGTAATTGAATGTCTTTTTTTGATGAAGATAACAAAGTTCAGGATAAAGTGGGATTGCCTGTTGAAAACGAGCATGAAAGCTTTGTAGAACAAATTAAAAAACGCAAAAGGGAGGGAATAGAGATTCCCCTAAAAGAAAACACACAAGGAAAAAGAAACTCCACCTATTTAGAGTATGTCAAACTAATTCACAATGCACTGCCTGAATTGGATTTTGATGAAGTTGATCTATCCACTTCTTTTCTGGGCAAATCTTTTTCTGCTCCATTGATAATTGACTCAATGACAGGGGGCACTGATGAGGCTTTTTTAATAAACAAAAGATTGGGACAAATCGCAGAAAAATATGGAATTGGTATGGGTTTAGGAAGTCAAAGAGCTGGACTAAAAAGCGAAAAACTAGTTGAGAGCTATTCTATTGCCAGGGAGGTAGCGCCTAACGCGTTCCTGATAGCAAACATAGGTGGAGCGCAATTATCAGAGGGACTGTCCACCCCTGACATTATGAAAATCATAAAGATGATTGACGCTGATGCATTAGCTATTCATCTTAATCCGTTGCAAGAGCTAATCCAACCTGAAGGGGAACCACGGTTCAAAGGAATTTTAAACAAGATCGCCAAGTTGGCAAATGACATTGAAATACCCATCATTGTAAAAGAGGTAGGTTCAGGTATATCAGCAGATGTGGCAATACGGTTAAAGAGCTCGGGAATCCAATCGATAAACATTGCTGGCTCCGGGGGAACCAGCTGGGCAGGAATAGAAAAAATAAGGGCTGACCGACAGAATGACGATATCAAATCCAGGCTTGGAGAACTTTTTTGGGATTGGGGCATACCCACAGCATTAAGCATATTGTTAGTTTCAAAATCTGTTAAAATGCCAATTATAGCATCGGGAGGATTAAGGAACGGTTTGGAAATTGCAAAATGCCTAATATTGGGATCAGATTTGTGCGCAATGGCATTTCCTTTTTTGAGGCGAGCTTCCGAATCAGAAGAGGAATTGGAGAATTTTACAAAGTCAATATTGGCTGAAATAAAGTCGACAATGTTCTTACTAGGTGCGGGTAATATAAAATCCCTTAAAAATACAAGGTATATATTGACAGATAAATTAGCTAGTGTATTAGGTAATTATGAGTAGTGCAGAAGAAATAAAAACTGAGATTAATTTTATTGCCTCAAAAATAAATCAGTTTATCATTTCTAACGTTTCTGGTAACCCCGCGCACCTTTATGATGCTTCTTTGCATTATATCAAAAGTGGTGGAAAAAGGATCCGACCGTTTCTTTCTGTTAAATCTTGCCAACTGTTTGGGGGTGTTATTGAAACCGCTATACCATATGCTTCTTCTGTCGAATTAATTCATAATTTTACATTAATTCATGATGATATCATGGATAACGATAACTTGAGACATAATGTATCTGCAGTACATAAGCAATTTGGAATTCCTGTTGCTATCTTATCTGGTGACGTTCTGTTTTCCAAATCTTTTCAGATTATCGCTCTTTATGGAAAAAGGTTTGGATTGCCAAGTGAAACTTTGATCAAAATGATGAATCTTTTGTCCTCTTCTTGTATAGAGATATGCGAAGGTCAGGCATTAGATATAAAAATGTCGACAGATGAGGATTTTTCTTCTAAGGGGGAATACATCAATATGATAGAAAAAAAAACAGCCTCTTTGTTTAAGGTCTCATGCGAGATTGGGGCGTTATCCTCATCAAACTGCAGTCAAATTGATATCGAAAACCTTTCAAATTACGGCAAGAAAATTGGAATAGCGTTTCAATTGATAGATGACTTGATCGGCATCAACGGCGACCCTAAGATAACGGGAAAAGCCGTAGGCAATGATATCCGAGAGGGTAAAAAAACATTCCCTATTCTTTTGGCAACACAAAACCTTGAACCTGTTGATAAACTCAAATTGAAAAATATTTTCGGGAAAAAAAATGCAAGTGATGAGTCCATTAAAGAAATTGTAGATAAAATAGCTTTAGTGGGCATAGGTAAAGAAGTACGTTCTGTCGCCCAGACCTTCATTGATGATGCATTTGAAATATTGGATAAATATGATACTTCAAATCCACTTCTGTCTTTGAAAAATTCAGCTAAATATATAGTCGAAAGGGGGTTGTAGTTTGACTTGATACTTGATGATAAGCTAGTAAACACAATAAAATTGATATCACTAAAAAATGCAATCGATTTCAATAACAACATAAAGCCAGAAGTTGTCATTTCAAAAACATTTTCTTATGCAAAGGATTCAAAAAAAAACATCAAAGACATCATTCCTGAGATAAAGAAAATCATTTCAGAATTATCTTCTCTCTCCCTAGATGAAAAGAAAGTGTTATATGACAAAATCATCAATGACCAAAATCATTTTTTGACAAATCTTAACACTGGTAATAATCAGCCAATTTTAAAAAATGATGGTGAAAATAAAAATCAAATACCTGAAAAAAAATCTACTGATAACCAACAATTGCCTGTGCTTCCTCAATTAATTGGAGCAAATTACGGTGATGTTGTCACCCGGTTTCCTCCAGAGCCAAACGGCTATCCTCATATTGGCCATGCAAAGGCTGCGATAATTGATGAAGAATATGCACGCATGTACAACGGTAAACTTATCTTGCGCTTTGATGACACAAACCCCGTAAAAGAAAAACTTGAATATTATGCAGCTATTGCAGAAGGTCTTGAATGGCTAAAAGTCAAACCGTCTATTGTAAAAAACACGTCAGACGATATGGGGATTCTATATGAATACGGCAGAAAGCTTATCCAAAGAAATTGTGCCTATGTGTGTGAATGTAATCCGGAACTAATTAAAGTTAATCGATCGAACGGCGTATGTTGTAATTGTAGGTCTAATGAGGTGGAACATAACTTAAATGAATTTGAAAATATGATTGCTGGTGAATATCGACAAAATGAATGCATTGTGCGCTATAGTGGTGAAATGGATAGCCTCAATACTGCTATGAGGGACCCAACACTTTTTAGAATTATAGAGGGTTCTCATCCAAAATTGGGAAATAAATATGCCTTATGGCCAACATATGATTTTGCTGCTCCAATTGAGGATAGCTTAGACGGTGTTACACATGCTTTTAGAACAAAAGAATATGAGCTACGCAATGAACTTTATTTCGCTATACTGTCTGACCTGGATTTGCATAAGCCGAAATTGATAGAGTTTTCCAGATTGGAATTTGAAGGTATACCTGTTTCTAAAAGAAAAATCACCCCGTTAATAGAAAAGGGAATAATACAAAGATGGGATGATCCAAGACTGCCTACGCTGATGGGGTTAAAAAGGCGAGGCATTCAACCTGAAGCAATTAGAAAATTTGTCCTTTCCCTTAGTATTACTTTATCTGAAACAAAACCCTCTATGGAGGTCCTGGAATCTTTCAATAGAAAAATACTAGATCCCCAGTCTATGAGGTTATTCTTTGTGAGGGATCCTGTTGAGTTGCATATTGATAAATTGGATTTGGATTTTGTAGAAATTAAAAATCATCCCACTTTGGAGATGGGTAAAAGGACTGTGCAAGTTGAAAAAATAATTTATATATCTAACGATGATGCATTAAAACTAAAAGTTGGAGAATCAGTAAGGTTAATGGAACTGTGCAATATAGAAATTATGAATATTGATGATGTTCCTGATGAAAAAGGGGCACCTATAAGGATTATTGCTGCTAAAAATATTGGCAATAAAGTATCTCACAGTGTCCAAAAAATCCAATGGGTATCAAAAAAGGATTCTATGGATTACAAAGTATTGAAGCCCATGCCATTATACAAAGGAGATACTTATAACGAGAATAACTTGGAAATTGACAAAGGCCTGTCTGAATCTCTCGTATCCAAACTTCAAATTGGGACTATAATTCAATTTGTTAGGTATGGTTTTTGTAAAATTGATGATGTTTCGTCTGCAGTTTTTACCCATAGGTGATAAACGATGAAAATTGCGAGAATGAAGTTAAATAGCTCGATTGAAACATACGGCATAGTTTCAGAAGATGGAAAAAAAATTATTATTAAAGAACAAATACAAGAAAAAACCGGCATTCCTATACCACCACGAATAAAAGATTTCTTATTTGGTGGTTGGATAGAAGAAGTTACCGATAGAAAAAATGAATTGGAATATGATGTTTCAGTTGACGATGTAGAGCTTTTATCACCGCTTCCTAACCCGCCTAAAATAATTTGCCTTGCGTTTAACTATTATGATCATGCAAGGGATGCGGGTTTGACCCCATCGGAGGAGCCTGTTATTTTTATTAAACCCAGAACGGCGTTGAATTCTCCACATGGCGCAGTTGTATCTCCATCATATGTAAAAAGACTTGATTATGAGGCT
>Ga0136617_10001964_pt1 | contig 18361 bp, 16 predicted proteins | sample AntDrymUQ3222106_2_FD_129672 | JGI IMG/M metagenome (GOLD analysis project Ga0136617, IMG submission 129672) | Polar desert sand microbial communities from Dry Valleys, Antarctica - metaG UQ322 (21.06) | ecosystem: Environmental > Terrestrial > Soil > Desert | place: Antarctica: Dry Valley... | reverse complement strand
TCCGTTGGAAGATGCGCTCGCCGCGATGGGCGTCGCCGTGTGGCCCATGATCGAGCTCGAGGCTGACGATGCGCTTGCCTCCGCTGCGCGGATCGCCTTCGAAGATCAGCGCGCGGAAAAGGTTTGCATCTGGACACCCGATAAGGATTTGGCGCAGTGCGTTCGCGGCGACCGCGTCGTGCAGATCGACCGTAGAGCCAAGACGATTCGCGATGCGAATGGCGTACGGCAGAAGTTCGGAGTAGAGCCGATGTTGATTCCCGATTTTCTCGCGCTTGTGGGTGACGCGGCGGACGGGTACCCAGGCATTCCGGGGATCGGTTCGGTCACCGCGGCGCAGCTTCTGAACCGGCACGGCACGATCGAAAACTTTCCGCCAGAGCTGCTAGGAGATCGCCGCGACCTCGCGCTGCTGTTCAAAGATCTCGCAACGTTGAGGACCGATGCCGCGTTGTTCGGCGATGTGGACGAGCTGCGGTGGGGAGGTGCTACCAACGCCTTCGCCGCGTTGGCGCATCGCATGGAAGCACCTCGTCTTCTTGAGCGCTGCCTCAAGGCACATGTGGCTTTAGTGCAGCCGAGTGACAGACCGCGAACGTAGCCTCGTCGCGACGCTGAACCGAAGCCCCGGCGGGAACGACCCAGGTGCGACGATCATCGATCCCGTCGCGCTCGCTAACTCGTTTCTGTGGCCGCGCGGCTACACGACAGTTTGGAGTGGCTGGGAAAACAATCTGGGAACCCTCACTGGCCTAACCGCGACAGCGCAATTGCCGATCGCGCACGAGCTCGGGGGCGCAACGATCACCGGGCCGGCGTACGAGTACATCGTTACGGGCGCCGCCTCATTCACGTTGGAATACCCGGCTGCATCGCCGGATCCCGACAAAGCGAAGCTGACCCATCGAGTGCACCTGAATGACCCACCGATGGTGGTCCCTTCATCTGGATGGGCCTACACCGACTCGACCAACACCGCCATCAAGCTGACGACCGGAAATTTCGTCGCCAACGACATCTATGAGTTTTCGTACGTCGCGAAGGATCCGACCGTCAACGGCCTCGGCTTTGCCGCCGTGCGTGACTTCAATTCATTCCTGCGCTATGCCACTGCCGACGACTTTGGCACTCCCAATCCGCTGGCGGGCGACGTCACCCGGATCTACACGGAAATCTCGTCACAACCCGGGCGGTTGCTCAATGATTTCAGGCACCTCGGCTTCAATGAAGACGAGAACGGCAGGAAAGTCTTCGACGGGATGATGCAGTGGGTTGCTGGCCCTGACGGCATCAACATGAACTACCGATGGTCGCAAACCGGACGCACCGAGCGCAATCGCCAGGACCATTTGTATCTCGAAGGATTGTTCCCGTTTGCGAACCAGACGACGTTCGACCCGATCTCCGGGCAAACCGACGGCCGTTACAAGAGATGCGAGGCGACGAAGACGTGCCCATTTGGCATCGAGTTCTATTCCTCCAACGAGTATTGGGTGAAGGGCGCCTCGCTGTTCCACACCGACCCCAGGGGCAAGCAAGACCTCAAGGATCATCCGCAAGCCCGGCTGTATCTTCTCTCGAGCAAGCAGCATGGTGGCGCAGGCAATCCCGCGAACAAGGGCAATTGCCAGCAATTCCTCAATCCGCTCGACTCCAGGCCGGTGCAGCGGGCGCTATGGGAGGTGATGGACCAATGGTCGACGAAAGGCAAGAAGCCGCCGAACTCCGAGATTCCAACGTTTGACGACCACACGCTTGTGCCCCCATTGCCGCAACACAAGGCGGGTTTTCCGAACATTCCTGGGGTTACGTACACCGGATTAAAGACCACACGCTATCGTTTCATTACGGACCGAATTTCTATGCGACAGGCGTGCCGACGATCAACCCACCCGTTATCACGCTCCCATACGAGGACAACCCGTTGAACGGCCCGATCTACCCGACCTTCGTACCGAAGACTAGCGATGGCAACGAGATCGCCGGAATCCGGCTACCCGAATTGACAGTGCCTCTGGCGACGTATACCGGCCGGGCCCTGCGTGCCGGCGTGTACGCCAATGACGGATGCGAAGGTTCGGGGCAGTACATCCCGTTCGCGAAGACCAAGGCCGAGCGTAAGGCCTCCGGCGACCCGCGCAAGTCCGTGGAAGAGCGCTATGACTCGATCGAGAAGTATCAGAATGAAGTCGTGCGCGCCATCAACAAACTGGTCAAGGACCGCTTCCTGCTTTGCGAAGATACCGATGCCATAGAGTCCCGGCTGCTCCAGGCGGGCGTCAATGCCGGCATTCTGCCTAGGAAGAATGGACCGATGCTGCCTGCGCCGGACGAAATAAAGGCGTGCAAGGAGGACCGCGATTCCGATGACGACTAGCAGCCGTTAGGGGCGACGCCCGACGTTCTCTAGAAGGGCGGCGAGCACCAGGCTCGCCGCCCGTTCTTCGCGGCGCGCGGACGCGACGGCCATGCCGTGAGCAGCCAAGTATCCACCAGTGACCTGTGGCTGGGTTCGCGACGAAGCGTTCATAGGCTAGCGGTACCCTGCAGCCTGTAGTTCGAATAATTCCGCATAGCGCCCTCCCTGCTCCAGCAAATTGGCGTGCGTGCCCATGGACTCGACCGTGCCGTTCACGAGCACCACAATGCGATCGGCCATGCGAACGCTGGAAAAGCGGTGCGATATGAGCACCGCGGTCTTGCCCTTGCTCAATTCCTTGAAACGCTTGAACACCTCAAACTCTGATCGCGCGTCGAGCGCGGCCGTCGGCTCGTCGAGGATCAGCAGATGCGCGTCGCGCATGTAAGCACGCGCGATGGCGATCTTCTGCCACTCACCGCCGGAGAGGTCGACGCCGGTGCGAAAGCGCTTACCGATCATCTGCTCGTAGCCAAGGGGAAGCTTGCGAATGACCTCGTCGGCCAAGCTGCGCTCGGCGGCCTCAACGATGCGCGCGCGGTCATCGCGCGCCTCGATGCGGCCTACTGCGATATTGTCGGCAGCCGTGAAGTGATAGCGGACGAAATCCTGGAAGATGACGCCGATGTTCGCGCGAATCGAGAATAGGTCGTACTCGCGCAGATCATGCCCGTCGAGCAGAATGCGGCCTTCGTCCGGATCATAGAGCCTGGCCAGCAGCTTGACCAACGTGGTCTTGCCGGCACCGTTTTCACCGACCAGCGCCAAAACCTCCCCAGCATGCAATTGGAACGTCAACCCGCGTACTGCCCAATGCTTGGCTCCGGGGTAGCGAAACCCCACATTCTCGAACGCGAAGCCGTCCAGAATCGGGACGGGGAAGGGCCGCGGATTCGGCGGCGAAACGATTTCCGGTTGGATCTCGAAGAAGGTAAAAAGATCGTCGAGATATAGCGCCTGGGAAGCGACCTGTGAGAATCCCATGAGCAGATTTTCCAGCAGGTTTCGCAGCCGTCTGAACGAGCCGGCAAGAAACGTGAGATCCCCAATGGAAAAGTCACCGTGGAGTGTGCGCCATACGATGTATGCGTACGCGACATAGTAGGCAACGGTCCCGATTGCGGAGAGTAGGCTTCCCCAGCCCGCGCGTCGCACCGCGATTCGGCGATTGGCCTCGAAGAAGCTCATCGACAGCGCGCGATGCGTTCGATCAAAAACCCGTTGAGGCCGAAGATCTTCACTTCCTTAGCGGTGTCCGCGCTCGCGCCCGTCTGCCGGACGTAGTCAATCTCGCGCCGCTCCGGCGTGCGGGCATAGTTGAGCGAATAGCTCTGCGCGTTGAAATGCGCCTCGCCGATAAAGGCGGGCAGCAGCGCAATGGCCAGGAGCGCGATGAGCCACGGTGCGTACAGCAGCAGCCCTGCGGCGAAGCTCGCGACGGTGACTACATCCTGCGCCTGGCCGAAGAGCTGCCCAATCAGGCTCGAGCGTCCGGCCGCCTGCCTCCGGGCACGCTCCAGCCGGTCCTGCAACTCGCTATCCTCGAAGTCCTCGAGATCGAGCGTGGCAGCGTGTTTCATGAGACGGAGACTGGTCTCGTTGCTGAACCGCTCCGATAGAAGAGAGTCGAGCAGGGACACCGCGCTGCCCAGGATGTCGGAGAGAACCGCGAGTCCAAATTCCAGCGCGAGCAGCCATCCGATGCGGTCGAGCAATCCGCTCGTCAACCATTGCTGCAAATCTTCGGCAGCGCGCGGCGCTTGGACCAGTAACACCACCTCATCGATGATCAGCTTGCCGACGTAGAGCGCGGCGACCGGCAACAATGCGCGCACGACGCGCAGCAAGGCTTGACTGAGAGTGAGCGCGGGACTGGTCTTCCACACCAGCTTCAAGAACGGCGGGAGGTTGCGCAATGCGCCGAGGCGCTCGCGCCACGACTGGCGTTCCGGCGCCGCCGCCGAATCGCTAGGCGCGGCCGGTAGTCCGCGGCCACCCATCGTGTAGTTTTTGGGTATTCTCTATTGTGCCGAACTGCGTCGGGGAGTGGTCTCGTGCCTTGCGTTCCACGCTTCGCTCAACAAGCCGACGCCACGCAAGGCGTGGCATGGAAGACTCTGCTGCAGGAACGACGACTTTCAGCGCAACTTTACCGTTCGCCCAGACTTCGACGACGCGCGCACCGCGTCGAGAACTTCCTGACAGCGCAGCCCGTCCGTGAAGTTCGGTGACGGTGACACGTGCTGCTCGATCCCCTTGGTGAACTCGCGCACCAGCAACCGGAATGCCATCAGCCGGTGATCGCGGTCGTCGGTGAACGGTGTGTATTGCGTTGGTGTTGCGAGCGGCTGCAACGCTGCACCGTCGCGGCTGGCTACGACGACGCCATTTTCCATCGGGTTCGGACCCGGTTGCTCCGCGATCAGCGTGCCGCTCTCGCCCATGATCACGATCTTCGCGCCGCGTGCCGGCGTCGTGGCGAACGACGCGCTCATCGTTGCGATGCCGCCGTTCTCGAACTCGAGCGTGAACAAGAAGGTGTCGTCGGTTTCCGCCTTGACGTTCGCGTTGGTCTTCGAATCAATCAAGTCGGGCCGCAGAATCATCAGCCGACCGGCGACCGACGCAACTTCGCCAAACCAGTGCCGCAAACCGTCGATGTAGTGCGAGCCGAGCGCGCCCAGCAGGCCGCCGCCTTCGGACTCGAGCGCCATCCACGTAAGCGGCCGCGGCTCGCGCGTGACGTAGCGATCGAGGAAGAGCTCGATCGTGCAAAGCTGAAATCGGCCGATATGGCCATCGGCGAGGAGCTCTTTGATGTACGCGCGCTGGGGCGTATGGCGGAACTCGTGGCCGACCATTGCCGTTCGGCCACTGCGCTCGGCCGCATCCCGCATCTCTGCCGCCTGCTTCGCGTCGATTGCGAACGGCTTCTCGCAGAGCACGTGTTTGCCGGCATTAAGCGCGGCGATGCAAAGCTCGTGATGCGCGCGCGGCGGGGTTGCGATGGCGACGGCGTCGAGATCGTCCCTCGCGATCATTTCCATCGCATTGGTGTGGACCTCGCGGATGCCCGCGGTCGCGGCGGCCTTGGCGGCCTTGTCGTGGTTGCGGCTGCAGATCGCTGCAACTTCCCAGCCTTCTGACTGGAACGCGGGAACGTAAACTTGGGCGCCGAATCCAACGCCGATGACGCCAATCCGGCGGTTTACTGAGGGCATGTTCATCTCCATTCGCTGCTTCTGATCCATTTGACCACCATGGTCTGACTGCCCTAGACTGCATCGACTACTCGGTCTAGGAGCTTAGCCAGCCACGGTTAGCCACGCGCTAATCGCTTTAGCGTTGCCATCAAGTGTCCGCCCCAACGCGAGCACATGGTGAGTAGAAGTTAACCAAAGGGGAAAAAATGCGCATTCGTAGCATTGCAGGAACCACCGTTGCCATTCTCGCAGGCTTGCTCGTGGCCGCAACCTCACCCGCAGCACTTGCCCAAAACACCAGCAACGGAAACAGCTACGGTTATATCGTCGGTCAGGGACCGATCAACATTTTTATCGGTAACACCGTTGGCACCGACACCGAGAGGTGGTATACGGCCGAGTTTGTTCAAGGGAAGTCTTACTGCGTCGAACTCTTCCGCGCCAATTCCGAGTACAACATTGACCTTGATCTCGTCGTTCAGATTATTAATCCGCCGAGCGCGGTGGTTTTCACTTTTAACAATCATACGACTGGGGGCGACCCGGGCCTTGGCGTCAATTCCCGCTGGACCCGCGGCTGCTTCATTCCGACCCTTGCCACGCAGGCGTACTACATTCGCATGTTAAAAAGTGTTTGTTGCACGGGTCGCGCCGGTAACTTTCAATTTCGGATCAACGACACCACGTTGCACTCTCCGTGGTGGTTCGTGGACTCTGCCAACGGCTACAACGCATTCTTCGAGATTGCGAACGTCGGCACCGCTCCGGTCAACATCGAGGTCACGATCCGGCAAGCCAACGGGGCCATCGTCGGCACGAAGCATAGCCGTTCGATCCCGCCGTTCGGCAACATTGCTCTTACTGCCGCCACCAATTTCGGGGCAACAATTACTGCGGCAAGCGGTTCCGCGCAAATCGCGCACGACGGCCCGCCGGGCGCTATCGTGGCAAACACGACCACTTTGAGTGCAGCACAGGGCCTCTCGTTCGATGCGCCGTTTTTGAGCAGGCAGGGATATCAATAGCGGCAGTCTTGCCAGGTATCTGGCAGCGCCGAGCGAAGACCGAGATGTGCAGCGCGCGCGCGGGACAGGACATTTTAATGGGTGCATGGTTTATATTGGCGCCTCAAATCGGAACACGAAGGGGAAGGCATGAACAGGATCATCTACATCGTCGGACTGGTTGTCGTCGTAATCGCCGTGTTGGCATTCTTTGGATTTCGCTGACAAACGGCGATGAAACTAGGGCCCGACGGGCCGCGGACCGAAGACCGAGATGTGCAACGAATGGGTCAAAGTCTTCGCGCACTGCGTGTCAACCGCTGTTGCGCAACCCCGCCGCCAGCCCGTTGATCGTCAGGTGAATCGCGCGCCGAGTGCGGACGTCGGCGTCCCCCGCGCGGTAACGACGCAGCAATTCGACCTGCAGATGATTGAGCGGGTCTAGGTAGGGAAAGCGGTTCCGGATCGAGCGTTCGAGCGTCGGGTTGTCCTCGAGTAGCGTCGATTGCTGCGTGATGCGTAGGCAGTAGCGCACGCTTCGTTCGTGCTCGGCGACGATGCGTGGGAAAACCGCGTCGCGCACTGTTTCGTCCACGACCAGTTCCGCGTAGCGCGACGCGACAGCCAGATCGGTCTTGGCGAGAACCATCGCCATGTTCGACAGCAAGCTGCGGAAAAATGGCCAACGCGCGTGCATGTCGGCGAGTTGCGCGAGGCCGCGCGGATTCGCTGTCAGCCACGTATCGATTGCCGTGCCGAAACCGTACCAGCCCGGCAGCATCAGCCGGCACTGTCCCCAGCTGAAGACCCAAGGGATCGCGCGTAGGTCCTCGATGCGCGGCGATGCGGTGCGCGACGCCGGACGGCTGCCGATGTTCAGCTCGGCGATTTCGGCGATCGGCGTCGACGCGCGGAAATATGCCGCAAACTCTGGCGTCTCGTACACCAGCGCGCGATAGGCGCGGTAAGCACGCGCGGAGAGGTCATCGAGAATGGCGAAATACGCCGGCGCGCGGCGGCCGATGCGTTCGGTGTCCTCGAGGCTTGCTTCGAGCGTCGCCGCGACCAGACCTTCGAGATTGCTTCGCCCGAGTTGCGGATCGGAATACTTGCTGGCGATGATTTCGCCCTGCTCAGTGATACGGAGGCCCGCAGTGACACTGCCCGCGGGTTGCGCGAGGATCGCGTCAAAGCTCGGCCCACCGCCGCGGCCGACGGTACCCCCGCGCCCATGAAAAAGCCGCAGCTTCACACCGTGCGCGCGGAACGCGTCGACCAGGAGCATTTCGCCGCGATACAGCGCCCAGTTCGCAGTCAGGTAGCCGCCATCCTTGTTGCTGTCCGAGTAACCCAGCATCACCTCCTGCCAGTCGCCGCGACCCGCGACCATCGCGCGGTAGATCGGCACCGCGAAAGCCGCGCGCATGATCTCGCCGCAGCGGGCAAGATCGTCGATCGTCTCGAACAGTGGAACGATATTGACAGCGAGCGTCGTGCCGCGCAGCAGCCCGACTTCCTTCAATAGGACCGCGACCTCCAGTAAATCAGACGCCGATTGGCATTTCGAGATCACGTCGTTCGGCAATGCTGCCGCACCATACTGTGCGTGAATGCCGGCTGCGGTACGCAAGACCGCAAGCTCGGCGACTACGCGCTCCGAATAGTCGAGATGCGGCGACGTGAGGAGCCGCGTGCCTGCAAGTTCGCGTGCGAGCAAGTCGACACGTTCGCCTTCACTAAGCTCAGCATAGTCCGCGACGACACCTGCACGCGCCAGCAACTCGGTGACTACAGCCTCGTGCACGGCGCTGTTCTGCCGCAGATCGAGCTCTGCGAGATGGAAACCGAACACGTCGACTGCGCGCCTCAGCGGGTCGAGCCGGCCCGCGGCGAGCAGCGCTGCTCCGTGGCTTGCAAGGGACGCCGCGATAGTGTCGAGGTCCGCCCGAAAGGCGGCGGACGTTGCGTAAGGCGCTCCGCTAACCCTTGGCGGCCGTAGCGGCATGTAGCCGGAGAGCGCCCGCCCCGTTGCGGCCAGGCGCGCGTAGATGCCGACAAGCGCGTTGCGATACGGCTCGTCCTCGCGATGCGGATTGTCGTCGTGCGCTTGCGCCGCGAGCGCGAGCAGCTCCGCAGTTGGCTGGATCAGTCGTGACGACAGCGACAGTTCGGCGCCCAGCCGATGCACTTCGTCCTGATAGTGCTCGAACGCCAGTGCCGACTGCGATCGGATCGCATAATCCAGCGTTTCCGCGTCGACAAACGGGTTACCATCGCGATCGCCGCCGATCCAGGAACCAATGCGCAAGAACGCCGGCACCGCGGCGCCGTCGATGCCGAAATCATTGGTGAGGCGCGCACCGAGGTCCGCGTAGAGCCGCGGAATCTGGTCGAGAAACGTATAACGATAATAGGCGAGGCCGTTTTCGATTTCGTCCTTCACCTGTAGCTTCGACAATCGGAGCATCGCCGTTTGCCAAAGCTCGAGCACCTGCCGGTGGAGCGCGGCATTGAACTCGGCCCGTTCTGCCGGCGTGAGGGCGACGCTGTCGCGCCAGACCAGCAGGCGGACGACCTCGCGCTCGGCATCCAGGATGCTCCGGCGCTGAACCTCAGTGGGATGGGCGGTGAGCACCGGGGACACCAGCGCATCGGCGAACCAGCGCGACAACGCGGCGCCGTCGGTGCCCGCAGCGGCAAGGCGTTCGAGAGCCTGGGCAATGGTGCCGCGCGGCGGCGGCGATCCCGCTAGCGCGTGCGCGCGGCGGCGGCGATTCTGGTGCACGTCCTCGGCGATGTTGGCGAGATGCGAGAAATAGCTGAAGGCGCGGACGACGTGCAGCACGTCGGCAATCGGCAAAGGGTTCAGCAGCGCCGTCAGCTCCGCGCGCGCAGCGGCCGCATGGCTCCCTGCGGCACGGCGGAAACGGATCGCTGTCCGCCGTACTGCCTCGATGCGGGCAAACACAGCCTCGCCCGCCTGCGCTCGGAGAACCTCGCCGAGGACACGGCCGAAGAGACGGGTATCTTCCTTGAGCGGTCGGTCCTTGGCGATTGCAGTGTCAAGTGGCATGCGGCGCCGGTTTCCGCCCGATCGAACTGCCGCTCGATTTCAGCGCGGGTAGACGGGCGTGCACGCGTGACACGGGCGGCGGTGCGCCAGCCGTCGCCACAGCCGCGGGCCACTACTTCTTGACGGCGTCCTGAATCTTGTCACCGGCTTTTTCCATCTGCTGGCCGACTTTATCGGCCGCCTTGTCGACCTGCTTGCCAGCGCGTTCCGCCGGCCCCTCCTGCTTGCATCCGCCCATGGCGACGATCAAGGCGATTGCCGCGATTGCGGCGCCAATGCGATTGGCTTTCTGCGACATTGCGGTTCCCCTCAGTGCGAAAAGGTTGAGCTTGCGCCGCCGCCGGATGGGCGATCAGCGTTTGTGCCAATAAAAGGCATCGGCATTGTGCCCGAGGCTGATAATTTCTTCCAGGAGAAGGACGGCCATTAACACGCGCGGCCCATTTTCATGATACGAGTAACGTCCCCTAGCGTCTCGGTGTCAGACTGCACCTCGAGAACGCCGGTTTCGAGATTCACCTGCAACGTCAGCGTTGAAGCCCGCGATGAGCTTGCCCGTGACAAAAAGACGTCGCGACGCTTAGTCGGTGAGCGAGCGGTAGATTTCAACCTCGACGGCGCCTTCCGTCAACCCTTCCTTCTCGCGCCGCTCGCGATAGGCGGCAAGGTGTGGCGCCGCGCGGTGGATCTCGAAGGCCGCATCGTCGATGTACATCTCGTAGAAGATGAAGAGATCGGGATCCTTCGTTGAGCGGTGGGGCCGATAGACCAGGCAGCCTGGCTCGGACTTGCGCACGACGGCCGTCTGCTCTGTGAGAAGTACAGCCAGCGCATCGCCCTTTCCCTTCGCCGCCCGGATCTTCGCGACTACCGTGAGCACATTGGCCATCGATCAAGATCTCCTTTCAATTTGTGTATGACCTCTAAACGACGTGTTGTTGAGTTGTCCCCGCAACGACTTTAACCCCGAGCGGACGTCCGGTCGCGGCGCATCCTAACGAGCGCACCGTCAATGTTGGCAACGAGCCGTTGACCTCACGGGAGCGTCCGATATCGACTCTCCGCTGTGCTGTCGTAAATTTTTACACGACGCCGTTCACGCCGAGCGTTGCTTTCTCATAGCTCGAACTCCGTGCTCTGTTTTGTCAGGACATTTCGCTGTTGGCACGCGATGTGCATAACCAAGGGCATCATGCTTAAGATTGAATCACACAAAGTGGATACCAGCGCAGAGCCGACACCGACGTTCGCGACCGAGGCCGAAATCGCACTCGCGGAAAAGTTGCGGCATCAACTCGAGGAACGGTACTTCGGACCATCGGCGGCACGGCCATCGTTGAAGGCAAGCTCAGGCGAAGCAACCTGATCGAACCGCCCATGCGCTCCAAGCGACCGTTCGTGCGTTGCGCGTCTTCGAAACGCAGCTACTCCGCCTGGCGCATCACCTCGATCGTCAGCCTGAGGAGCTTGGCGAGCGCCGCCGTATCCGGCAGCGAATCCTCGGTGACGCCGATCGCGCGCAAATAGGTGGCGCCGGCACGGAGCGCGCGCGCCCGAGTTTCCAGCGGTATGCTCGCGTAACGCGCGCCGTACGCGACACGCAGCGCATCGGTCAGCGCAAGCGCGAGCTTTTCCTGCAGCAGCGAGCCGTGCGGCTCCTCGAGGCGCATTGCGCCATGGCCCGTCAAGAGCCAGTGCAGGTTGATGTTGTGGATCTCGGCGATGCGCAGCAGGTAGTCCTGCGTCGCCGAGTCGCGGCGCTCGGCATTGGCCACCGAGTTCTCGTGCACGCCGAGCGCCTCGGCGAACGCCTTCTGGCTCGAATCGCCACGCACCAGGCGCAACCGTTCGCCCATGGTCATTTGCCACCCTGGTTCGCAGCAGCCCCACCGTCAGGAATTGTGTGTTGCATTTTCATCAGCGCACAGACCAAATGCGCAGATTCTACTTGCGGCACCGTGCTCGTAAATATTATCATTGCATCACTTACTCGCAAGTGGACAAGAACGTCTTTGCCCGAGCCCATGCTGAATGCGAATCGCAAACCCGAAAACGTTGACCCCTCGCTCGCGCGCGAGGGTGACGTTAGGGCTCATGCGATCGACGCGACGCAGCAGCTCGGGCACCTAGCACGAGTCGCGCACGTCAATCACGGCGCACGGCAGACGTCGTAGCTCCACCCGACCGGAAGACGTTCCGCGAGGGTGGTAAGGCGGAATGGTCGGAAGGTTGCTGAAGTACCCATCCAGCTCCTCCGCTTGCTTCGCCCGTCTCTAGGGAAACGGGTTCACGCTTCTCGCGTGAACCGGTGCATCGAAGTGCCGCAGTTGCAATACGACGCGAAGGAAAGGAGTGCGGAAACTATGGAAATAGCGAGCTTCACAAATACCGGCGCCTGTAGCGCGCGACCACGCTCGGGAGCGTCCGGCATAAGTGGTACGCCGTGGCGGATCCGCATCGGCAATGGCGAAGTCGCACCTGACGCAAGTGTGGTGTGGTGCGCCGCTGCCGGAATCGGCGAGCGAGGCAAGGGCGGCCGGGTTTCCGCTGGCGGAGAGGACGTGTAGACGCACTTTTCGTTCCGCAGGAGCCCGGAGATGCCGACATCGGTTCCCGGGCTTTTTTGTCGCCTGGAGCCATAACAAATGACGAAGATGAGGCACACAAAATGGCAAGGCTATTGGAAGAGCTCCAACGGCCCTACAGGCGGGATCACTGTGAGCTCGTACGCGCAGGTCGCGAAGGCGGCGTGTATTGGCAGGCGGCGGATGGCTTGATGGTCCGGCTGGCTAACGCGGAGGCGGTGCATGAGGCGCGAGGGAATGCGCGTATGTTGCTCGACCTCGCGGTCAGGTACGCTTTAGGGAAGTGATCGAAGGAAAGCCGGCGGTAACGCCGGTAGCAGGGCCGGCGGCCATGTGGCCGCCGGGGCGACGACGAAGAAACAGGTGCGAAGCCGTGGCGTATTGGCCCGGCCGTGCCTGCCGCTTCGAGAGCGGGGAGGTGCACATATGGCCAACCAACGGTGGCAACGCCGGTAAGCACTACGGCGCTAAGCGGCAACGCTTAGAAAACGGTAACAAACCGATGGCAACATCGGTGGCGGTAGACGGCGATTTCGAAGGCTGTGCGCGGCCTTCCCAACCGACCATCGGGATCGCCGCCGCGCTCTTTGAACATCTCGGAGCGCGGTCACGAGTCACGGCCACTCGGCGGGGCAACCCGCCGGGCCGCGGCGAAATCTACAGCGGTTGACAGGCCCTATTTCGGGGGCAGTGTTGGGTATGTAACAAATCTGGCGCAAAAGGAGCGATCGCTCGAATTGTGTGCTCACCTGCCGGCACTGCGGTATGCGGCTTCCAGCGCACGCACCAGAGAAGGGTGCAGGGTTCCGAGTTTGGGCGATTGCCCATGAGGGGCTGCGGGCGGAACCGAGAACCACTCGGTTGTGTAGGGCAGATCGAGGGTCTTTTCTAGGTTGAACTTGGTGTCGTAACTGAGGCCTGCCATCTCGTACGCTGCACGATTTCGCTCGCGCAGGATCGAAAACTCGCCCTGATACAGCTTGGTCGTTCGTTGGCTCGTCCCGTAGACGACGCGAACCTCGAACTCGGGTGCGTCATCATCAAAGACGATCAGAATCAGAGCCGGGCGTGGTTTTGGGCGCGGATCGATATTGTCCGGGAAATGACACCAGACGATGTCGCCCGCCGTAGGTTCTGCCCACCATCGCATCATTTGCGCGGTGATTTTTCCAACTCGAACAGGGTCGACCGTATCCCGCGCTTGGTGCCCTGCGGCACGCGCTTCTTGATTTGCTGAAACTGGGCCGCTGAAAGCGGGCCATCATCCTGCTCATACTGGGGCAGGACCCTGGCAGCGAGGTCATGCAGCGCTTGATGGATCGCTTGAGTCTCGTCAACCCCCAAGTGCTCTGCCAAGCGCTTTGCCGTGTCGCGGCTTACCCCGGACGCGCTATCAACGGTGCGATAGCGAAAGGCGATCTGGGTTTTCGCGTTGCGGTCGGCCATGATGGAATCCTTGACTAGTAGATATCTCAAAGATATCTAAGCATCCCGGCCTTGTCAATGAGCGGCAAGACGAAAGTGGTCGCTTTCCCGTTTAGTCGCCGCGCCCGTCGGTTCTCCCCGTATAACCCCGCGCGACCTCACACGCGACCAAAGTCACTTTCGCGCCAGTCGTCCCTTCTCTGACAATTGATCATAGCGTCTGGCAGAGGTCACCTTCGTTGCCGACGTACATCCATGACGCCGTCGTGCTGTACGATTGCGTTCTTGCTGCGGGGCCGAGTTCAAACCGCCACGCGCGCAGTGACGGGCCGCGCAAAGTCTGCTCGCGGACGACGATTCAGAACTTCAACGGGATGACACGATGGTGACTCGACGCGGTTGGATGATGGTGGGCGCTATCGCCCTCGGGCTGGCGCTGAGCGCAGGCGGGCAACTCGCGCTAGCGCAGGAGAAGACGAAGGTGGCGGCGGTCTACACGGTGCCGGTGGAGCAGCAATGGGTGAGCCGTATCCACAAGGCGTTAAACGAAGCGAAAACCCGCGGTGAAATCGACTATGTTTTCTCGGAGAAAGTCGCTAACGCCGACTACGAACGTGTCATGCGCGAGTTCGCCGAAAAAGGCAATACGTTCATCGTTGGCGAATCGTTCGCCGTGGAAGCCGCGGCGCGCAAGGTCGCTAAGGACTATCCGAAGGTGTCGTTTCTGATGGGCTCGTCGGGCAAGCCGCAGGCGCCGAACTTCGCCGTGTTCGACAATTACATCCAGGAGCCGGCATACCTGACTGGGATGATCGCCGGCGGCATGACCAAGACCAACAAGATCGGCATGGTCGGCGGCTATCCGATTCCCGAAGTGAACCGGCTGATGCACGCGTTCATGGCCGGTGCCAAGGAAACGAATCCGAAGGTCCAGTTCATGGTGACATTCATCGGCTCGTGGTTCGATCCGCCGAAGGCCAAGGAGGCGGCATTCGCGATGATCGAGAAGGGGGCGGACGTGATGTACGCCGAGCGCTTTGGCGTGTCGGACGCCGCGAAGGAGCGCGGCAAGCTCGCGATCGGCAACGTGATCGACACACAGGCGCAGTATCCGGACACCGTCGTTGCGTCCGCGCTGTGGAACATGGAGCCGACGATCGAAACCGCCCTGAAGGCGGTCAAGTCGGGTAAGTTCAAGGCCGAAGACTACGGCCAGTACTCGACGATGAAGTTCAAGGGCTCGGAGTTGTCGAAGCTCGGTACGTTCGAGGCGAAGGTGCCGAAGGATTTGGCGGCGAAGGTCGCAGCGAAGCAGAAGGACATTCTCGACGGCAAGTTCAAGGTGGCGGTGGTCGAGACCGAACCGAAGACCACGGCGAAGTAGCGGAGGACTACCCAGCGCATTCAACAATAAGCGGACAATAAAACACCGGAAGCCGCAAAGCTACGGGTTGGCGACTATCACGAGGCGCCGCGGCCGTTAGAGCGGCACCTTACGGGCGTGGCTGTTCGATTATGAAACTGAAGTTTTGCGATCAAGTCGGGAAGGTGGCACTGCCAGCGGAGGAGGCCGCGAGGCCGGAAGCCTGCGGGTTAGGGCAGGCACTTCGCGCGCTTACCGGGTCGAAACGCAAGGTTTGATGGTGTAGCCTTTTGGCAGTTTGGTCTCTTCATTGGCACAAGCTGTATTCAATTGCTGTTGAGAAAGGTTCTTTGCATCTTGGAGGTTTGCGCCCCGAAGGTCGGTCTCGAAGAGGTTTGCCCCCTTAAGGTCCGCTTCACGTAGGTCGGCGTCGCCAAGATTCGCGCCGCTCAGAATTGCTTCCTGTAAGTCGGCTCTCCGTAGGCTCGCTCCCCGTAGATCTGCACCGACAAGCCTCGCTTTGACTAGGAAAGCGTCGTTCGCAACCGCCGCTCGCAAATCCTGATCCCGAAGGTCTGCTCCTTTCACTTGCGTGATTTCCGTTTCCAACGACTCTTTCCTTGCCGTCCAGTTTGCCGGCTTGGTCGAAACCTCGGCATCCCGAAGATCGGCGGAAGTCCGATACCAGGGTAGAAGAGACAGATAGCCGGCCACGCCCGCACGTATTCCGGGTGGATCAGGCCACCAATCCCATTGACTAGGGCGCCAGCTTTGCGATCCAACGGGGTTAATCCCCGCGTTTATCGATAGGAATAAAGTGAGTAATGAAACGATGAGAGTCCATCTGTCCAGTCGATAGGCGTGACCGTGATGCCTTACCCCACTCAGCGTGCGCACGGCGAGCCGGTAGGAGTACACGCCAAAGCCCGTGGCGATAGCGATAAAAACGACGAGCCAGGTTGTTCCCCACCAGTCATGTCGTGGAAGGTAGCGAAGCCAGAAGGCGATCAAAGTGAGAGGGACAACCCACCATGCAAGAAAGATGGTCAGATAATTCTCAAGGCTGGAAAGGGGGCGCTGGTCGAGCGCGAGCCGAAAGAAATGCGCCCGCACAGTCTATTGAGGAGCCAGGGATAGGATTTCTCATCCAGCGCCTTGCCGTCCGGGAAGACAGCAGGAAGCGTAGATAAACCCTGCCATAGTCGCTGTAAGTAAAGTTGCAGGTAGAGATACGCGCTTAACACAATCAGCGGCGCGGCCAGGTAGACCCAAGGGAGAGAGATCTGGGTAGAGATGATGGGTAGTGGGGTGCTCGTTCTATCAGTGATGAGCGCAACGTCCGTTGTTGTCGCGATAGTGAGCCAGGAATAGAGGCAAGCGCCCAACAAGCCGAAGAACGTCGTACCGGCGTTCTGGGAGATCTTCTCGACTTGCGTCAGGGCATCGAACTTCGCGATATCCGGAGGCAGTTTCGCGTTCGTGAGATCGGCGCCGCGCAGGGATTCAGCAGGCAAGCCGGTGACGCTCGCGAGCCGACCATCCCGGAGATGGGCGTCCTGCAGGTCCGCCGCCGTGAGGTCCGCGACCAAATGATGTAGTGCGGATGACCCATGCGCGGCAGGTTCCGGCCGTTCAACGATCGTCCCCGCGAGTTTGGCGCCCTGAAGCTCGGCTTCGATCGAATAGGCGGCCCGCGACAAATCCGGTCCCGCTTGCCCGCCATTCGAGCCTTCGTCCCAATCGAATGAAGCACGGATGAGCATCGCCCCACGGAGCTGAGCTCCACAGAGATTGGCACCTCGAGCTTCGCTTGGTATAGGTTGGCCCACTGCAAGTCGGCATCAGCAAGTACGGCACCGCGCAGTGCTCCCCAGAGTTCCTCTTTATCGAGATTCACCCCTGCAAGTTTTGCGGCCTCTCCTTCCTTGCGAGCGGTTGCGTACCACTTCCCGCTTGCTTCAAGAATGCGGTTGAGATCCTCGCGCGTGATATCTCGCAGTTCGCCCTTGTTGCCGTTGGATTCCCACCAGGTCCGGGCCGCATCGCCACTGTTGCTTAGCGCCTCCGTCGCGAGCTTGCCGTCCGTATGGTTCATCGTGCCACCAAGCCCGCCGTCCCGATAAAGATCGACGATACCGCAATCGCCTTGGACGCGCTGGGCGGATAGGCAAATCAAATATGCGGAGCGAAGGCATCAACATCATTTCGGCCGATATCAGAATGCCTTTGCTGGGATTCAGGGTGACCGGCGTTGTTGCCTGCAGCCGGCACGCGTCCCTATTGGACGACTCCTTCAAAGTCACCCCTGCCGTTGCATGGAATGTGTTTCAATTGATCGGATACCGTCCGGGTCCTATCCCGATCAAGACTTCGCCGTCTCCCGCATGGCCTCGGCTCCAATCCTGCGTCTTTCCCGCATCACCAAGCGCTTCGGGCCGCTCACTGCGAACGACGACATTTCGCTCGACCTTGCACGCGGTGAAGTGCTTGCGCTGCTCGGCGAGAACGGCGCGGGCAAGTCGACGCTGGTATCGATTATCTTCGGCCATTACGTTGCGGACAGCGGAACGATCGAAGCATTCGGCACGCCGTTGCCACCGGGTGATCCCGCCGCAGCGATCCAAGCGGGGATCGGCATGGTGCACCAGCACTTCACGCTGGCGGATAACCTTTCCGTTCTCGACAACGTGATGCTGGGGACCGAGCCGTTGTGGCGCCTATCGTCGCGCCGCAAGGAGGCACGCGCGCGGCTCGTCGCCACCGGCGCACGGTTCGGGTTGCGCGTCGATCCCGACGCGCGCGTGGGCGGGCTCTCCGTGGGCCAGCGGCAGCGGGCGGAGATCCTGAAGGCGCTGTACCGCGATGCGCGCGTGCTGATCCTCGACGAGCCGACCGCTGTCCTCACTCCGCAGGAGGCCGAGTCGCTGTTCGCGACATTGCAGCAACTCGTGACGGAAGGCCTATCGCTCATTTTCATCAGCCACAAGTTGGACGAAGTGCTGCGCGTCTCCAACCGCATCGCCGTGCTCCGCGGCGGCAAGCTAGCGGCAACGCTTACGACGTCCCAAGCTGACCGCGCGTCACTCGCGGAAGCAATGGTGGGCCGCGCCATACCCACGCCATTAGCGAAGCCGCGTACGGTGGGTGCCGTCGCGTGCGAGATCGAGGGCATCTCGATTCCTGGCGAGCTTGCATCGATCTCGCTGGCGCTGAAGGAGGGTGAAATCACCGCCATCGCCGGCGTATCGGGTAACGGGCAACAAGCGCTGGCCGACGTGCTCTGCGGCTT